>Ga0315274_10005510_pt1 | contig 18515 bp, 11 predicted proteins | sample YL17G02_20_MG_FD_203700 | JGI IMG/M metagenome (GOLD analysis project Ga0315274, IMG submission 203700) | Sediment microbial communities from Yellowstone Lake, YNP, Wyoming, USA - YL17G02_20 | ecosystem: Environmental > Aquatic > Freshwater > Lake > Sediment | place: USA: Wyoming | collected...
CAGACCGGCTCGATCTCATACCTGCCCGGCTCACGCCGATACACAGGCGCCGCCGGCGGCTCCGTGCTGCCGCTGGTCTGGGTCTTGTCGCCGGTCAGCCGCACGTCGATGAAGCAATCCGAGCTGCCGTTGAGCGAAGCGTTGAGCACCTGCACGGCGATCACGTTCGTCCCCCGCACCAGCCACGTGGCGGGTGCGCCCAGGTCGTGCCGTCCAAAAGTGGAATCCTCTATGGCCGCCGTCGCGAGCGCGTTGTATGGCAACTCCGCACCGGTCACATTTTCCTGGTACGCGAGTTTGCCGTTGATCCAGACGTTGACGCCGTCGTCGAGCTTGACTTCGAGAATGAGCTTGTCGAAGGTCGTGAGACTGGCCACGTTGAAGGTATTGCGGAGGTATATAGTGCTGTACTTGCCTCGCATGTCGTTGAGGGTGGTCGCGAGGAAGTTCTCGCCGAAGCCGATGGCCGCATTGCCCACCAGCCATTGCGAGTCGTCAAAACTGAGTCCGCGCCACGCGCCCTGCGTGGCGGACGGCTCGCTCAGACCCTTGAAGTACTTCCACGTGGCGCCGTCGGGCAGGAGCAGGACGCCGGAGCCCTGCGGGGGCGCGATGATCTGCGAGCCGGCCGTCACCTCGCCGATTCGCCACTTCATGGCCGCGAACGTACCGGCCCCTTGCGGATCGGAGAACGAATTCACGCGGAATGTCAGCGTATTCAGGGGGAAGCCCGCCGGGCAAGTGGATGTGACCACGGGGGTCTGCGGGGCCTGCGCGTCCTCGGAGTACGTGTTGAAACCACGGTTGCTGGACACGATGTAATCCTTCATGATCTGCACCATGCCGCGGAAGTCCTTCGTGGCGGCCCGCTGATAGAACCGGCCCTGCCCGGCCTTGCCCTGGTTCACGTAGCTCGACGTCATGATTGGGTTGTAGTCCCACATCGCGCGGTCGGCGCCGACGAAGGAGGGGCCGCCGGCGGGCGAGTCGATCACGTCGGCGAGGTCGTCGAGGACCTGGTGAGCCTGGTCCCTGTTGTAGAGCAGGTCCATGAACTCCCGCTGGCGGTTCTGGTATTCGATCTGGAGATTGGCGTTGGAGAAGACGGCGTTCCTTGTGAAGTCATCCGCGCCACCGCCGTACATGTTGTTGGCCCAGGTCAGGTCGAGGTCCCAGGCCAGTATGGACCAACGGTTCGTCACGGGGTCGTGATAGAAGAACCAGTTCTTGCCACCCTCCATGTCGCCGTGATGCACGCCCTCGACGACGCAGCGGAAACCGTAGTACGGGACGAGGCTGACGTTCTGCCGCCACCAGGGCTCCTGCGGCCGGCTGCGATAGCCGCTCTCAAACGTCGTGAGGTCGGAATGGTCGCTCGGCTGGGTGGGTCCCTGGTTGTTCAGGGCACCCCCGCCGGGCCCAACGTCCGGAGCGCCGCTGTCCATTTTGTACAGGTTCCCGTCGGGCAGGCCGTGCTCGTCGAGGAATCGGCCGTCCATCTGCTCGATCGTCATGTATAGGCCCCAGAAGTCACCGTCGTACTGGGTCGCTCCGGCCTCGGCGGTCTCGTCGATGATGCGGAAATGCACCCAGTTCGTCTTCGAGGCGGGGCAGCCCATCAGGTTGAACAGCTTGAACGCCGCCGCCTCAAACATCCCCTGCTCGCCCCGATGCTGATAGTCTCCCTGCTGGATGCACGCCGAGAAGTTGATCGTGTCCCACTTCGTGTCGTATTTCCTGCCGTAGTCGTCGCGTGCCTGGAAGCAATGCCCCCGGTTCAGCGAGAACTTCGGCATATTCTTGCCCATGGCGTAGCGCCAGACGCCGCCGCGGAGCCGGTAGCGGATGTGGTCGTAGACCTCGCCGTCGTAGACGAACGCGCCGTACCACTTGAAGGCGGTCGCCTGCACGCTGTTGTAAGAGATTTGCTCTCGCCACATGCATGCTTCGACGTCCGCTTTCTTACTGATCAGGTGGTAGACGGGCAGACTATTCATCGTCTCCGCACTGTACTGCACGACCTCACCGAGAGTGCCCGTGGCACCCAGTCTGGCCGCCCCCTTCCACCCCGGCACGCCGTCGTAGACGAAGTATGCGAAGTTCGGCTGCGGATCATCCGCATAGGGCACGATTACGCTGGCACCGAGGGTGTCCGTGACAAGCATCCTATAGCGAACCAAGCAGCGGTTCTTTTGTACCGACGCGGGCATCTCGTAGGTGTATATGCCGTCCTGCATCTCCGCGTCGCCGTTCAGGCCATCGTCATGCATATTGACCGAGGTCCAGTTGGCAGCGTACTGGGAGTCCTGGCGGCTGATATACGCCCCAGGCAGTACGACCTGGTACATCAGCGTGGCACTCTTCACGCCATCCGGGTCGGTCACTTTCGCCGTAATCGTCACGACCTCGCCGGATCGCGGCTCTTTGGGCGAGTGGCTCACCTGCCGTGTCTGCGGCCCGATATTCTCCGCGAAGACTCCACTATTGGCCGCCGCGGGCGTGGGCAGCCCGGACCGCCAATTGCCCCCCAAATCGTTGTCGAACAACGGATTGACCAACTGCATCGAGCGTCCGGTGCCGGGACTGGTCTCGGGCACGGCATCGCCGACCGTTGGCCACGGGAAGCCGAGTTGGTAATCAACCTCATCGACGATGTCCCCCGCGTGGTCGCACAGCACGACGTGATCGCTCTCGCCGTCCAGCTTACCCCCGTACGGCCCGAACACGAGGCCCGATGAGAGCGGGAACCGCCCCATGCCCCACTTGGCGCGGATGCGGTCCGGATTCTGGGCCACAATCACAAAGCCGCCCGCGGGCAGGACCGCCCCGGCGGGGAAGGTGTAGAAGATGCCCTGCGTGAACTGCCAGCCAGCCAAATCCACCTCGGCGGTCCCAGGATTGTGCAACTCGACGAACTCGACGAGTTCCGTCTTGATGTCGGGATTGACGTGCATCTCATTGATGATCACGACCAGCCCGGCCGCCACCCCTATATCGGCCCAGTCCCCCGCCCTCGCCGTGCCGTCCCCTCCAAAACCTCCCAGGGGACAAACACAAAGCCATAGGATTACTGCTGTTACGACGACCGATGCAAACCTCGTTGATGCGATCACGTTACATCCTCTTCCTTAACAACAGTATGAGGGGCTGCTTGATGCACGCCCCGCCCCACGCGGCGACAGACCGCATCCACACCCGCTTTTCATGTATTTTACCCGATTTGACACCCCCGGGTCAAGGTGAAACCCGGCCTGTCGCATGTTTTCGGACCTTTCATCCGCACTACCCACCATTTTCTCCCGTGCATTCCTAACACCTTTCCAACGTGTGTGTCCCCTGCACAGACGCGGCCGCGGCGGAGAGACTCCACAATCCTCCGGGAAGTTCACGTATGCATATTCGCGGAAGAGCTGACCCGCTCGTAATCCGCGGCGTGTCAGCGGGTTTGGAGGAACTGCTCGCGGATGTGGACGATGGCCTTGGGGTTCGTGTTGACGAACTCGGGGATGTTGGCGGCCCGGTCGGGGGCCGTCAGGTGCGACAGGAGCACCGGAGGGGTACTGTCGCCATTTTCGTCGATATGCGTCAGGCACAATTGGGTGTAGTCAGAGTAGCCCTTGGACGCAAAGACGAGCCATTTGCCGTTGGGCGACCAGGTATGCCAGGAGTTCATTCGGCGGGTGTTGCAGCGGAGCCGGCGGGCCTCGCCTCCTTCGGCCGGGATGATGTATAGCTCGCTGTCGGGCTGAAGCAGCATGTAGCTCTTGGCCCGGCAGAATACGATCCACCGCCCGTCCGGCGAATAGCGGGCGAAGTAGTTGCTCATGCCGTTGTTGGAGGCCCCCGCCAGAGGCTGCGGCGTGCCGCCCCGGCCCTCGTTGAAAGGAATCCTGTAGAGGTCGAACTGGAACGGCTTGCCGTCCCTGATCAGCACTTCGCAGTCGCCCCGAGTCAGCGGCGTCAGACCCTGGCCCCGGGCCTGGCTCAGATCGGCGGCCTTGGCTCGGGCAAAGACAATGTACTTGCCATCGGGACTCCACGCCGGATTGCTCTGCACGAGGTTCGGATCGTCCGCACCGGGCAGTGCACGGAACTGGCGGGACTGCCGGTCATAGACACACAAAATCCCCTTGACGGGGAAGAACAGTTGCGAGAAGGCCAGAGGCGGCCTGGGGACAAAAACAGCGAAGTCTTTGACGGTGCTGATCGCATACCGGCCGTCGGGCGAGACCTGAGACAGCAGGCCGAAGGCATGGCCGGGGCGCTCATAGTCATTCCAGGAGACGATGTCGCCGGGGGTCAGCACCATCTGCTCCTTGACTTGGGTGATCACGTAGGCGCCTTTGTTGTAGGCGTAATCTGCGTCCATCCCGAGGATCGTGCCGTCGCGGCTGAACGAATGACAGTTGGCGCACACCGGCAGATTCTGCAGCACAATCGGCGGCGGCGTCGGTGAGTCGATCGGTCCGAAACGCCACCGGATGCGGGACGGGCTCTTATCCGCCTCCAGAAACGGCAGGATGACCTCGCGATAGAATAGAGGCGCCCCCACCGGGTCCTTTGATGTTCGCAAGGACATCCGCCCCCGCGACAAGACCTTCGCAGATCTACCCGAACCAACGCCGAGAATGGTGACTTGGGCGTCCTGTTCAAGTGACCTTTGTTCGAGGCTTTCCCAGTCCTGCGACTGGGGAGTCCATTGCGGCCGCCGCACCAGAAAACACAGGCTCGGCTCACCGTCGGCGAACGCGATCCGGACCAGCCACCTTCTCGCCGCCGAGGTGCTGTCCTTCCAGCGAAACATCGGCGGCGGCACCCCCGGCGGAAACAACGTCCCGTCCAGGGGATATTCGATAGCGATGCCGGCATATGTCCCCTGCTCCAGATAGGCCGCAAGTATGCTTTCGATACGGCGTGTGTCGGGCTGCAGAGCCTCGTATACAATCATCATTGCGATGAGCGAGGTGGCAACCAGGACCACGCCCACAGCTTTCCTGTGCATCAAGAACCCCCTGGTTCAGACAACAAAGAGCAACGAGGCATTGTGCCGTAACACAGTCTACCTGGAAGCACGGATTTCGTCCATGAAATCGGAGCGGCACGAATGTGCAAGCGGCGGGCGTACAACAAGAAAGTGGCGATTGAAGCGGTTGCATTTCTCTCCGCAGTCGGGTACATAGTAGCCGTGCCTGTCTCGATGTGGACGGGTGCAGAACGTGAGTGTTGGAAAGGCATCGAAGGAATCCCAGCCTGTTGTCGCCGGCGGGTCGGGAGGCCATGTGACTTCGGCGAAGATCGAGGGGAAAGGAGTTAGCGATGGTCCAGAAATCTCCGCGTCGGGCGTCTCTTGTGCTTGTGGCGGTCACGGCTGCTGGTCTGGTGTTGAGTATGGGGCTGCGTACGGGCGGGGCCGAAAAGCCCCAGGCGACGCGATGCGTCGTCGTATGGTCGGAGGGCACAGCGCCCAAGAATGTCTATCCGAACGATATCAATAGCGCCATCGCTGAGGGGCTGAAGGAGTTGAAGGGCTGGGAGGTCGTCAAGGCCAATCTGTCCGATCCCAATCAGGGCCTGCCCGATGAGTTGCTCAAACGCGCCGATGTGCTGATCTGGTGGGGTCATCAAAGGCATGCCCAGGTCAAGGACCAACTGGTGGACAAGATCGTCAAGCGGGTGAAGGAGGACGGCATGGGCTTCATCTCGCTGCACTCCTCGCACTTCGCCAAGCCGAATAGGAAGCTCATGGGCACCCCCTGCTCCTGGAAGGCCTATGTCGGCGACTCCACCACGCTGAAGGTCACCGTGAAGGACCCCAACCACCCGATCGCCCAGGGGATCAAGGAATTCACAATCACGCACAACGAGCGCTACAGCGACCCGTACGCCGTGCCGAAGCCCAAGGCCGTGGTATTCGAGGGGGTCGCCAGCCTGAAAGACGGCGGCAACGACCCCAGCCAGCAGGGCCTGACCTGGGAGGTCGGCAAGGGTAAGGTGTTCTACTTCCAGCCCGGCCATGAGACCAACCCGGTCTTCTTCGACCCGACCATCCGCAAGATCATGATCAACGCGGTGAAGTGGGCGGCACCGAAGTAGGACGCCCAAGGAAAGGGCCGGTGAAACGATGAGGAACGAGCGATGGGGAACGGTCTGACAATCGTGGACGGCGGCATCGTCGGGCTCTACCTGCTCGTCACGATGGTCGTCGGCATTGCGATCCGCAAGTACGTGGGCAGGGTCGAGGACTTTCTCGTCGCCCGCCGGGAGATGGACGTCTACCTGGGCATCGCGTCGCTGGCCGCTACCGAGTTCGGTATCGTGACGTGCATGTACACCGCCCAGAACGGCTTCGACAAGGGTTTCGCCGGGGCGATTCCGGGCCTGCTGACCTTTGCGGCGATGTTCCTCGTAGGCTGGACGGGCTTCTGCATCAAGCCGCTCCGCGATTCCGGCGTCATGACCATTCCGGAGCTCTTCGAGAGAAAATATGGCTCCCGCGTACGGTGGGCGGCCGGCGTGGTCATCGTGCTCGGCGGCCTGCTGAACATGGGCGTGTTCCTGCGAGTCGGCGGCGAGTTCCTCATCCACACCTGCGGCATGGACCCCAGCAGGCTGGAGATCATGATGACCGGGCTGCTGGTCGGCGTCGCGATCTACACCATTCTGGGCGGCATGCTGTCGGTCCTGGTGACCGATTTTCTCCAGTTCATCGTCATGAGCGCCGGTCTGATCCTCGTCACCTTCCTCATTCTCGACAAGATCGGCTGGAACGGCTTGGTGTCCACCGTAGAGAAGTACCACGGCGAGGGCGGCTTCAATCCCTTCACGAACCCGAGCATGGGGTGGTCCTATGTGATCTTCAATGCGCTCCTGAACACGGCCGCGGTCCTGACCTGGCAAACTCAGATCGCCCGCGTCCTGGCGGCGAAAGACTCACGCACGGGACGGAAGGTCTACACACGCACCTCCTTCTTCTTCGTGGCACGGTTCCTGATCCCGGGCATCTGGGGGATTGCGGCCCTGGCCACCATCGGCTGGGTCCCTCTCAAGACTCTCAGTGCCCAGCAACTCACGGCGATCCCGCCGGCGATGCAGCAGAAGATCGAGGCCAGCAGGATGGGGAAGGTCTTTGCCGCTACGGACGAGGACTATGCCAAGCTGTCTGCCGACGATCGGACCCGCACCCTGTCGCCTGCAGAAACAGCCCAGATCCCGAGAGAGGTGGTCGCTCGCCTCAAAGAAGCGTCGCTCCACCATATGCCGCTTTTCCTTAGTATGTTCGTCCCGGCCGGTCTCATGGGGCTGCTGATCGCCGCGATGCTCGCCGCCGATATGAGCACGGACTCTTCCTACATGCTCACCTGGGGCGGTGTCATCTACAACGACATCATGGCCCCCTTCCGCAGAACGAAGTGGTCGGAGAAGAAGGGACTGCGATGGAACCGCACCATCGTGGCGATCATCGGCGTGTTCCTCCTGATCTACGGTCTGTGGTACAAGCTCGAAGGCGACCTCTGGACGTACCTCGGGATCACCGGAACGATTTACCTGTCCAGTATGTCGGTTTTACTGATCGCCTGCTGCTACTGGAAGCGCGCGAACAACTGGGGCGCCTTCGCGGCCATCTTTTTCGGCGCCCTCGTGCCGGCAAGCACGCTGATCCTGCAAAAGAAAGGCCCGTGGACCGAGTGGTTCAAGGCGAATGATACAAGTTGCGGCATCGCCACGTACGTGATTGTGGCAATGGCCATGATCGCTGGGTCGCTCCTCAAGCCCCGCCCGCAACCCACAGTGGAAGGAGAATAGACTATGGCGGCCATCGTCAACGGCGTGGTCACGATGCTGACGGGCCACTGGTTCTGGGGCGCAGTGACGCTGGTGTGCCTCACCTGGTACTCCACGATCACCATTTACGTGGCGATCAGAGGTGCCCGCGACATCCAGAACATGCTCCGGAGACTGTCCGACTCTCAGGAGCAGGACTCGCACTGACACATGGCACCCTGCGAACGCAGGTGGCACTCAATCCGGAAGTCACAATCCGCGCCTGACCGGTCAGGCGGACGGCGTATTATTCTGCCCACTCACGGCTGGATAGACCACGCCGGCGATCCACGCCCCGACCAGCGGAGCCAGCCAGAACAACCACAGTTGCCGCAGTGCCCAAGCGCCTGCGAACAGGGCGGGGCCCGTGCTGCGGGCCGGGTTCACCGACGTGTTGGTCACCGGGATGCCGATCAGGTGAATCAGCGTAAGACACAGGCCAATGGCGATGGGGGCAAAGCCGGCGGGCGCCCTTTTGTCCGTCGCGCCGAGAATGACCATGAGAAACATGAAGGTCAGGACCACTTCCGCCGCCAGGGCCGCCGTCAGGGTATAGCCGCCAGGCGAGTGCTCCCCATACCCATTGGCGGCAAACCCGGCACTGGCGCTGAAGCCGCTCTTGCCGCTGGCGATCACGTACAGCACCGTGGATGCCAGCACGGCCCCGATCAGTTGCGCCACGACGTAGGGAACGACCTCGTTCCACGGAAATCGTCGGCCCGCGGCCAATCCGACCGTCACCGCCGGATTGAGATGGCAGCCTGAGATGTGGCCGATGGCATAGGCCATCGTCAGGACCGTCAGCCCGAACGCCAGGGCCACCCCGAGGAAGCCAATGCCGACCTGGGGAAATGCCGCCGCCAGCACCGCGCTGCCGCAGCCGCCAAAGACCAGCCAGAATGTCCCGATCATCTCTGCTGTGAACCGTTTGCATAGAGACATACAAGCTCCTTTCCTACCCGATTTCCTGTTCCTTCAGCCCATGAACACTATCAGGAGGCACCGTTCGATGCGGGTGAAGGAGACCCGCCGAAACCCCCTGAAATACGACTCGCAGGCGACATCTTTTCTCACCATCGAGGCCCGGGGTATCGCGACGCCATACGGGCGGCCCGGTCGTCAGTTCACCTTCCGGTTCCAGCACAACAGGCATGTTCCAGGTCAGCAGCGGAGAGTTCTTCTGTAAGTCCTTTTGGGACAAGCACCTACAGCATGATGAGTACATCGGAGACGGCGAGACAATTCGCAGGGAACTGCCGACGATGCCTCCACAGGCCCTGCATCCGCCACCTGGCACGTTCTTTTATCAACGAGCGGTTCTATTGCCCCGGCCCATCGGGCAACGGCGATTCGGGCACTGAACCCTCCGCATAGTTCCGCCCGATGCCGTCGTGCCGTGTAGACTATTTCGACCGTTTATCCCGTGTTTCTGCAATCTTTCTCTCAATGCCCGGCGGCGCGGACTATCGAAGGAGGCATGTCCACGCAGACGTGGACATGGCACCCGTGCCCCGATCTGTGAAGAACACGTGATTTCACATGTCCAATTTGAAATGGCGGGTGCCATGCTTACGCTGTGGCAAATATGGCCTGGCAGGGGTTCAGACCGATTCTTGTGCGGGATCGGCTCAGCCTTCGGACGTGCCGGGCGAGCCGCCCGGGCGGGCGCTGGGCCGCCACAGGGCCTTGTCGCCGTAGCCGTTCGGATCCGCCGTCCGCGGGTCTTTGACCGTCAGCGAGAAGCCCATCCCGTCCGTGACGTCGAACCAGTTATCGTTGAATTGGAAATCGTGAATCGCTGCTCCGGCGGCGTCGAGCAGCTCGATCCGCTCGCCCGCGTTGTTCAGACTGCCCGCGTACTGCCCCACGACGGGCAGGCTCGTGCCGTACTTGGCCCGGAACGCCGCTATGTCCTGAACTACGAGACAGTAGCCGCCCGGGGCCAGGTCGAAACGCGGGAACGTGAACTGGACGCCGTTCGTGAACCTCACGAGATTCAGGTTGATGCTCTCGCTGCCGACGTTGGTCAGCTCAATGTACTCGGTGTTCGGATCGGCCGGATGGTACATGAGCTCGCTGATCCGAAGGCTCTCCGCCACTGGACCGACGGCGAAAACCGCCTCGGTCAACGCACTCCATAGGGTTCCCGAGTACGCGCGCGTCTTGATCCGCACGCTGCAATCCAGCGTGATGGGCGACGAGAACTTCAGCACGTGAACCGTGTTGACCACCCCGCCGGGCAGACGAGGATCGGTGCCGTCAAGCGTATAGTAGACGATGCCCGCGGGAGGTCCCATGGTGAGCGAATCCGTCCGCTTCATATGCCCGCCGTGCTGCGGCAGCGTGTTCACGCGAAACTCGGGCGCGTCGACCGCCGGATAGAGGTTGGCGCCCTTGAGTGAATTCAAGACATCGCGGCTGCGGTTCGGGAAGAAGGTATTCAGCTTGGCGGTAGGTGTGTTGAGCCAGTCCAGCCGCGTGTAGGGCCGGCTCTGGCGATTGTCGCCCCAGCGGGCCGACTCGCCCACGATAGCCCGGTCAATGGAATCGACCCTGGCCTTGAACAGGTCAGCCGCGACCGGATAGGTCAGCGGACCGCCGTTGAAGAAAGCCCGATGAATGATGTCCGCGAATCTCATGCGGTACTCTTCACTCTTGGCGAGCCTGGCATGGAGACCGGCGGGGCTCTCGCCCACGTCGTTGCCACCTTCGAGAGTATGCTCGGCATCCCACGAATGGAATCGCCACCGGCCATCCGGCGTGTTGCGGTGCGTGGCGTACCAGTTCTTCGCCGGCCAGTCCTGGTTGCTGCTGAACCAGTTCGCCAGCAGATAGGCGATGTAATCGTTCACATCGAGCACATTGCAGAGGGCCTGGTACTTCACCACGTTCGTGGGGTCGGAGCTGACGGCGTCCGCCGCCTTGAGCATGGCGTTGAAGTTCGCCGTGGCGCTGCCGCCGGCGCCGTTGTTGATGACACCGCCGCTACTGTGTTTGATGGCGTCGTACTCGTCCTCGTCGCCGCCGAAGACCTGGGCCGCCCAGGCATGGTCCGGCCGCTCGTGGATGTAGTACATGCCCCAGTACAGGCCGTTGATATAGACGTGGGCATAGAACCCGTGCCCGGAATGCCCGCCCATGGCGTTGTGCAGATCGGCCACATACTGGTCCTGCACGTACAGCGCCGTGCTCTGCTGGTCCGCGCCGGGATGCAGCCAGGAATGATTCAGGACCCCGTCGAGAACGACGGTGTTGAGACGTTCCACAGGCGAGTCGCGGAACAGCTTGTTCTCCAGCTTGGGTGGCCCACCGGTGGGTTTGCCGTCATCCGTCTGCGTCTTGAATCGTGGGCGCATGGAGAGCTTGTAGGATTTCCATCTCTGTAGGCTGGTCCCTCCACCGGTGACGCCGCCCTGCATGGCGATAGCGCAGTTCACCTGGAGTGCCTCCTCCGCGGCGGGATCGATGAACTCGAGCGACGCGACGCGCTCCGTGCCGTCCTGCGACTGGTTGATATAGATGCCCTTGGAGCCGAACCAATCGTCCTTGTTCATCACCAGCGAGATGGTCGGCACGGCCTTGAGGTCATCCGTAATCGTCCGGGCATAGAGCCCGCCGAAGATGTCCTTGCCGTTCTGTCCAACGACGTCCGGGTCCATCTGGTAATCGCCCGTGACCGAGCCCCAGGAGGCCGGATAGCCCGCGGGTGTCACCTGCGCGCCGGCGGCCGGGTTGGTCGCCTGGCGGATCACATCGTCGAGGAAAAGGTACGTGTGCGTGTCCACGTTTGTGGATTTCCAGCCGGGCTTGGACGCCATCGCGAGCAGCATGGTCGTCGTACTGATCCGGATAGGAGCCGTGTAGATGGTCCCATATGCTGCGGTCGGCGTGCTGCCGTCGGTCGTGTAGCGTATGATCGCGCCCTGCGTGGCGGCTGTAATCGTGACGTCGAACGGCTGTATGTAGAATCCGCGGTCGTGACTGAACTTCGTGTCCTCCACCACGGCGAGGAACGCCCCGTTGTTCGAGGCGCCCGGCGTGGGGGTCAACGTCACGCCGTTCGGCGAGCCATCGGGCTCGCGGCCGAAGGAAACGTCGGCGATCTGGCCATCGAAGCTGATGCGGTCGATGAGAGTCAAACCGTCGGTGTCGAACAACGCGACCTCGCCTCCGCCGGCGTTGATCTCGAAGCCCGCGTGCAGGCCCGAGGCCGCCAGATCGTTGTCCGCCCAGATGAGCAGGTACCTGCCCGGCAGGATTCTGGTCACGAGCGGCTTGCCCGTCGGGATTCGCCACTTCCTCGGCTCCCCGGGATCGTCGGTAAGATACATCCCTCCGACATCGACCGCCTCCTTGCCCCCGTTGTAGAGCTCGATCCAATCTTCGTACTCGCCCTGCGGGTCCTTACTGCTTAGATCGTTGCGGGCGAGGATCTCGTTGATGACGAGGGTGGGCCCCTCGCCGATCCGCCAGTTCCGGGCCGCGATGGCGAAATCGCGGAAATCGACACCATGGGTGATGTTCAGATCCACTGGGCTGCCGACCGGGTCCAGCCACTGCTTGGTAAACAGCACGAGGTCACGCCAGTTCACCTTGTTGTCGCCATTGAAGTCGCCGAGGAGAGGCAACACCACCGTGATCTTGACGGTCGCGCTGCCCTCCTGGGCCAATTCGTCCCAGACGCGGAGCATGAGCTCGTATTCGCCTGCCTTGGGAAATGCGGCGACAGGATTGCCGATACTGTCGCTCGGATTGAATGTCACGGTCCCCGGGCCGCCTGTCTGCGACCATGTGTACGTGAGCACGCCCAGCCCGCAGGGGTCGTCATCGCTGACGACCGGCTCGAGCTGCATCGTGTGCATCGGCCAGACGAGAGCATCGTAGTCCCCCGCGTCCACCTCCGGCGGCCGGTTCGCCGCCCCGCCCACCTGCTGGAGCGTGAAACCGCCGAATGGATACGCATTGCCCCCCTCCGCCTCCGGCGCCGCTTCCGCTCGCACCTTGAATGTCCCCCGGACCGAGGGGACAATCCCATCCCATCGTACAACATAGCCCGTGGCGCTGTTGTCGCCGGCCAGGAGCTTCGTCGTCGCCCCCTGTTTGGCCAGCACGCCGGGACTGCTGTTGTTGACGAAGCCGACGGCGTCGAGAATCGTGAACAGAGAGATGCGGGTCGGGTAGCTTCTCGACCGGTTCGCCGTTCCGACGAACGCGTAGGTGCTCTTGGGGTCGAGGCCGCTGAACTCGATCTCCACCCACCAGCCCGCGTTGCCGTAGTAAACAAGGTCGGGCCCGAAATCCACGATGCCGTTGAAGATCTCGTAGGCGTCGGTGCCGGGGGAGAAGTTGCCGCCCGAGCCACCGCTACTGACCTGCAGGCCCGCCCCACCCACCGTGAACGTGACCGTGGGCATGCCGGCGTCGCTGCCCGTCTCAAAGTTCTTCAGTCGTCCGGTAAAATGCGACAGGTCACGGGCGTGGATCGTCCATTGGGTGACATTCGCCGCCGTCCCGTCCCCGTCCTGGTGCAGGCAATCGTTATAGGCGATCCACCCCGCGCGAGCCTGCACAGGCAAACATGGCACAAGAAGTACGGCAATCAGCAGAACCGATCTCTTCAACATCACGGCTTTCCCTTCCTCCCGTTTCTCTGCCAATCAATGCGGATTCGTTACCGTCTGATCGGTCGCGCGTGCATGTCGTTAGATACAGTTCACCCACGCGGCTCGGCGTCGGCTGTCCTTATGCCGGCGAATTCGCCAACAGACTATCTACCCTCATCTACATATTGTAACAGATTTCCGGCCTTTGAGGAAGCCGTTTTTGGGGTCTGCCCCGGGTCTGCGACATCGGCACGTTCCTGGCCCAGCACAAAGGCGGACAAATCCTATGGATAGCCGTGCCGACACTCCGAGTTCGGCCGTACCGGTAACCTCCCTGTCGGGCCAACAGAATGCCTATGCCTCCGGCACGTCCCCAAGCAGCAATTCCGCTTTCGTTCTTTGCTTCGACGACAAGTCCTTTTTCCCGGCGGGGTCAGCGGTGGAATTGCCCGTCCCTTGCAGCATCACCTGAGATATTTCGCGCAAGACCGTGGCACGCCACGCGTCTATAATGGTGAGCAGGCATCACGATGCTCTGCGATTGGAGATTGCAGAGGCACGTGGATTCCTGTGCAATGTGTCCGCCCGGCCTTCGGGGGCGATGGCAGATATGGGAAAGACGCATGGCCTGTAAATGCCTGTGCGACGAGCCCTGACCAGCTTGGTGGACGTGCGGGCAGCCGTCTCGGGATTGGCGCCTCGGCCATGGAACGTATTTCGCTGTCCGCAACACGAACAGGCTTCAGGAGAGGCGGTATCCGCACATGGCAGAATGGGTGACGGTGCACAAGGCGATTCCGACCGAGGTCCACAAGGTCGTTGACTATCTGGAAGGCCGTCGTCTCCATCCGGTGGTCCTCGACGACGTCGAGGCAATGGGGATCTACCGCAGCCACGCTCATGAGGTCAGGATCGCGGTCCCTGAGACGGAGCGCGACATGGCGATCCATCTTCTGGCGGAAAGGGAACGGCAGAATGAAGATCGCCTGTATCCCCTCGTCAAGAGGAGCAACGTCGTCGTGTTCCTTCTCCTCACGGTTCTGGGTATCCTCGCAATTGTCGGTCTGCTCGATGCGCGGGGCTGGTGGTTTGCCGCTCTCTGGATGCTTCTGACCATCCTCGTTGCATACGCCCTCGTTCGGCGGGCATGGCGCAAAGAACGCGATGTGCCCTCGCCTGGAGAACACCGGCCATCCCGTACGGAGAGAGAGCAACCCGCCGACGGCATCGAAACAAGAGACCCCCCATGTATCGAGTGATCCACGCATCTGTAGCCGGCGCTCTTTGGAGCGGGCCACCGATACTACCGATGACGGATTGGCGAGTGAAATGTGCGAGGACGCAAGTCACACCCTTGCATATCTGCCTTTCCAGAAACACTGGAGCCTTGCCATGTCGCACACCGTGTGGTAGCTTATAGCGCCCCCGTTCGGCTGGACGGGTCGGTGTCCAACGGCCGGGGGCGATGCAACCGGGTTTCCATGAACGTGGGAGAAACGAGGACTGTGCGATGAAGATCGGATTTCATACGGATGCGTTCAACAGTGCGTATTTCAGCTTCGAGAAGTGCCTGCAATGGGCGCAGCAGAGCGGCGTGCACTACATCGAGTGCGGGCTGATCGACGGAGTGAGCTGGATTCACGGGCTGGGCTACCAGCCGCACGTGGCACTCTACGAGGACCCCGTCCTGCTGCGCAGGAAGATGGAATCCTACGGCGTGCAATTCTCGCAGGTGGATGCGGCGTATCCCCTTTCGGGCAAAGACGGCCCCATCCGTGGCGTACCCTACGTGATGAAGTCGATCCAGTGGGCGCACCTGATTGGCTGTCCCAACGTGGACACCACCGACGGGATGCACCAGCCGGAGGGGCTGACCGATGCCGAGGCGATGGAGCTGATGAAACGCAGCTACGGGCAGATCGTCGAGGTTGCCGAGGCCCACAACATCACCATCAACATCGAGCCGCACGGCTACTTCACCACCAAGCCCGACATGATGGCGCGGATGCTCGACTTCGTCGGCAGCAGGTACCTCCGCATGAACATGGACACCGGCAACACCTTCATCGCCGGCCAGGACCCGGTGGCGTTCCTCAAGCGGTTCATCGACCGCGTCAGCCATGTGCACGTGAAGGATGTCTCCGAGTCCCTTGCGGCCGCCGTCCGCGGCCAGCAGACGGGCATCGCCGTCAGTCAGTGCGCGATCGGCGACGGCGTCAACGCCGACAACATCCGCCAGTGCCTCCAGATGCTCCGCGACCACGGCTACAAGGGCGTCCTGAGCATGGAATGCGAGGGTCAGGCCGGCCCCATGATCGAAAAGTCCCTCGCCTGGCTCAGAAAGACCCTCGCCGAGTTGAGAGTCCCGATTGAGCAATAGTCGGCCAGCAACCGGCACCTATCCGCCATCCGTGCCTGCGACGTAGTGGTTCCCATGAGTGCCGAAGCTCCAGGAGCCATGGGGGGTGTCTGCATAGGAGCCACCCGCCAAGTAGAATCGTGTCACCCTGCCGTCTTTGACTCGCCAGACGACAATATCCGCATCGGTCATGATACCTGCAACCGGCTGATCACCGGCGGACCGATCGTTCCACGAGCCGGACAAATACACCCAATCCTCGCCTTCAGCCGTCGTCACTTTGACCAAGCGCTGCTGACCGACGCCCCTGGCGGTCACGGCAACGTCCCGGACATAGGCCTCTTCGTCGTCAGCAATGGGTTCCAGCGTATCCACAAAGGCGTGCCTGACCGCGCGTTTGCGAACCGTGAGGATATCCTGGGAATTGGCAAGAGTCTGTTCGCCGTTCCATTGACGATAGTAGCCGATCTGGGCATTCACCAGTTGCAGAGGTCCATCATCGGCCATGATGAGTCTCAGACGTCCGCTATGCTGCGGCGATTCTCTCAAGAGGGTGGGATCGCCATCGGGAACCCATGGAGCGTTGCTGACGATCCAGTCCGCCACGACGCGGCCGGAGTTCGTGGAGGCGATGGTTCGGCTTCCCGCTCCCTCGTGCGCGGGCCAATAACCGGCCGAGAACGCACTGTAATCCTCCCACGAGAGTCCCGTCGGTTCGATGATGCTCAAATCACCCATATTGATGAAGCACCATCCGTACGTGTGCTCATTCGCATCCTTTGCTTCAATACAGTACGTGTCAAACAGGTATTCAGGAAATTGTATGCACCAGCGACTCCGCATGGAGGATAGGTCGCTGCAATCGTTGCCGTCTCCGGTGTGCGCTACCGCCGAAGGTAGTTCAGGGCGTCCGTCAAAGTGCCAGAACGAGCCGTAGTACTGACTGTCACCATAATCATCGTCCATCATCACCTGGTTCAGGAAGGGCGGCCCATTGCCGATCCAACTGTAGCCGTATCGTGGCGTCAATACGGCGCCGAGCCCATAGACGACGAGACCCAGGGAATCGCGCGATACGTGATCTCCGGGGGCGCTGACCAGGTGTTTTGACGACAGGAGGGTCTCCATGCCCCGGTCCCACGAGCCGTTCTCACTGCGTAACATGGCATAGCCCCAGCCGTGAATAACGAAATTGTGGTTGTCAATGATGTCACCCGGCAGACGATTCAACTCCTGCTGCTCGATGTGCTTGTAGAGTTCAATATTCTCCGTGTCATCGGGGAACAGCTCTTCCAGCATGTAAGCCTCTGTGAAAAACCCCCTGTTCAACTGATTCATGCAGCCGCCGCCATTCAAATGCGGGACCTTCCCATTGGAGAAAGGAAATTGAGCGATGTTGATGATGCTCTTGTGAATCTTGGTCAGGGTGCCTTCCGAAACGACCTTTAGCGATTCTTCGCCGAAGAGTCGCTTGGCTTTCAGTAGCGCTCCGGGATACGGATGCATAGAGCCATAACTGCCAGGCTCGTTCTTAAACGAACCGTCTTCGAGGAGTATCTTTTGCAGGTCCAAGATCTCTCCGAGCATATGCAGCGACTCATTAATGACTGCGGCATCGCGGCTGGCCGCAGCGATGGCGACCAACGAGCCTACTTCCATGCCCTCCAACTCAACCTCTTCGCCGAATGCCCATGAGGTAATCTCTGTTCCAGCAGCGTATGCCCTATGCAATGGTTTGGTCAATTCAATCGTGTCGCCTCCCGTGGTATAGCGCAGAGAGTAGGGTTCTCCCTCGATCCTGACATATGCAGGTACGAAAGTGATGAAACCATCTGTGGGACACCCCGTTTGACCGTATGCCGGCCTGTCCACGTGAAGCATCGTGTCACCCTCATCGGCGTCTTTCGCCAGAATCGCCACAGTTCGCAATTCATCCCAATACGAATTGAAAATCGGCAAAACGATGTTGTGGAGTATCCTAAACTGCTCGCTGTCATCGATCATTCTCTCCTGGCAGGTTCTGATGTGAGCCACCAGTGCAGGCATCCCTTTGACAAAATCGGCCCAGCCAAATCGCGGCAAGTATTCCGGCCTGGCCCAGTCCCATCTATGTTTGACGGGATAGAAGGCCATGTTTTCCGAAAGACGCCGCACGTATTCTTTTCCTTGCTGGGCGTTGTCTTGCCAGTAGGTGCTGGCCAACAGTGCGGACCAGATACGTCCCCACGTCCAATCTTTGTTAAGAAAAGCATCCTCAAGAATCAGGGTCGCTGAAGGAAGCTTGCCTTGCCCCAACTGTTGCTCGAAGAACTGCTCGATGTCGCAACGATATCGGCCCCTCTCCAAGCCAATGTCCTGTCGGTCAGGTATGAAGACCTCAGCGTCATCCTGGATAACCAGAGATGACTCCAATCGAGCATTCCAGACTTGGTCGAAAAGCGGCGTGTGTGTCCATGGAAAAGGCCGCGCTTCGTAGGGTGGTAGATCGATGTAATCACGCCCCGTCGCAAAGAGATAGGGTCGTCGGGAAGGGCTTGACGGAACTCCCTGAAGCCAGACAACGACCAGTTCCGAGTAATCATCAGGGATGGGACTCTTCGACCGTACAACAAGCGTGAAGTCTTGTTCTCCGTCAGGCGCAAGATGGAAAACCTCAGGGGCAATAGACACGATCTCGAACTCTGTCTCAGGCGCACCGGGACGGGGACGCACATGGGCGTCGGCAAAGTAGA
>Ga0315274_10005511_pt1 | contig 18513 bp, 20 predicted proteins | sample YL17G02_20_MG_FD_203700 | JGI IMG/M metagenome (GOLD analysis project Ga0315274, IMG submission 203700) | Sediment microbial communities from Yellowstone Lake, YNP, Wyoming, USA - YL17G02_20 | ecosystem: Environmental > Aquatic > Freshwater > Lake > Sediment | place: USA: Wyoming | collected...
CTCAGTTTTGAGGGGTCCCGTAAAATACGGGATTCATTTTTTTTTATTTTTCCACAATTTATTAAAATTTACACTCATTTAGCAAATTATTATCTTAACACATATATATATAACAAACAACTATGGGACTGGAAGATAAGAAAATTCATATTGGATACGCTATTAGACCTATTGATGCTGATAATTATGAAATATTAGCTAAGTTTTTTGATGATAACCAAAACCTTTTAAAAGAAGTTTCCAAGGAAGTTCCTATGAAAGATTTTAACAACCTATTAGTTTATACCGATGAAGAATTCGCTATCAAAGCCAAAGCCGAAGAAATAGTCAAGACATCTATGTACAAAGCTATGGTTTCGTTACTTGAAACAGATATTAGAATTGCTTCCACTTTATTAACTATGACTAGACCCTAATTCATTAGATTTAAAGAGTATTGTTGACCACTTGAATAGGGAACTTTTCTTGGAGCTGGACCTTGTAACACTGGGTCAAAATAACTATATCTATGAATGTAATTTACTTTCGCCAACTGCTTGGTGATGATGTCATAGACATTGTTTTCGTGAACGAGACGCTGTTTCAACATATATGGATTTGGTTCTACATAAGGCATACTAAGATTAACATTGGTATAACTTGTGGCTCCGTAGAAACGTTTCTCTCTATTATTTTCCCAAGTATCTCTCGCTTCCATTTCCAATATGTTGCCCTTTCTCCAAGTAGCATTCCCATATACATTCTTAACATTTCTACGGGGTACGCACTTGATATTCGTTAGCTCTTGACTTAACATTATTATATATCTATTGATTACATAATAATTTTAAGACTATTTGATACCCTCTATTGAAGTAAATTCAGTTCTTAATGGTTGGACACATATTTAGTAAAACCGTGTATTATTTTTTATCAAGGTAAATAATCAATTATTGAATTACTCTTACCCTTTTTGCGATTGTGTCGTATTCAAGTACCGAAGTCAATAAACCAACCATCAAAAGTTGAGTTGAACCGTTGGCAAGACCATTGGTAATTACAAGTAGGTCAACATTAGTACTGGAAGTATCCACACCTGAAAGGACCTTTTGACTAGAAGACCAACCATCTTCAATGGAGAAGGATTGGACCCAAATGAATTGATTGACCAAAAAGTTAGGAGATATATACAAATCTTGAGCACAAGCAGAAGTCAACGCATTAGTAGTGTTGATAATATTAGTTCTTTGATAAAGAAGACAAGTAGCAGCTACGGAATTATGCCAGAAGTGATTCATAGTACTATCGGCAAGTAGGTAAGCGTTGCTATAAGCCGTAGTAGGATAGTTAGCTGTACCAAGCTGAATTATAGCCGAAAATCCACTTTGAGCAGTAGTATCGGATAGACCAGAGCTGAAGTCAAATTTTGGAACATTTGTTGCGTCAATTACTTGACTGGTTAAAACGTTTCCAGTGAATGGTACGCAATTGTTTTGAGTGGAACCAAGAGCGCATACCATAACACCATCAATACAAGTAGATGAAACTTGAATACGAGTGGTTGATTGCGCAAGTTGGATTTGAGAAACCAAGTTTTGGTAACACAATCTAATGGGTGCAGCCTGGCTCGCGCGTAATTCTACGAAGGATGCATAAATTCCTGGAATTGACGAGATAACGTCAACATTAAGACGCATATTGGCAAGTGCCCATTGGACTTGTGCCGCAGTTGTAGCAGAAGCAGTACCATCGGCATAGATTGATAAGATAGCATTGTTATCAAAATCTAATTGTAATTCAAGGTCGTTCCAGATACTGGTATCAATCATCATTTCATTAGCATTCCCGTTACCCTTAGCCAAGAGTAAAAAGTCATCTATTTGTTGGTAAGCAACTTTGGTAGTAGCAGCCGGAGCTTGATTTAAATAGCCATATTGGTCATAAAGATCGGACACTTCAGTATATCCCTCAATTACTTTTGACCGGCAGAATTGATTGTTTCCAGCGCCCTTAACCATAGCGTGGTAGATTTGATTGTAGTTATTGGAAAGAGAACCGGCTACTGAAACACCACCCAGGAAGAACTGGGCACGTCTAACATATTTATACGATGCTGGAATTAATGCGTTGATAAAGTTGGACCCAGCTGAACCAATAACTAAACCACTAATAGTCGTTTGAAAAGAAACCGTAGCACTGGAAAGATTGATAATAGATGCTGATGGAAAACGAAAACGAACAGTACCAGAACCACTGGAATTTACACTGTCTTGACCAACGGGTAAAATATTGGTTGTTCTAGCTATACGAACTTGAAGTTGTTTAGCACCGAATCTTAATGAATTAGGTAACGCCTCAAGCTGTTGGTAAAGTTGCATGTCTTCTGCCATATTGTTTTATATTCTAAACACAATATTTAAAATTTCACTTAGAATTTAAATATTATTTTTCTACTGCCATCATTCGCGAATATAAACTATTTCCTTTTACATTTTTACGTCCAGGTTTATAACGACCACCCATTCCGTAACCATTTACGTGGCGTTGTCCAACTCGTTCTACCATATCTGGCGCAGCACGATTTCTAGCTCCTACTCGCATTTTTTATACTAATTAACAACATTTTTATTTTCAACTCCTAGATGTTTATAAATGATTTTTTCAGTCTCTTCTGGTGCCATTAAATATGTATCTATCATCGTCTCTAACAAGTAAATGGGTACATCTGGATTATCTTGAATCAATTGGTCACGCCAAACCACACGTCTCTTATCGTTGTCCATATATATTATACGTAGGAAAAAATTAATCAAATAGTGAAAATCCACCTGCCCCTTCTTCTTGTTTACGAAGCTCTTCAGCTCTTTGACGGGCAGACTGTTGTTCCCCATATGGTCCAAAAGTTCCACGACTTTGTGATTCAATCGTAGCTAACCCAGGTCTACCTGAAGATATTAAAGCCCTAGACATAGATATATCAGCTTCTCTACCACTTAACGTCCTAGCCCGTCTGGTCTCTCCGATTTTAGCTTTACTTTCCTCAGACATCTTATAACCTGGTTGACGTCCACGAGGCCTAGCAACACCACCTCCACCAGATGCTAAAGCAAGACTACCACGACTACCAAATTCTGGGTCTGGGCGTTCACCGAATTCAGCTTCAATACTATAAGAAAAGGCGTTACTTTCTTGTTCAAATGGACTTTGTGCGTATGTTAGGTCGCTGCGTAATTCAGACCTACCAAAGAATCCCCCACGGTTTGCTGCTTGAAACCTAGCCATAGTTCTTACATCAGCTTCGGTTATATCATTAGGATTAGATATTTCACCTAATGAAGGCATTCCAGAGCGCATCGCAGCCTGACCTAATTCTTCTAAACTTTTTCTATTTGCTTCGTATTGACGGACCGCTTCTTCACCACTGACTCCAGAAACCATTTCACCTAACAAACTACCAATGGCTCCTTCCCTTAATCGGTTACCTAACACATCGGCACGTAAAATTTCCAATTGAGCCAGTCGAGTAGGGTCCATATTTAAGTTTACTGGTTCAACACCTAAACCAAACTCTTCCTGCTCCCAAGAACCCGCTTCGCTTTGACGAGCAGACATAGAATCGGCATTGCCACCACCCCAGAATGAAGCAGATAAACCACCTTCCATAGCTGCTACCATTGAGGAAGAAAGTTGTTTACCCATAAATGATGATGATGACCTAGGTGTGGCAGCACCACTACCACCATAAGCTGAACCGCCACCTCCATAAACTGAACCACCACCACCAATCTGTTCTTCTAATTCCATTTCACTAAATGGTGTTCCACGTTGCGTTGATGGTCTCCCCAGAGCACCAACTAGTGCTTGCTTTAATAACCGATGGCCTGTTTTCTGTTCCATATAACTGGAACGGTCTTCAATGTATTTCTTTTGTAAAGCCATTGATTCGCGTTGTTCCGCTTGAAACTGTTTTTGACTAAAATTGTCTCCAGCCAATCTTTCAATCTGCGCTTCTTGGTATCCAGGTGACACTTTAGATAAAGCCCTTCCAGCAATTAATCTGGCTTTTGGGTTTTTTGACTTGGTTAATACTTGACCAAATTTAAATATTTCTGTATCTCTATCTACGGCTGACAGTTGTGCCGATGGATAAGATGCCAATACATCTCGCGAACTAAACGGCATACTATAAGCTGCCATTAAAATGTGTGATTATAATATAGAATGAGATTTAAAAAGGTAAATAATGTTAAAGTCAAAGACCTTAACTTTAAAAATCCATACAAATGGCCAACCTATTCCAACACTACCCAAGATAACTCTTTCGTTTTGGGTTTAATCTCTGGTATTCGGAATGCTGGTAAATCTACCTTGGCGTTGAATTTTATAGAGCTAGAAAAGGAACATCTACTTAAAGGAAGTTCTAAAGTATACTTCGTTAGTCCGACAAAAGACCAAAAGGTGGAGTACTTTATAGACAAGTATCCAGAACATTTTGAATACGTGGATGAACTAACCAAAGAGAATCTGGAAAAGGTCATAAAAGAAATTAAAGAAAGAGTAGAGGATTGGAAAGAAAAATATGAAACATTTGAATTACTAAATAAATATCTAAATAATCCCAAAACCTTGACTTTTGAGGAGCTGGATTATTTGGAAAATATGAACTACTTCCAGGATGATGACGATATAGAACAGTTTAATTTTGACCACCCACCTTTGTCTACACTAATTATTGATGATAGCGTTGGTGTGCCTATGATTTGCGAGGCACGTTCTAAGGATGGTCGGTGGTTTCAACGCTTTGTATTAAAGCACCGTCATTTTCCATATTATTGTAATGTTCTTATACTCTCGCAGGCGATAAAACAAATTTGCAAATATTTTCGTACGAACTGTAACTGGACTGTGCTATTCCCATTTAGAGACTATAATGTCTTGAAATCGGTATTTGATGAATATAGTGTTCTATTCAATAACAACTTGGATAACTTCTTGAAACTAATGGAAGACATACGACTCAAAAACAACCATAGCTTCTGTTCCATATATTATGATAAAATCCAATACATTAGAGAAGGATGGAATAATGAAATCACATTTGATGAACCTACCGACAAGAAAAAGTCAGCTTCGGTGGAAGAGAAACCGAAACCGAAGGATTAGGACATATTTTTTTCAATAGCATTTTTATATTAAATGCCATTATTAAAAATTTGATTAATTTAATATCTTACCATATTATATAACAGACAACAATATGCCGACCGAATCTACAATTAGAACTTACACTGCCCACTTGAATAGCCTCTCTAGAGACTTGGGTCATTCCATAATGCCAGAGGGATATGGCTGGCTTAAGGACCATAAGAAGGTATTTGAAACAATTAAAGTCAGTCCTAGTGCTAACACTTGGAGTAATAAGTTGTTTGCCATCAAATACCTATTAGACCTTGAAGACGCACCGAAGTCGCTGGTAAAAAGCTATGAAGTATATATTACTGATGTTAAAGCGCAGATAGACCAGAAGTATGCCGATAATAAGAAATCGGATAAGGAGGAAGCGAACTGGCTTACTAAGGACCAATTGATGGATATTTTAGATGACTTGGAAAAGAAAACTAAGAAATCAATTGGAAGTCGTAAGGACTATAAGGATATAATGAAATACCTATGTTTGAAGATTCATATTGAAACGCCACTTAGGAATGATTTGGCAAATGCTAAGATATTCTTAGACCCAACTGAAGAAGATATGGAAAACCAAGAATTCAATTACATAGCTTTGGATAGTGCTACTAAAAAAGCAACCTTCATTGATAATGTTTATAAGACTAAGGATCGTCACGGCCGATTGGTTATTAGTTGGTCAGCTGATATAGCCAAGGAATTATTCCATTATTATAAGAACATCGTTGGAATCACGTATGATAATTTCTTCCTAACTAATAACAATGGGGACAAGATGACACCCAATAATTATACTAAATTTCTTAAATCTATTTTCACCGACTATGATAAGAATATAAGTAGTTCTATGATAAGACATATTGTAGTTAGTGACCTTTACGACCTTGATGAAGAGAAGGAAGCTAAGAAAAAACAATTAGCTCACAATATGGGTCATACGAAAGGAATAGCCTCAGCTATATATGCTAAGGTATAAAGTGGGTTTATAACATTCTCCCTCGTAAGAAAAAAATGCCATAAAAAAATAATTAATGTCTATATTTAATATATGGAAGACATTAATAATTGTGAGAATCTAGTGATTACTAAAAATCAAATGGAACATATACTAGGACATAAATTTACGAATGGAAAACATTGGGAATTATTCCAAGACCATTTTTTATATCGTCCCAAGCCATCGTTATATGAATTATACCGTTGGAGTGAAATGGAATACGAAGAAATTATGAGTCGTTGTTAGTTTTATAGTTACCATCATAGCTAACATCCATTTCATCTCCGTAGGGAGATCCTAATCGTAAAAAAGACAGGTCATTACCAGAGGTATCCATAGATGCCAATATTGTTAATAATCTATCTTTTAGTATGTTTCTAACATCTGTATTTGTTTGGTATTGCTTATAGCCGGTTAATTGAAATAGAGATACCCATTTGATATAATCATTGGCATTATCTAAAGTATCCATTATTCCATTAGCCTTTTTGACAAAACGTCCAGCTACAGTTTTGCGAGTAATAGCTTCTTTATTTCTAGCATAATAGGCTTTAACCGCCTTCAAAGTGTACGGTTTTGTTTTATAAACTTTTGTTTCCATTATACTAATATATAAGATATTAAATTTTAACTATCTAATTCTCGTTCGATGAGTCGTTGGATAGCATTATAATTGTTTCTCTCTATTTGTTTATCCCGGTATCCATTGGTATTATTATCATATCTTTCTTTGATTTGCTTAATACATTTTTCTTTATTTTTTTCATAGTATTCTCTTACAAGTTTAGTTATTTCTGTTTTATTATCATTATAGTATTGTTTAATTGTCCTAGATGGAATATATTTATTAACACAGTTCGGTATCGTCTCTACATAATGTCTCTCTCGTAAATATCTAGTATCAGCATTCGCATCTGGTAAGTATTCCAAGGTATAAACAATAAAGTTACTATTCTTTAATATTTCAAAACTAGAGTAATAAGTAGTAATATAATTATTATTAACCCACTTGTTATAGCAAGACAAATGAATTGATAATCTAGTCTTAATAGGCTTCACTGTAGAACCAATATAAGAATTTCCAGTTGTATTATCTAATATCTGATAGATTATGATTGGCATTTGATTGGTTTGTTATATATAAATATACAGATTATATTCCATAGAATTATTAATAATATATTAATTTATTATAGAATTATAGATTTTAAGAATTATATATTTTAAGGATTTTAACAAAAAAAAAAAGGAAAAAGGATTTTAAATGGATCCCTCAAAATTGAGGGATTACTCTGCCCTCAAAATTGAGGGATTGAAAAAAAAAGTCAAAAGGTTTTAAAAATATGAAAAATTATAAATATTCCAAGAAATCCATAAAATAGTAGATTTCTTAGATATATTAGATTTTTAAATGAATTACTTTATTAATCTTAACTATAGTTATTCCAGTAGGTATATTACCTTCTAAGTCTGGAAATTTCTTTCTTCTATTATGTTGTAATATGTGTTCTCTATTCATAGCTCTATAATTAGCTTGGTATAATCTTACTTTTTGATTATAAGATGGGTCATTATGTCTTCTGTTGGTATAGTATTGACTTGATTTTAAAGTTAAACGTTCCATATAAAATTCTATCGTTATATATATACAACTGATTTTTATTATGGAAATTAAACCAACTAAATTGAGATTATCAAAATTGAATATTACTAAATTAAGAGAGCTATTAAATAGTTGTCCCTTGGAAGAAAAAGATAATATTGAAAAAAGAATCAAGATTCTACAAGACAAAAATAGAGCTAAGAAAATGATAAGCCCTTGGTCTGATAATAGTAGTAAAACTAGTATTGAAGATATTCCTATTCCAGAAGAACCAAGAAAGACCGTAGATATAAATACAGCTACTAGAATGCTTCGTGAATACTATGCCAGTAAGTTTGGAAGTGGACCAGTGAACGACGTTTCTAAAACAATAAATCCAGGCTTCCAACAATCGGCTGAAAAACCCAAATCGTTGGAACAACCCGGCCTATTGGGTAGTCTGGATAAGGACTATGAGGTAGTTGAAATAACAATTAAATTACTTAAAAAAATTTGATTGCTAAATTATTTTCTGTCGCATATATATAAAAGACAATCATATGCCATTTGATTGCCCAATTTGTGGAAAAGATTGCCGTGATAATTATAACCTTGAGAGACATATGAAAAATAATCACATTGGAGGTTCTGCCAGTGGAGGTTCATCAACCGAATTAAAAGATATTAGATTAATGTTACAAGCTGAAGAAGATGAATATATATTTAATCATCCCTATTACCGAGAGAAAGATGGAGAGTTGTATGATACCGAATTATTGAAAAATGAATTTAATAAACATATGGATTTAAAGAGAAACTGGAAACTTAAATCAGTTAAACAAATAGGTATTGATAGAAAACAATTAGATGAAGAATATAACATTGATAGTGATGACGAAACAAGTGTATCCGCTATGGAAAGATTTCAAAAATTAAAAACTTTAGAATATGAAGGAAGCTATGAAGAGTTGAATAAAATACAAGATGAAATAGATATGTATATGTCTAATGCTGCTCAATACAATAAAGTTTTAACAAAGGATAGAATACGAAAAGCTAAAGATTTTGTGAGAACTAAAATGATAAATGAACTGGAAGCAAAAGAAGCCGCCGAAGAAGCTATAAAGAAAAAAGCCGAATTAGAGGCCGCCAAACTAGATAAAATCAAAAGAGAAATAGAACTAAAAATGGAAATGGCAATGTTGAAACTAAAAAAATAATATCAAAAAAATTTGATTGCTTTCTTTGATATTATATATAATAACGATGATGAATAACTTAACAGACCAACTACTAGAACATTATTTCAAAACGGTGGTTTTAGATGATACTACAATTAAATTACCCTCCTTAAAATTTGATGGAATAGATACAATTTTTACATTCAGTGCTGATTGGAAATATAATGGTATGGATGGTTTAAGACATTCATTTAATTCGCTTTCTCAAGCTGAATTAGATGATAACTTAACTGTATTGTTAGAATTTCGTATAATAGCTCGTATTAATCCACTAAATATGGCAATTAAAGTTAAAAAAGATTTGATACAGGTTGAAAATGCGTTTGTTTATGAATATACCAGTATTTTGTGGGTTCTTTGTGGTGGAATGGCAGAGGAAGCTATAGATAAATATAAGGAACGGCGATTAGATTATGAAGGCTCATTTAGAGAATTTATAGGAAACAAATATAAAAACGATATTTATCACAATATGGCTAAACAAATAAATAAATTTAAATATTTACTACCTAAGTTACGTTTTGATAGCTATTCCCATATTCTTTTAGAACCAACGAATCAACCCGATGTAGAAAAACAACACATTATGCTATGGAAACAAGCAAAAGATGAAGAATACAACTGTGAATGCTGCGTTTGTAGTGAAGGTACTAGATATAAAACTGATTGCGGTCATAACCTATGTTTGATATGTCATATGAAACTGGAAAAGATGGGAGATGAAGATAATGAAGTAAAATGTCCTATGTGTCGCAATGAATACGATATTCTTAATTGGAGCTAATATCTTGGACGTCTATTGCGTTTATTACCTGTGGTGGAATAAATTAAGAAATCTTTACAAACATTCTCTTGCTCGGTTTCCAGTTGTGCTATATTAACCATTGGTTCTGGTTGGGTAAAGTTAGCCGATGGAAATATATGTGGATTATTCTCTAATTCTATATTTTTTATTATCTCATTTGCTTCAATAGTAGTTTCTTCTACCAATTCTGGAGTGAGGCCGTAGTACCAATTGTACCAAGCCATATAATAATCGTAGCCTATATAAAACATTATATCTAATACAAAGAATTAATTTGTATTAGTTACAATCTACCGACACCTGGTTTTGATCCAGGGACCTCAGGGTTATGAGCCCTGCGCGCTGCCTCTGCGCCATATCGGTTATACTATAATGAATATTATTTTTTAAGCCTAATCAAAAAACATTCTAGACATTTTAGCCAATTTATTTAATCTGGCCTGGCGTTCATCCACGGGTGGCGGCGCCACAGCAGCCATAGGCGCTTCAACTTGTTCATATTCGTCTTCACTATCACTTTGTTCCAGAACCTTAGTTAACTTCTTTATTTTTTTGTTATTGCCTGGTTCTTGGTAAAATACTAACTTAGCATACTTGGTTTTGGTTGGCTTAGGTTCTGCCTTTGGCTTAGGTTCTTCTTCACGCGGCGTAGAAACTGGTTCCTTCTTAACTGACTTAGACTTAACCGGAGCTGGTTCTAGGGCAGCCGGCGGCAATTGTGGAACAATCACAGGCGCTACAGGCACTACCCGCTCGACCACAACTGGTTCAGGTTCATTTATTTTAACCAATTTGTTTTTTTTTGCTACCTTGGCTTCTCGTGCTAACTTCATTCGTTGCCTAAGGACTTCCTTCTGTTCTTCAGACAATGGCATTATATCCTATATAACGATAATAATTCTATAAACATTTAATTATTGGTAAAACATTGGGGCGCTATACGGAGATTGGTCTTTTGCTCTGGTTAGATTTACTGGCTCGTTAAACACCTCACGTTCAATAGTAATGGAGAAGTCTACCTCGCCGAAGAATGGAATAAGGCGACCATTTTTATCGCAAATCTGGATATTAATGCTATCGTAGTTGGATGTATTCATAATTTGCCTATATAAAAATGGATTGTTGTTTGAAAATAGAATGCTATCATTGACGGTGAAATTTGCTGTTGGAAAAGCGACCATAATTAACGATGGAGATAAAATACCATTGGTTGTGACACCTGATTTATATTCCAGTTCATATGTGCTTCTAGTAAGATTACACTTGATTTGAATGATATCGTAGATTTGTAAATTGGGTAAATATGGAAGCGTATGTGTTAGCACAGTTGCCGTCAAAGTAAAAATATTTTCGTCTGTTCCAACAACAGTACCAAAATTAAGAGGATTTTTCGCAGCAAAATTAACAGGAGTTCCAATTGAAAAATAGAAATTAAGTGTCTCTGTACTCCCTGGTGCTGCAAAAGTAAATACTATTTTATTATAGGTTAAATTACTGTCTACAGTGTCAGCTGCTACGGTAATAGTCCCAGTATACGCAACAGGTAAAACCACGGCGTGGATAACACTAATATAATCATTTACTGCTTTCTGTATGCCAGCCGTTAACTGTTTAACGTTTTGATAGACACCCTGTGGAAGAGTCAACATTGCGTAGGGTTCGGCTCCAGCGAATTTGCTTCCGCTAATATAGAAGACATTATTGAAATTATCTTGGATATTCGGGGCATTATTAGGAAAGCTAAAGAAAATTGGGTTGATATAGCTTTTAGAGCCAAAAAAACCACCGCTATCATTAGTTATACCACCGCTATTGAATTGAATGTTAAAATCGTTAGAATTACCGCTTGTTCTATCAGCTGAACTAAGATTAATCCAGTGTTTAGATACACTAAAGGGTGCTGCCATTTGATATATCTAGTTCTGATATTAAAATATTCCATAATCATATAAATGTCTCAATTTAATCTTAGATATGTTCCAACTCTAAGCTGTAACGAATTCATATTGAATGGTCAACGTTGGAATACTCAAGCAGCTAACATTTGTGGCAATATGACAAGTGCGCTAACAACCGAGGTAATTATTAATAACCAAACTAAAAATCAGGCGCTATATTGTAATATATTAACTTTGGAGAGTGAAATCAGTGGTAATGTGAATCCTAATCTGGTTGTGGTAGATGCTAGGTTAACAGCCCTGGAAAGTAATGTTTCTATACTCCAAGGTAATGTTGTTTTTATCCAGAATGAAATAGATGTTATTAATTCTAATATAGGTAATATAAATGCTAATATAGCTAGTTTAAATGCCAATACAATGTATCTACACGCGCCTTATACAGGATTAGGTGGCAATACGAGCTATTTTACAAATGGTCTTCAAGTGTGGAATGGAGCTAATGAAACAGGTAATGGAATTTTTAGCTATGTAGATGGAGCTTCGGTCTCTAACCAGATTCGTCTTAGTGTCCAGAATGCTAAAGGTATTTTCTTAGATGGTGGTTCAACTACAATTGCGCCTACAAGCGGTGGAAATGTTAATATAAATGGTAGTGGTGCAACGGGACCATTTAGTTTTAATGTATTTAATCCTAATTTATTAAACGCTAACATTAGAATGAAAGGCGATATTGAACTAACTGGAAATGGTAATTCAAGTATTAGTATTTTTACTCAACCAGCTTCATTAATACCACCAACACCAGCAACCGATTATGTTAATATACGAGGTGGAAACCAAGCACAGATTCTTGGACCAGCTATCAATGTTCAAGCGGATAGTTCTTTAAACTTACAAGCAGGTAATGGTGGGACAATATCGCTTGGCACCCCATCAAGTGGCTCAACTAATAGCACCATTAATATAGGCACTAATCAAGGCGCTACCAATACGGGCTATCAAGTTATAACTATCGGTAGCGGTGGTGTTCTACAAGCGCGCAATAGTTCAACCTTTTTAGAAGGTGATAATTACCTACCATATGTTGCCGCCACAAATACTGGTTTATGGGATGGAATTACTTATGTAGGTCTTCCAACAGTATATAGTGGACCATTACATGGACCAGTTAAGACTACTTATACGCCATATGTTAAATCTATATCTACTTACTTTGCTGGCGCAACAGTCAATTCCTTTATTTCTACGGCGGGTAGTTTTACAGTTGGCGTCGGCATTGGAAGCATAAATCTTACTTGTGGAGCTGGTGGATTTTTATGTTCTACCGGTGCGGGTCTATTAGCGCTAACCACTGGAATCGGAGCCATCGCTCTAACCACCGCGGGCGGCGCAATTACGGCAACCACCGCGGGCGGCGCAATACAATTTTCACTCGGAGCAGGTAGTTTTACGAGCACAACCGGGGTAGGAGTTCAGCGATTAGAGACGGGTGCGGCGGATATCCAAATCGCGGCCGGCTACGCACCTAGTGGCACAGCTGGCGATGTAGTTATAACCGCCAAGGGCAATATTGCTATTGAACCGGATGTAGGTCTTTATCTTGAAAAAGTGAGCCATGCAGCATTTATCAATAATGGCACAACACCCCCCGGACTACCAAGCTATTCACTTTATACCTTGAATGGAAATTTATATTATAATGGAAATGACATTAGTAGTTCCAGCGGTGTCTCTCAAGTCATCGCGGGAAATGGCATCACAGTTAGCCCTATTGGTGGGACTGGAGTAGTTACAGTATCAGCAATTGGTTCAGTAATTCCACCAGGTGGTTATCTTCCAGTTATCGGTGGCAATATGGTTGGTGATATCTATATGAAAAATACAGCTAGTAGCGCGGCGAGTCATATCTATCAAGGCAATGGAGCAGGGCAAGTGAAATTATTCCGCCCAATGTCAAGCTACCAAGCGCCTTTTCCATCCATTGGCCCGCCTACATACACGGGTGAATTACTTTGTTTCTACAATGGAGATAACAACGCGCCAACGCAAAGTAATTTCACGGGTTGGTTTCCACAATCATTGGTTAGCGCACAACCTGATTTTATGACCCAATTAATAACTGGTGCTTCATCAACCGTTTATAGTTTGGCAAATTCAGGCACACCAAGCCCGTATGATAATGCTTCGTGTGTAGCATTTCCTACATTTACAAATGGAGTTCATATTACGGGTGGAACAGTTTATATCTCGCAGATTGAGACTACCAAGCCACTAACACTTAAATTCGCCCCCCCTACGGGACAAACATTTTATACTAGAACATTTCCAGCGGGTTCGTTTCCATCATCAGGTCTATTTACATTCACATTAGATTACACGCATACAAGTGATACGGGTCAATATGCTGCATTTTGGGATAATAGCAATTCAAACTTCTCATTGATGGTTGCTAATCCACTTATAAAAACGAATTGGTGTGGCACACTAACTGCAGGCACAGCAAGCTATTATTTGATGGCGTTTAATAGCGGTCTAACGAGTCAAATTTTCAAATGGTTTCCTGGTCAAAACACAACGGAGAAGGTATTTACATTAGATGGGTCTTTATACGGTATACAAGAGCAATTGATTGGAAGTAGGATTTTATATTTTTACGGGTTATTTGATAATATTACAGTTCCTGGCCCTGTATCAGCAAGAGTGAATAATATTTTTACAATTAATGTGGACAACACTGGCATTGTTCAAACTTTAAGAGCAGAAACAGCTTTACAACAAAATCCGCCAATTGGGACAAATGGAGCGGTGTATGGTGTTGAAGTAGACACATTCAACGATAGGACATGGTTTTGGGGTGATTTTACATATGTAGGCACGGATTATTTAGGAAATGTAACGCCACCAAGAAATGATATAGTTTTAAAATGTGGATGTGATTTTACAACAACAGCGGATTGGCAACTTCCAGTTATGTTTGAAGGTATCAATGGCTATAATGAATGCCACGGTGGTAAGCTATTAAATTCCGCTTTAGCAGGTTATTCATTAATGGTGTGGGCGAATCAAATTAGTAATGGTGCTAATCCACCATCATTTCTTTCATTTCAGGCGATAGGTATGAATTATTATCAAACGGGCACTTTTGTTTGGACGGTTGCAGCGGCGAGTTGTTTTACGGGTGGTAATATTCCAGGTATTGTTTCAAATATACAAAGAATACAAAATGCTGGTGGTGGTAGTGGTAATTCAAGACTATTTTTTACTGGGTCTTACAATAATGGTGTATCAAACTTGGGATCAACTTGTTTATCAATTATGTTTAGTGATGGTGATGTAGGTGTAGATAATGCGGTTGGTCAATATCTAGCTCCATTACAAGAAGTGTATAATAGTAGTGATACCACTTTTTGGGTGGATAATGGTATTCAAATATCAGTTACTAATGTTAGAAAAATGTCTAATGATGTATTTGTTATGAATACGAATGGATATGGACTTACTAATGGTGGTGGTGTTTTAACCGTTCCAAGCGTTGATGAGACGGCATTAACTCCAACTAAATATCCTATTACTGGAATGCCACGCTATAGCACGAAGTTTATAGGTGGAAATGACGCAACGAAGATATTACTGACTTGTAGTTTAAATCAAAACAACTTCTTCTACTCACAAACATTTGATAGCACAATATCGCCCGTGCCAATTGAGCCTACAGTCATAGCTATTAATGGAGCCAAGTTCTTGGTAGATAACACGCCGATGGATAAAATCGTATTTGCTGGAAGCGACCAAGATTATAGTTCCGTGTCTTTCATTGCTGGTAAGGTGGAAGACAATGATTACAATTGGTATTGGCAAGCGCAAGTCGGTCAATTAAATTATTATGCTGGTGCCACACTTTATCCTAATATAAGCGCATGCCCTACTCAACCGGTAGTTCCGGGGCCTACTACCTCAACGTGGGGAACTGTGCTTCTAAACGGTAATGTAGCATCAAAAGGCATTGATATGTCAGGTTTTGATATTATTAATGCGAATACAATAACGGCTGGAAATATTCTTACATTATCAGCGCCAAATGCTGTGGAAGTGGGTGTTGGCACAAGGCGTATTCAACCTGTTTTAACCGTCATTTTAGATACGCTTGGTAATAATGGAGAAAGTAATTTTTCAACGAATTATGTTATTAGTGCGCATTTTTCTGTATCATTATCTACTAATTTTCAAAAAAACTCATTACAAGGGTATTTTAGATTTGATGATGGGATGGGTGGTGGTTTTGGTTATTTAACGCCTTCCATTTATCAACAAAGCACTGGTATTCTAATGGCAACTGGTACAGCAACTTATATTGCTTTTGGTAGCGGACAAAATTATTCTTTTAGTTTTCCAAATGATGTTTTACTACCACCAACTGATACATATTACTTTACATTTACAACCGATGGCCAAAGCCCTAGTTATTATTTTTACGGTTGGCAAACTGCCGACCCAACTACTGTGTGTAGTTTTGCGGAAGCGGTTGTATATGCACCTGTTACTGACCCATTGGACTTTTTCAATGTATATGGTAATACATTTGTCAGTGATAGGATAACCTCATATGGAGATATCCTTTTTGAAAATCCATCGGCATCACTTGTAGCAAATGTTTTAGTTAATAAAACTGGAATGACCATAAATAATGTTACTGATAATACCTATATTACATCAACTTCTATTCAACAAATAAATACAGCAAACCCTGGTGTATCAAGCGATTTACAATTCTATCGTCTAAATATGTATGATAATCTTAGTTATAGGACAGGACAAATTACTGCTGCGACTCATATATTAACCGCAAATCCACCTGGATATGCTAATACCAACACTATGCAAATAGATGGTTATCGCGTTCAATATTATCAATATTCAAATTATTCTACCCAAGCACAATTATTATCAACATCAGGTAGTTCTACAGTATTTTTAAGTGCATCTCAATTATCAGGGACGCCAGTGGGATATTCAATGACTATTGAAACGCCAATTAGTGGTAGTTTTAAATTGGCGTGTTCTACTTTAGGTGGTTCATCTCAAAAAACTTTAGATATCACGAATACTGGTAACATTAATATTCAAACATCAAATATTAGTAGTTCAATTAATTTAGTGGTTAATACAGCTAACATCAATATTATAAATGGTTTTATAACTCAAACTGCACAACAAACTTCTATGCAAACACCAACAAATAATAATAGTCTAACTGTTAACACTGGAAGTGTATATGCTATTAGCACAGATATAGATGATATAAACAATCCTACTTTACAAATATGGAATAGTAATGTAAGTACTACATCTTATCCGTGCATAAAAATACATAAAACAAATACATCTACACTTGCTGGAAATACAATTAGTGCGATATCTAGTTGGGCGAGAGATTATACGAATACAAGTCTTGAATGGAGTAGAATACAAACAAAGGTAGAAAATAATAGTGTTGGTAATCAAGATGCTACTTTATCTATATTCAATATTGTTAATGGTACATTGAGTGAGACATTCAATTTTAATGGAGGTCAAAATGAAATTAATAGTTTTAGACCGTTAGATATGAATGGTAATGATGTAAGAAGCACAACGGGTAATGTAGTTATTAATTCTAATATTTCAACAGGTTTAGGACAGGTGCAAATACAAACAAAAGGTGGTACAGCAGGTAGTGGCACAGGTTTTCAAATATCAGGTAATACGCTAACATCATCAAGCGCGGGTGGTAGTTCGGGACATCATATGTGTATTACACTACCCGACCCAACTACAGGGCTTCCACGAGTTTATAAAATAGCATTATTAAATCCTTAGATAATATATAATGGTAAATGATATCAACAAGGTATCTAATCCAAGTGTAGTCAGAGCTAAGTTTGCCAAGTATAAAGGCAGTGATAATGCCAAGCTGGAATTAAGTGAGAAACCAGATAAGAAATACAAGGTTGTTCACGATGGTAAGACTACTCATTTCGGTTCAACGTTGGAAGACTTTACGAAGCACGGAGATGAAGCTAGGCGTAAGAGCTATCTTGCTCGGTCAGCTGGTATTGGTGGAAACTGGGCTACAAACAAGTATTCGCCAAATAATCTATCTAGAAATTTGTTGTGGTAGAATATAATGAAGAAGATAACGATGACTCCGAGGGACTTTTTTAAAGAACACAAGAAACTAATCTCTCTTCTACGAGGTCAATCTAAGAAGCTGGAAAAGGAAGCGAAAGAGCAACAGAAAGAGGCTAATAAGTGGCGTGCTAAGTTAAGATAATAATTTGCTAAATGAGTGTAAATTTTAATAAATTGTGGAAAAATAAAAAAAAATGAATCCCGTATTTTACGGGACCCCTCAAAACTGAGGGATGCGCAGCCCTCAAAACTGAGGGAATAAGAAATATAATCAAACAAACATTATTTATAAAATCAATCCAAATTTATTAAATTCTAAAATAATATCAGAATTTATTAAATTCCGAACCCTACTAAAAAGTAGAGCCCGAGTAACACCCCCCCCTTACCTAATCATCGTCTAATGCCTCTCTACTGCCCAACAGCGATCGACCGGGTTTTATCAAGGCGAATAGGGCAAGTCACGGCAACAGGCAGTAGACAGGCAGTAGACGCGAAAACGTAAGGGGGGGGTCTATGCCGATTCGCCAAAAATGATGCCCGAGAGCCCGGCGGCCCCCCGAAAACCCTTCAGCGAGGTAAAGGCCCCTCTAATGCTCGTCTACTGCCTACTCCAGCAAGGCGATTTTGATATGGCATAAAATTCCATTTTA
>Ga0315274_10005512_pt1 | contig 18513 bp, 12 predicted proteins | sample YL17G02_20_MG_FD_203700 | JGI IMG/M metagenome (GOLD analysis project Ga0315274, IMG submission 203700) | Sediment microbial communities from Yellowstone Lake, YNP, Wyoming, USA - YL17G02_20 | ecosystem: Environmental > Aquatic > Freshwater > Lake > Sediment | place: USA: Wyoming | collected...
CCATGCCCTCGCCAATCACGACAAATAGAACATTTTTAAATTGGGCGTTTTTTAAAATTAGCTCAACTGCTTCAATAAAATAAGACAATCCCTTTTCTTGATAAAAATTAGCAATGGTGCCGATGATTTTTAAATCTTGGTCAGAACCCCTGGCTGCTTCAAAAAGTTGAGTGCTCAAACTAAAAAGATTTTCCCGTGCCTCATCTTTTGGCAAAAAATTCAGATTGACAAAATCAATACCGTTATGAATAACAACTAATTTTTTTTCAGAAGCAGCTTTATATTTAAGCCAGATTTTTTTATCATTTTGGGAAACGCAAATAATCTTGTCTTTGAAACGAGCGCTAAATTTTTCCAGCCACAAATAAAATTTTCTGACCGGCGCAGAAAAGGCCGCTTCAAAAACCGCGCCGTGGACCGTATAAACGACTTTTACGCCCAGAAGTTTGGCGGCGAGCGACCCGGAAAAACCCGCTTTGGAACTATGCAGATGGACAATGTCCGGCCGTTCTTTACGAATCAAATTAAATATTTCTACGAGCCCCATTAAATCGGCCAGGGGATTGGCAGCGCTGCGTTGTAGCCAGCGCAGTTTAATATGTTTAATATCGGCATGTTTGAGCGCGTTGAAAAAATCGCCGCCGCCGTCAAGTCCGGCCGCCACTAAAATTTCATATTTTCCTTTTAATCCGCGAGCCAAATCCAGCACGTTTTTTTGCGCCCCGCCCCATTCCGATTGGGTGATTATATAGAGAATTTTTTTCATAGTCTTCCTTTTGATTTTAACTCAAAAAACCGCAAATATCCAGCCTTCTCATTTCAATGTTCGCTATTGACAGATTTTGCTAAATAGATTATATTAAAATATTATTATATTGTTCTTTTGATCATAGAAGCCCTGTTTGAGTGGAACAGCGCTTTTGTTGATACCCATTGGCAAATCCCAGTCGCCAACGGGTCTACCAAGACGGAGGTGCCCTATGGATCCAAGACTTAAGCCGGATAACATGTATAAGTTTGTTGTTCAAAGAGACAAAGAAAAAAGACGAAGGGATTTTCTGGCTCGTAAGAAAGTTGGAATGATTCTGCGGGTCTATGCTACAGAAGAGAATCATATTCCAGACCGCGTAGCCATGGTGGAGGAAGCAGTTGTCGCGGCTCGTAAAGCTACGGTTGACGGCAGGCAGCTAATCCAGCGAATCGACGTTCTTGTCTGGGCAGACAAGGATTACGTTGAAGCAGACTGCGGTCAGACTGCTGGCAAATTGCGGAAAAAATTGCGCGGCGAGCCTAACCTATTTGTTTCAGAGGTTACCTGCGGCGATCTTTACTGCGGGTTGTTGAATTACGGAATTTCGCATCAAACCAGGCACGGTGTGGATTATTCCATTATCGTCTCGGCCGAAGCATTTTCCTACATGACGCCAGAAACCATGTCGGACATGGTGGACGCGGCTTGTAAGGGCGCACGAGCCATCGGCGTGGCCATTAAAGAGCTTACCGATTTAATTCTCGCTGGCAGTATCGCCAATACTTTCGCGATGTGGCACAACGAAAGTTTAATGACCGTTGACGGGTTTGACTTGAATGCGGCCAAACCACTGGTCGGCAGTTGGGATTCCACTATTCGGTCCATAAATGGATTTAACGAACAGGAGAACAGAGTAGTAACGTATCATTTGGCCGGCGAAGAAGAAGTTATTCCGCTGGCTCGAATGATCAGAACTTTCAAAAAGTTCGGCCCCTGTATCGCACCCATCTTACCCAGAGGCAAGGGAGTTCAAAGATATCAGGCGCCCGATCCTGTCAAAAATCCGGATCTTTGGCTGCGTCACATCTCCAAGATGGGTACAAAGGCACAACGCCAAGCAATACTACTGGCCTTAGTTAATGCCGACTTGGACTTCTTAAAAAGTGGCATTATGCCAGAATATCGCCACAAAACGTTATAATAATCCCTCGGAGGCCCACTCCCTCCGAGGCTTCTTTCAAAGGGGTTCACGCAAACGTGGACTCCTTTTTCTATTGACTTTTTATTACCCATTTGTTATATTGGGAAAACGATATTTTTAATATTTTTTAACTTCAGTGGACAAACAAGATAAAAAAATCGGTTTCATTGGCCAGGGCTGGGTGGGTCAAAATTGCGCTAATGATTTGGAAACAAGAGGTTTTAATGTCGTGCGCTATGCCCTGGAGGAGCCGTATGTAGTAAATCGCGAACAAATAAAAGATTGCGATATTGTTTTTATCGCTGTGCCGACACCAACAACGTTTGAGGGTTTTAACGATAATAATTTAAGACAAACAATGAAATTAGTTGGCTCTAAAAAAATTGCGGTGATAAAATCTACAATATTACCCGGTACTACTGAGTCACTTCAAATAGAAAACCCCGATATTTATGTTTTACACTCACCTGAGTTTTTAACGGAAGCTAATGCTGCTTATGATGCTGCCAATCCCAATCGTAATATTGTGGGCATACCGATTGATAATCAGGAATATAGACAAAAAGCTCAGGAGGTTTTAGATATTTTGCCAGTCGCTCATTATCAGTTAATTTGTCGGTCGCGCGAAGCGGAACTAATAAAATATGGCGGCAACAATTGGTTTTATTTCAAAGTTATTTTTGCAAACATGCTTTATGATTTAGCGCAGAGCCTTGGTTGTAATTGGCGGATAGTACGAGACGGCATGGCGGCAGATCCCCGAATCGGCCGCACGCATTTAGATCCGATGCATAAAGGCGGCCGAGGAGCCGGGGGACATTGTTTCATTAAAGATTACGCTGCTTTTTCCCGACTCTATGAAGAGCGCGTTGGCGATGAGTTAGGAATTAGAATTTTAGAAAGCATAAAAGATAAAAATATTGATTTGTTGGTTTCTAGCAACAAAGATTTAGACCTTCTGTTGGGGGTCTACGGCGATGAAGTTGTGACTGACCAAGCCCAAGATATTCCCAAAAGAAAAACCAGATGTTTGGTGACCGGCGGCGCTGGTTTTATCGGCTCCAATTTAGTTGACGAGCTAATTGCGCGAGGCAATGAAGTGATTGTGATTGATAATTTAGTGACCGGCAAAATTGAAAATTTAAATCCCTTGGTAGAATTTCATCAAATTGATATCAGAAATTTTGAAGCGATCAGGCCATTATTTGAAGGCGTGGACTATGTCTTCCACCTTGCGGCGCTGCCTCGGGTTCAACCGTCAATTGAGGATCCGCTGACATTTCATAGCGTTAATGTCAATGGAACGTTAAACGTTTTAAAGGCATCGGCCGACGCCAAAGTTAAGAAAGTTATTTTTAGCTCATCTTCTTCAATCTATGGCAATCAGGAGCAAATGCCGCTCAGAGAAGCCATGCCGATTAATCCGATTAGCCCTTATGCTTTACAAAAATATTTGGGCGAACTTTATTGTCGGCTGTTTAGTCAAATTTACGGACTGCCGACCGTCAGTCTGAGATATTTTAGTGTCTACGGAAAACGTCAACCCCTGGAAGGAGCTTATAAATTGGTCCTTGGAATTTTTATTGAACAAAGACTGAAAAACGAGCCGATGACCATCACGGGTGACGGCGAGCAGCGGCGCGATTTTACGGGCGTCGCTGATGTCGTGGCCGCAAATATTTTGGCCGCCAACAGCCCAAAGGTGGGGCAAGGTGAAGTAATCAATATTGGCCGAGGAAAAAATCACAGCGTTAATGAAGTCGCCAGACTTATCGGCGGGCCGACCATCAATATCGCGGCTCGACTGGAACCCAGAATAACCTTGGCAGATAATTCTTTGGCCAAGGAACTTTTAGAGTGGGAGCCGACAATTGATTTACCGGAATGGTTGCAGGATTATAAAAGAGAGATCGGGCTTTAGAATTTTTCCGCTAAACTGGGGTAAAAGGCGCGTAAAATCGCCTTTTTGTTTTGTTTGGTTATATTTGATTTTCAGCTAAAATTATGGGATACTAGAGACATTAGAAAAGTTCGAATTAGTAAATAAATGAGGAGAATTTTAATTTTTTCTACCGCCTATTTACCTTTGATTGGCGGGGCGGAATTGGCAATTAAAGAAATCACCGACCGATTAGGCGATGATTTTAGTTTTGATTTAATTTGCGCCAGAATTAAAAAAGAATTGCCGGCCGAGGAAAATATCGGAAATGTTAAAGTGCGACGCTTGGGCCGCGGCTGGAATAAAATTGATAAATTTTTATTGCCCCGGCGGGGATTTAAATTAGCCAAACAACTCTATGATAACAAAAAACATGATTTAGTTTGGGCGATTATGGCTTCCTTCGGCGGCTTGGCAGCTTTGTTTTTTAAAGAACAATTCCCGGCTGTGCCTTATGTTTTGACGCTGCAGGAAGGCGATACGCCCGCGCACATTTATTCGCGCGCCCAGTGGCTGGGACCCTATTATGGCAGAATGTTTAAAAAGGCGAATTTTATCACCGCAATTAGCCGTTATCTCAAAGATTATGCGCTCAAAAATGGGGCTAATTGCCCGATTAAAGTAGTGCCCAATGGAGTGGACTTAGGAAAGTTCAAAGTTCAAAGTTCCCCGGCCTCGCCAAGCGAAGCGGGGCGGGCAAAGTTCAAAATCAATGAATTTAAACGAGAATTAGGTATTAAGGAAAATGAAAAAATCATTATTACGGTTTCGCGGCTGGTAGAAAAAAATGGGATTGGCGATTTAATAGCTGCTATGCCCGCGGTTGCCTCCCGTCAGCCGGGCGTGAAATTGATGATTGTGGGTTCCGGACCCTTGGAAAAAAATTTAAAAACCAAAGTAAAAAATCTAAAATTAGAAGACAAGATTTTGTTTTTGGGTAGCGTTTCTAATGATGAAGTGCCAAGGTATTTGGCTGCCGCCGATGTCTTTGTCAGGCCTTCGTTGGCTGAGGGGCTGGGCAACTCGTTTTTGGAGGCGATGGCAGCTGGGGTGCCGATTGTCGGCCCGCCGGTTGGCGGAATTCCTGATTTTTTGGCGGATCCTTCGACTGGCTCAGGACAAGCTACGGGTTTGTTTTGTGAAGTTAAAAATCCCGCCAGTATCGCCCAGAAAATAATTCAAATTTTGGACGATGAAATATTACGTCAAAAAATAATTGCCAATGGTCAAAAATTGGTTCAGGAAAAGTATAATTGGGATAATATCGCGTTGAAAATGAGGGATATTTTTAATAAATTGATCGATAGCGGCTAAGCTTATAAAATAAATAATGTTAGAATTTTTATTAAAACGGATTTATAAGTATAGACAAATTGTCAGATATATTTTTTCTGGCGGAACGGCTGCGTTGGTTAATTTGGTGTTGCTTTATATCTTCACCGACATTTTCAAAATCTGGTATTTGTTTTCGTCAATTTTGGCCTTTTGCGTGGCTTTTTTTGTTAGTTTCTTTCTTCAGAAATATTGGACCTTTCGCGATAGAGACCAAGAAAAGATTTATCGGCAAATGGGGCTATATTTGGCCGTCGCGCTAACTAATTTGGGTTTAAATACACTATTAATGTATTTATCAGTGGACTTATTTAAAATTTGGTATTTGCTTGCACAAGTTTTTGTCACCGCCGTCATCGCCGTGGAAAGCTTTTTGATTTATAAATTTTTTATTTTTAATCGGCAAGCCAAATCTGTTTCTGCATTATCAAATTCGAAAAAAAACTTAAAAATACTAATTGCCACCGGCATTTATCCTCCTGACTTCAGGGGCCCGGCCACGCTGCTTGAAACCCTGCCTCATGATTTAGCGAAAAAGGGATTTGAGATAAAGGTTATAACTTATTCAGATGTCGGGGCTAGCGAAGAGGAAAAGGGTTTAGTCTATCGAGTGCAACGCAGCCAACCAGTTTTTTTAAGATATCTAAAATATTTTTGGCAGCTTTATAAATTAAATGACTGGGCTGATGCCATTTTTGTGACGGATACCTACAGCGTTGGTTATTTTGCTTATTTAATAAAGAAGTTAACCGGTAAAAAATATATTTTACGTTTTGCCGGCGACAGTGCCTGGGAAACGGCGGTGGCTCAAGGTTGGACAAACGATTATATTGTTGATTTTCAAAATAAAGTTTACGGGCGCCAGATTGAAAAATTGAAAAAACGGCGCCAGAAAATATTGGTCAGCGCCGACAAAATAATCGCCGTCAGCAATTTTATCGCTGATATTGCCAAACGTATCGGTGCCAGCGCCGACAAAATCAAGGTCATTTACAATTCCATAGATTTTGTTGAAGCCAGAGATGTTGATTTAGAAGCAGTCAAAAATATTAAAAATCACTATGGTCAAAACGCCAAAATTATTGTGACCTCTGGTCATCTGATGCCCTGGAAAGGAGTCGATGGGCTTATCAAAATTCTACCTGCTCTTGAAAAAAAAATCGGCTCGCTCTCTCTTTTGGTTTTGGGTGAAGGGCAGGAATTGAATAATCTCCGGCAGTTGGCGAATGACCTGGGCGTTGCGCCATTTGTTCATTTTTTGGGCAAGATTGAACGCAAACATATATTCAATTATTTCAAAGCCGCCGACCTTTATGTTTTGAATACAAATTATGAAGCCCTGTCCTATACCTTGCTTGAAGTCATGGCCGCCTCAACGCCTATCATCACTACCAATATCGGCGGCAATCCTGAAGTTATTGAAAATGGAAAAAACGGATTCTTGTTTGATTATAACAACCAAGAACAATTAATTGCGGCGGCTTTAAAAATTTTAAATAATTCTCAGTTAGCAGAAAACTTTGTGGCGGCCGGCAAAGAAAAATTGAAACGATTTAGCGCAGAGGAAAACCTCAATCAAACCGTTGAGATTTTAAAATCAATATTATGAGCAAAGCCTTATTAATCAATCCGCCATTTAACATTACTAAAGCTAAATATGACAGTTCCGTTTCTGTCGGTTTGCTTAGCATTGCAACATATTTAGACAGCAAAAACATTTCGGTTAAAATTATTGACGGCGCCAGACAGTCAGATTATTTGGAGTTGATAAAAGCGGAAGCTCGCCAGTGTGATTTGGCGGGGCTTTCGGTCATGACAACCCAGATACCAAGCGCACTGCAAATCAGCCGATTAATTCGCCGGTCAAATCCCGCCTGCAAAATTATTTGGGGCGGCACGCATCCGACTTTTTTTCCTGAGCAGACCGTCGCGCACAACTTAGTTGACATTGTCTGTTTCAGCGAGGGCGAGGAGGCAATGCTGGAAATCGCCAGCGGCAAAAATTTAGCCGATGTCAGCAGTATTTCTTACAAAGACGGAGGCCGGATAAAAAACAATCCCTGCGGCGAACTTAGTGATCCGGCTAAGATGCCGTTGTTTAACTGGGATTTGGTGGAGAGGGAAGTTTTGGAGAATTTAGAGCTGATACCTTCGCTTACTTCTCGGGGTTGCCCGCACCGCTGCACTTTTTGCATCAACGCCATTTTAAAAAATAAATGGCGGCCGCGCGCTGTAGCGCAGGTGCTTGAGGATTTGCGCGTAATCAAAAGTAAGTCCTATTTTGTTGGGAAAAAACTGCGCTTTTGGGATGAAAATTTTTTTGTTGATATTGAGCGCGCCAAAGCCATAATTGGAGGCATGATTGAGCGCGATTTAACAATTCCTTGGGAAACGACGGTTCGAGCCAATTATTTAAAAGAAGGGATGATTGATGATGCTTTTTTGGTGCGATTAAAAAAATCTGGCTGTTATCTTTTGTCTTTTGGGGCCGAATCGGGCAGCCCCAAAATATTGAAAAAAATCCAAAAAGATATCACCGCCCAAGAAATTGTTGAGTCGGCCGCGATGTGTTTGCGGCACGACATTATCCCGCAATATTCTTTTATGATCGGACTGCCAGGCGAAACAAAAGAAGATATGATGATGACGCTTCGTTTGATTGACCGGCTGGTTAAGTTAAGCGACAAAGTCCAGATTTTGGGTCCGCAGGCTTTTCGGCCATATCCGGGTTCAATGCTTTATGATGAATGTTTGCAGGTGGGCTGGCAGGCGCCGCAATCTTTGGAGGAATGGTCGCATTTAGTTCAAAATGAATTAAATTACCTGGCGCCTAAATTTTTTCCTTGGGTGGCTGATAAGGATTTTGTGGAATCAATGGAGGCCTACGTGCGCTTCGGCGCGCATGGCATAAAAAACGCGATGGGTTCATCCGTTAGGGCGCAAAAATTTTTAAAATTAGGATTTGTGTTGCTTTGTCAGCTCCGTTGGAAACTAAAATTTTTTGCTTGGCCGATAGAATTTAAATTGGCGAAAAAATTTATTACTCATTAATTTTTTAGACAAGGTTCGATGGACCATGTTTCAATCAGTTAAAAAAATTTTTTCAATTTTTCAGGCCAACATTACGAAAATTGTTTTGGTCTATTTGGGATTGAGCTTTTTTATCGGTTTGTGGCACGGTTTCCCATTGCTTAACATCTACGCCGATGAAATGCTCTACGTTGGCGGCGCTCTGCGGGCGATAGAACACCACACTATTATTCCCGCTTTTGGCGATGTCCCATACGGCACAATTACTTATTTTTTAAATTATATTTTATCAGGAATTTTTTTATTGGCGCTACTGCCATTTTTCAAGTTTAGCCTTTTTAACTTAAAAATATTTTTAATTCAATCAGCCTGGGTGATGTATCTGCCGCTCCGTTTTTTAAGTTTTTTGGTTTCTTTGGTTTGTTTATATTTTTTTTACCAATTGCTCAAAAAAGCAGTCGGTGATCTTAAAACCAGATTATTTTTGCTGATATTATTTTTTTCCAACATTATCACGATAGTCGTTTTGCACTCGGGTAAAATGTGGGTTTTGAGCACGATGTTACTTTTTGCCTCTTTTTATTTTTTATACTCGGCAATGGCAAAAAACACTGAACGGCCGACCAAGGAAATATTTTTGAGTATTTTGTTCGCATTTTTGGCATTTGCCAATTTTCAAATTAATTTTTTTGCCCTAATCAATATTCCGATTTTATTATATTATTTTCGCAAAAATCATTGGCTCGCCAAAAGAATTGCTTTATTTGCAGTCATTGGTTTGGTAATTTTTGCTGTCGTAATCGGTCTGAATTTTATTAATTTTAAATTTTTAATCTATAAAATTCTTTTTCAAAATCCAAACCACTCACTCAATAATTTAACAAATTTCAATAATTTAAGTTCCGTTTGGAATTCGTTCCTGTCGAATATCAGTAAAATAGCATTCTTATTTCCGCTGTTAATTTTAGTTTTGTTAATTGTCCTCGCTAAAAATAAAATAAGAAATAAAAATTTATTTTTTTTATCTGTCTTTTATTTCTTGGCCTATTTTGTTTTGTTACCGGTCGTCGCTTCTTGGACGGCTGACGTGGATTTATATCTGCGCTATTTATTTCCCATTGGCTTCTTTTTAGTGCCCATGATTGCCAGTTTCGATTTAAAATTTAAAAAAATATTTTATTATATCGGGGCAGTGGCGATTTTCTGTCAAATAATAACACTTTATTATCTGGCCATTCCGACGACCTATAATCAGGCTTATAACTGGATTGTCGCCAATTTTAAGGATAAAGATGTCTTAATTTATAATGAGATTGTGGAGTTGCAGCTGCCTCAAAACAAACAGTCCGCCCTGGCGGAGGAGCCGCAGTTTTGCGGCAGCAAGTGTCAAAATATTATTAAATACGATTTAAACAAAGAAATTAAAATGTCGGCTATTGACCGTCAGTATCAGCCAAACTTTTCCTGGCCGACCGATAGCAACAGTTATTATTTGGTGACGATGCACCGATATGATAAACTGTTTCCGCCCATTAAAATATTTTCTAACGGGCTAGCTGATGGTAATTTCTTTTCCCCCGAATCAAGCCTGGGTAATTATTTTTACTTGGATTATTACAAAATAAAAAGACTGGGGGCAAGCGTTTATATCTATAAAGTAGATTAAAGATATATGATTATTTTGGTTCAAATAAACTATAGCGAGGACCATTCCGAAAAAATTTTGCCGATGGGAATTTTATCGGTGGGCAGCGCGCTCAAGTCTCATAGTTTTGAAGTTGAGCTCATTAATATCACCGAAAAAGAAATTGATAAAACCGTTTCTGAAATCGTCGCCAAAAACCCCTTTTTGGTCGCTTTATCGGTTATGACAGGAATTCAGACCAAGCACAGTGTGGAATTTTCCAAAAAAATCAAAGAGCGTTCGTCGCTTAAGGTGCTCTGGGGCGGCATCCATCCTTCGCTTCTGCCGAAGCAATGTTTGAGCGAATCGTATGTTGATTTTGTCATTGTCGGAGAAGGGGAAGAAACTTCTGTTGAATTGGCTCAAAAATTAGAGCGTCAAGAATCTCCAGAGAACATTTTAGGATTGGGCTTCAAGCAAAACGGAGAAACAAAAATTAATCCGACCAGACCCTTGATCAGTAATTTGGACCTCTGGCCCCTAGATTTTAGTTTGCTGGATATGGAAAAATATCTTTACCGGCTTGATAAATTCAAAAGAGTCGTCGCTTACAAAACCAGCCGCGGCTGTCCGTTTAACTGCGCTTTCTGCTATAACCGCGCTTTTAATCAGAGTCACTGGCGGACTTGGTCGGTTGAAAGAGTTATTAGCGATATTGAATATTTAAAACAAAAATATCAGATTGACGCGATAAAGTTTTATGACGACAATTTTTTTGTTGATAAAGCCAGAGCCCTTGAAATTTTAAAACGAATTAATCTGCCCGCACACCTGGAAGTCAGAATTGATATGATTGATGATGAGCTGGCCGGGCGGCTAAAAGAACTAAAAGTTTTTGATCTATTAATTGGCGCCGAATCTGGCAGCGACAGATTGCTGGCTTTAATCAATAAAAAAATTACGGTCCAGCGTATTATGTCAGCCGTTAGGTCGCTCGCCAAATTCAATGTGCCGGCCAGCTATTCGGTGATAGTCGGCTTTCCGACAGAAACTAAAGAGGAATTTTTTTTAACGGTGGACTTGCTTTATAAAATTTATAAAATCCATCCCCAAGCCGCCTTTACCCTCGGCGCTTATTTGCCATATCCGGGTTCGGCGATGTATGATTTAGCGATTAAGGAAGGTTTTAAGCCGCCCCCGCGTACTGAAGATTGGGGCAGAATTGACCGTTTCCGCAAAGATTTTTCCTCCCCCTGGGTTGACGGCCAATACGTCTGGCACATCAGAGAATATTTCAAATTGCTGAAATTTAGGCTCGGCCCGGCTAATAGATGGTTTAAATTCAGAATTAAACATCATTTTTTCGCCCTGCCAGCAGATATTTATATCGTAGAATGGCTAGCCGGAGTAGCGATTGAGGAAAAAGGGTTTTTTGGGAAAACTTTGCGGCGAATTTATAATTCTATTAAATAAAATTATCATAAGACAAGATAGTATGAAATATGTATTTATAAGCGGAATACCGGCATCGGGCAAAAGTTATCTTGCGGCAAAGGTTGCCAAAACTCTTGATATTCAGCATTTTAAGATAGATGACTGGCGGGAGAAATTCAGTAAGGAAAAGCACGCAGATTGGGTAGATTTTTTCTGGAATAAAAACGAAGAAGATTATTGGGGGACAACTTCTTGTGAAGAACATTGGAATAACACGGTGAAACAATCCGAAGCGTTGTGGACGGAAATTTTAAGCCGGATTGATAATATTATTAGAACAGGCAAGCCGGCTATTTTTGAAGGAGTAAATATATTAGCGCATCTGGCTCATCGCGACCTAAATTTTAAAGGAATATTTCTTCTTGGTGAATCGTTTGAGATTATTCTGGAACGAAATAAACAAGATCCTCGTTGGGGGCAGACAGAAGAATTACAAAGAAAAGAAGCGGAAGTATTTTATAATTGCGAAGGACCGAAATACAAAAAAGAGGCTGAAAAGTATGGATTTAAAACCTTCATTGATCCAAGCTTAGCTGAGAAAGAATTATTTAAAATCCTGCGGAGGCAGAAATAAAATTAAAAAAAGTATAAAGGCTCAATTTTTATGAATCTTTTAGTGATAAATTTAGACAAAGGAATCTTTTTGCCAGGTTCGCCTAGCTTGGCCAGATTAAAAGAATACAGCCAGCTGGTTGATAGAATTTTTGTTATTGTTTGGACCAAAGAGAAAGAAAACCCGATTATTTTTGATGATAAACTTTTTATTTATCCGACCAATTCCTGCTGCCGCCTGGCTTATTATTTTGATTCTTTCAAAATTGCTAAAAAAATTTTGGCTGAGCAAAAAATTGATTTAATTTTTACCCAAGATCCCTTTGAAACCGGACTGGCTGGCTGGCGGATTGCCAAAAAAAATAAAATCAGGTTGCAGCTCCAAATCCATACCGATTTTTTGAGCCCTTATTTTGGACAGGAATCGCTGTTCAATAGAATGCGTGTCTGTCTTGGAAAATTTTTAATTCGCCGGGCCGATGTCTTTCGGGTGGTCAGCGCCAGAATCAAAAAATCATTGGTAGCACGTGGCATTGCCCCGGAAAAAATTTTTGTTCTGCCGATTTTTGTGGATATTAAAAAGTTTAAAGCAACGCCAATTAGCATTAATTTAAAGCAGAAATACCCGCAATTTGATTTTATAATATTGATGGCATCGCGTTTAAGTAAAGAAAAAAATATCGGTCTGGCAATTGATGCGATGGCAAGGATTATTAAAAACTATCCAAAAACCGGTTTGGTTATCGTTGGCTCCGGCGCGCAAAAAGAAAATTTAAAATTTAAAATTAAAAATTTAAAACTACAAGACAGCGTCAGGCTTGAACCCTGGACAGAAGATTTAGCCTCCTATTATAAAAGCGCGGATATGTTTTTGCTAACGTCAAATTATGAGGGTTGGGGATTGGCGATAGTTGAGGCTATGGCGAGCGGTTGCCTTGTGCTTATGACGGATGTGGGTTGCGCGGGCGAGCTGCTAGAGGATCAGCAGAACGGCCTGGTTATACCGGTGGGTAATCGGCAAAAATTAGAGGAGGCAATTATAAAACTAAGAACGGACAATGATTTGGCGGCAAGATTAAAAAAAATGGCTCAGGAAGCTATAGGAAACTTAGCAGGCAAAGAAGAATACCTGAGACGCTATAAAGAAAGCTGGCAGCAATCTTCAAGTATCAATTCAAATTAACTATCTTAAAGATTATTAAAATGAAAAAAATAAAATTATTTTTTAGATCTGTTGCGATAAGACTTTCTACTCTTAGAAATTTATTCATTTTTTTTGCCAAAAATAAGCTTTGGTGGATGATTCCAATGATTATCATTTTAATTATTTTTTTCTTATTTATTATTTTGGGCCAGAGCACGCCGCTGGGTCCTTTCATCTATACTATTTTTTAACTTCATGAACCAATTTATTAAAAAACTGTGGCAGGGGTGGAAACGGGCGGGTATCTTTATTGGAAATATTATTTCCTCGGTTTTTTTATTTATTTTTTACTATACAATTTTTGCCGTTTTTGCTTTACCATTTAAATTTTTTGAATGGAAAAAAAATCGGGCTTCCAACCATTCTTATTTTTCGCCGCCCGCAAAACAATTTTCAAATTTAGAAGATTTTAAAAATGAATTTTAATTGCATGCGAATAGCGCTCGCTCGCCCCGCCAATGCGGGGCTCGCGAAATGCGAACGCGCCCATGCGAATTACGAATTTTAAACAATGAAGATTTTAGGGCTATCTTTTTTTTATCACGATTCGGCTGCTTGTCTTCTCGTCAACGGAGAGCCGCTGGCCATGGCGGAGGAAGAAAGATTTACAAGAAAAAAACATGATTCCGGTTTTCCGAAACTGGCGATTGACTTTGTTTTGGCGCAAGGACAAATTAGCGCGCAGGAACTAGACTGGGTGGTCTTTTATGAAAAACCATTTCTTAAATTTGAACGGACTATTAAAAGCGCCCTTAGGGCTTTTCCTTTTGCGCCGGCCGTTTTTATCCAGAGCATCAGGAATCTTTTATTAGATAAAATTTGGATAAAACACTTGATCGCAGATAAATTACAAGTTGACCCGGCTAAGATTTTATTTTCCAATCATCATCTGTCTCACGCCTCTTCCGCCTTCTTTTGCTCTCCTTATGAGAAATCGGCCATCTTGACGATCGATGGGGTGGGCGAGTGGACGACCGCCACGCTGGGTCTGGGCGAGGGTAAAAAAATCACAATTTTGGAAGAAATAAATTTTCCAAAATCTTTAGGTTTGTTTTATTCCGCCTTCACCGCTTTTTTAGGTTTTGAAGTTAATGAAGGTGAATACAAGGTCATGGGCATGGCGCCCTACGGCCGACCTAAATTTATTGACGAGGTCAAACAGACGATTGAAATACAAGAAGATGGCTCTTTCAAATTAAATATGGATTATTTTGTTTTTGACCGGTCGCTGAAAAAAACTTTTTCCAAAAAATTTGAAGAACTTTTTGGCGAACCCCGCGACCCCAAATCAAAATTTTTTACTCGCGCGACCGGCTGGCCTTCCTATTTCGGACCCAAACCCCAGGGACAAGAATATGAAAATTTGGCCAAGACGCAGGAGCACTACGCCGATATTGCCGCTTCGCTGCAAGCAGTTTTTGAAGAAGCAGTTATAAAATTGGCCCAAAAGCTGCATCAGCTGACGGGTTTGGATAGGCTGTGCCTGGCTGGTGGCGGAGGGCTAAACTCCGTTGCTAACTGGAAAATTATCGAGCAAACTCCATTTAAAGAAGCTTTTATTCAGCCCGCCGCGGGGGACGGCGGCGGGGCGTTGGGCGCGGCGTTGGCGGTTTATCATATCGCTTTGGGGCAGGAAAGAAAATTCGAACTTAAACACGCCTATTACGGTAAATCTTACAGCTTGGAGGAAATTAAAGATTTTTTAGAGAAAAAACATATAAAATATGAATTTATTGGCGATGAAAATAAACTAATTGAGAGAGTGGTTGATCGCCTGCTAAAAGGAGAAGTGGTCGGCTGGTTTCAGGGGCGTTTTGAATGGGGTCCGCGCGCTTTGGGCAACCGTTCAATTTTAGCCGATGCGGGACGAGCGGAAATGAAAGACCTTGTTAATACCAAAATTAAATTCCGAGAGCCCTATCGCCCCTTTGCACCATCTGTTTTGGCGGAGCAGGCACAAAAAATATTTGAAATGCCCGACGCCAAAGAGCATCTGCCCGCGCGCTTTATGCTTTATGTTGTGCCGGTCAAAAAAGAAAAACAATTGATGGTGCCGGCGATTACCCACGTTGACGGCAGCGCCAGGCCCCAGTTAGTTTTCAAAAATGAATCAGAGCGCTATTGGAAATTAATTGATCGTTTTTATCAAAAAACCAATGTGCCCTTGGTCTTAAATACTTCTTTTAATCTTAAGGGTGAGCCGATTGTGTCGAGCCCCGACGATGCGCTCAGCACCCTAGCCAGAAGCGGGCTTGATCTGCTGGTGCTGGAAAATTTTGTTGTTAAACGTTCGGACTTGTCGGGCGAACTCATTGACGACTATTTGAAGCGGGCAATCAAACCCCCAAAAGCGAAACGATCTTGGCAATGGTTGAAAAAAATAGGAATTTTATTAGTATCTATTTTTGTTACTTTGGCCGTACTTGAAATTGCCGTTAGAATATTTAGCAAACCCATCTATCCAATTTTGCGCACCGATGCGGAGGTTGGCACAATTCATCAAAAAAATTTTTCTGGAAAACTTTGGAACGATGAAGCGCAAAAGGAAACCTATATTGTTACCAATAGCATAGGTTACATTGGCAAAGATTATACTTTGGCCAAGCCGACAGGTGTTGCGCGCCTGGCTTTTTTAGGCGATTCAATGACCGAAGGGCTGCAGGTTGATTATTTTAATAACTTTACATCGCTGCTGGAAAAAACCCTGGCGGTCGATAATATCTGTCAGGACAAAACTTTCCAGGTGATGAATTACGGCGTGGGCGGCAGCGGTACTTTTTTACAGTACCAAACTTATAAAAAAAATGTTGCGTCCTATCAGCCGGACATGGTAATCGTTATGTTCCACCCCAACGATTTTTCCGATAATTTGAATAAAATCAATTTTGATTTAGAAAATTATAAACAAGCCCAGAGTCGCAATATCCCTTTGAAGTCTTTTTTGCTGAATTTTCAGCTGCCAAAATATTTGTTTAATAAATTACAAAACAGTCCTTTGTTTCTGAGCTTGCTGAACAAATTGGGCCTCTATGAATTTAATAACTACACCGAAAAAATTGTTTCTGGCAATGCCCAGACCCTGAGGCAAGACCCGCAATATTATAATTTCACTTTTCAGATAATTGAAAAATTTAAAGCGGCTGCCCAAGCCAATGGCAGCAAATTCATCGTTGCTGTTATGCCGGACGAACTGGATTATGAAACAGCGGATAAATGGGAGCAAAATCCGGATATAAAAGAATTAATAGATTATTTGAACGCTCAGGGCATCGCTAGTTTTAATCCCTCGTCCGATTTAGCGGCGATTAAACTCCAAAAAGGCGGCTGCCTAACTTTTAGCTGCGCCGGTCACCTGACCGAAACGGGCCATGAAGCAATGGCTTCATGGCTTTATAAATTTTTAAAAGAGACGCTGCCACGCAGCTATAATATTTGTAAAGCGCTCTAAATTTATTTTTATGAGATTACTTATTTTGACTCAAAAAGTTGATATCAACGATGATTTATTGGGTGTTTACCACAGCTGGATTGAAATGCTTGCCCAAAAAGTTGAAAAGGTTTCTGTTATCTGTCTTTTTAAGGGCCAATTTGATTTACCGCCAAACGTTTCTATCTATTCATTGGGCAAAGAGCAAGGCAATTCGCAATTAAAATACGTAAAAAACTTCTTTTTTTATATTTGGAAATTGAGGAAAGACTACGATGTTGCTTTCGTTCATATGAACAAGGAATACGTGTTGCTGGCCGGTTTGATTTGGCGGCTTTGGGGCAAAAAAATTGTTTTATGGTACGCCCACTATTTAATTAATTGGCAGGTGAGAATAGCTGTCTGGTTGAGCCATAAAGTCGTTACCTCAACTAATTTTGCCTGTCAGATTAAATCAAGGAAACTGTGCGTGGTCGGCCAAGGAATTGACGTGGATTATTTTAGAAATTTGAATTATCGCAATAAAGATAATAAAATAAATTTGTTGTTTTTGGGCAGGATTTCGTCGGTGAAAGATTTAGGCACGCTGATTAATGCCATATCAATAGTACTGAAAAAAAATAACAATATTTATCTGAACGTGGTCGGCGCGCCAGGGGAGAAAGATGAGCCGTATTGGCAAAGCATAAAAAATTTGGTGACTCAGTTATCCCTGGACAGCTTTATCAGATTTTGGGGAAGAGTGAGTTGGCGCCAAACCCTGGAATTTTATAATCAAAACGACATTTTCATCAATTTAACCCGGACGGGCAGTTTCGATAAAACGACGTTAGAAGCGATGGCCTGTGAGAAATTAGTTTTGGTTTGTAACCGAGCCTTTGAAAACATTTTTCCGGAAGATTTAAAAAGCCAATTAATTTTTTTGGAAAAAGATAGCCAAGATCTGGCCGACAAAATCTCAGGGCTTTTAGTTCGCCAGCCAGAAGAAAAAGAGGCGATCGGTCGAACCTTAAGGGAAATTATTGTTCAAAATCACAGCCTTGAGCGGTTAGTTGATAAATTAATAGAAGTTTTTAAAAATAATACTCAATAATTTATAGCCTATGAAATTATCTATAATTATTCCGGTTTTTAATGAAAAGAATACAATTTTAGAAATTATTAAGCAGGTGGAGAGCGTTGATTTGCCGGTGGTCAAAGAGATGGTTATTGTTGATGACTGTTCCACTGACGGCACCGCTGATATTTTGAAAGGTCTTGATGTAAATAAATATAGGATAATTTTTAAAACCAAAAACGAGGGCAAGGGGGCGGCGCTCAAAGATGGATTTTTAAGAGCGACGGGCGATATTTTTATTATTCAAGATGCGGATCTGGAATATAACCCTCAGGAATATAAAAAACTATTGCAGCCGATTTTGAACGGTCGGGCCGACGTGGTTTATGGCTCGCGTCTGCTATCAGGAGAAGCAAAACGGGTTCTTTTTTTCTGGCATTATTTGGGTAATATTTTTTTGACGCTGTTGTCGAATTTGTTGACCGGCCTGACCCTTACCGACATGGAAACTTGCTACAAGGCTTTTCGCAAAGAAGTTGTTGATTCGTTTAAAGACAAATTAAAATCAAAAAGATTTGGCATTGAGCCGGAACTCACCGCTCGTATGGCTCGCGGGCACTGGCGGGTTTACGAAGTTGGTATTTCTTACTATGGACGCGACTATCGCGAAGGTAAAAAAATTAATTGGCGCGATGGTTTGGCGGCGATCTGGCATATAATCAAATTTAATTTATTTGACCGATGAAAGTTTTATTAATGCGGCCATATGCCGATTCCGACGAACTGATTCCGCCAATTGGTCTGGGTTATTTAGCGACGGCGTTGCGTAAAAATCATGAGGTCGAAATTTTGGATGGAATAAAAGAGAGATTGAATTTGGAAAAGTTTGAGGAAATTTTAAA
>Ga0315274_10005513_pt1 | contig 18511 bp, 13 predicted proteins | sample YL17G02_20_MG_FD_203700 | JGI IMG/M metagenome (GOLD analysis project Ga0315274, IMG submission 203700) | Sediment microbial communities from Yellowstone Lake, YNP, Wyoming, USA - YL17G02_20 | ecosystem: Environmental > Aquatic > Freshwater > Lake > Sediment | place: USA: Wyoming | collected...
CCATTGGCGCCGGTGAATCAACGCGTCGCCGGCATGGAAGAATAGGATAACGGGGGAATGTTCGGCGCAGGAGCGGGATCTTGGAGTCGGACCGTTCAGGCCGAAGCATCCCGATGCGGAACCGGCTTGGCGGATTTGGCATGGAGATCGTTGCGGATGAGGGATTGCATCCGGCGCGCCTCATGCTCGAACGGAATCGATTCATAGGCATCCACGGGGTTCATCCCCTTCATCCGGTTTTTAAAAAAATGTCCCAGATACCTCAATCGGAACCGCCACGCCCCGAATTCCGCGTACTGCCTGCTGTGCGTCACCTCGTGTCCGATGAACGCGATTCCCGCCTCTGAACGCGGATCATAGACCCCTTCTGAAAAATAGAGGATGCTTCCCGATGCGTAGGCCCTCGGCTCGATCGCGGCGAACATCCGGACGTGCCGGGGGATGCCGGTGCGGATCTGGATTCGGTCCAGATCGAATCCCTTGAAGTGGGATGCCAGTTGTTTTTTAACGTGTCCGGGAAGACCGTTCATGTGGGTCCTGCCTCCTCGTCAGGCGGAGGATTCAGGCGCCATCTCACTTCCACGCCTCTTTCTCCGTGCCGTCCGCCCGGACGAACCACGGAATCCACGCCAGCGCCGCGAGTTCGATCGTCATGCTTCCCTTTTTCGGCCACACGGAAACGGTTTCGAATTTCTCCGCGGCGATGTCCGATTTGGATTCGAACGCGCCGAGGTCCTCCTTGAATTTCGATTCGAGGTCCGCGATTTCCTGCCGGACCTGTTCTATGTTTTCCCTCGCCCTCTGCACGTCCCCGGCCTCCTCCATGGCCCTGCTGGCGCTGCGCGCCGCGGTTCCCGCCCGCGTGACTGTGGATGTGCTGACCGCCTTGCGGCCGAGGAACGCCCCCAGGAGCGTGGCGCCTATCGAAATCGCGGTGTTGATTTTTTGGCGCGACGACTGGTTCTGTTCCCGTTCGAGCTGCAGTTCGTACCGGCGGATGCGCTCCTGAAGCGCGCGGAGCTGCCCTGCGTATTTATCCCGCAGTTTCTCCGCCCGGCCGTCCTTGTCTTCGCGTGAAGACAGCATCAGCCTCGTCCTGAATTCCCGCTCCGTTTCGCCCGGCATCGATGACTGTCCCGCGAGCGCGCTCTTGAACAGTTCAAGCTTCTGGGTCCGGAACACGAACGCCTCGAAAGCCTCCTTCCAGGCGGGGTACTGCCGGACATCCCCGGCCTTCGTCGGAAGCGCGGCGAATTGCGCCTCGGTCTCTCCCGATTTCTCGAAATCGGCAGGATCGAAATCCGCTTCGACACTCTTCTCCCAGTCCACGGGCACGGCGGAATCGGTGAACGGCGTGAATCTGCGCACGGTCTTCACGATGTCCACGGATTTTGCCGGATCCAGAAAATGGATCTTGCAGCTTCCCCACAGGACCCCGCGGTAAACGATACGGCCCTTGTCCGGTTTGACGCCACGTACCGAAAAAAAGAATTGAGGGATGCCGGGATTGAGAGAAGGCGGAGCTCCGCTCGGCGCGTCATCGGTTTTGAGGACCGCCTCCTCCTTAGCCGGTTCACGGGGAGCCTCAAATCCGCCTCTGGGCAGGGACTTGATCTGGTTCCGGGTGAGCGGTCCGGCCAAATAGGACATCGCCCACCGGCTGGTGAACACGACGGGTTTGTCTTCGTGCACGTTGTGAAGCAGGAAAATCCGGTTGCCGAGTCCGGAGATAATTTTCGCGATGGAGGAGCGGTCGAATCCGCCATTTCCCTGGTTCACGCCCGACAGGCCGTCGAGCATGCGTTCGCGGTCCCTTTCGGTCTGGAGCCGTCCGATGAACCAGGTGCCGGCATTGGCCAGGCCCTTGTAATCAAGATCCACAGGATTTTGCGTGGCCAGCACCGTTCCGAGTCCGAACGCGCGGCCCTGTTTGAGAATGGTGAGAAGCGGTTTTTTGGAGGGCGGGACCGCGGTGGGCGGCATGTATCCGAACAGCTCGTCGAAATACAGAATGGCGCGGAGGCTCGTGGTGCCCGACTGAGTTCGCATCCAGGCCACTATCCGGTTCAGCAGAAGCGACACGAAAAACATCCTCTCCGCGTCCGAAAGATGGGCGATGGAAAAAATCGAGATCTGTGGCTTTCCGGATTTGGAATGGAGGAATCCGCCGGCTTCCAACGGCTCCCCCTCCGTCCACGCCTGGAAGGACGGGGACGCGAGCAGGTTGTTTACCGTCATGGCGAATTCAAACCGTTCCTTCGCGGGAAAAAAGGATTCGACGTCGAACGCTCCGACCTTTGCAAAGGGCGGTTTTTGAACGGACTGGATCAGCCCCGCGAGTGAACAGCTTTTACCCTGTTTCCAGAAATGGGAGAACAGGTTCGAAAGCAGAATGTGTTCTCGGCTTTTGACGGGATCGGCGTCGATGCCCAAGAGTCCGAGCAGGCTCGATGCCGTCGTGGCGACGATTTCGCGGAACAGGTCGTCGTCTTCGAGCACCGGTTTGGCCGGACTATCGAACGATTTGAGGACGGAGACCGGAACGCCCGCCGAACTGCCGGGCGTGTACACGACGAACTCGGCGGACGATTTGAGCTTGCGGATGCGCTCGCCGTCCTGGCCCCAATCCGAAAGACCCTTTTTCCAGGTTTCGGCCTGCCTGGACGCGAAATCGTCCGTGGACAGGCCTTTCTCCCGCGCGTCGTCCGGATTGACCCAGGGCTTGAAATCGGCGGGACTCAGGTCGGGAAAAGTCAGCAGCAGGTTGGCCATGTCGCCCTTGGGATCGATGACGATGGCCGGGATTCCGTCGATTGCGGCCTCCTCGATCATGGCGATGCACAGGCCCGTTTTCCCGCTTCCGGTCATGCCCACGCACACCGCGTGTGTGGTCAAGTCCTTGGAATCATACAGAACCAGATCCTCTTTCATCTGCTTCCTCTCGGGATCATATTCCTTCCCGAGATAAAAAACGCCGAGTTTCTCGAAATCCTGCATGAACGATTCCTCATAGGGTACAAGGCTGATGGACAATGTCACTTTCCAAGGGGAGTAAAAAATTCACGCAGAGCTCGCAAAGAACAAACCGCAAAGATCGCAGAGTCGGATTGGAATGGTAAGTATAAAAAAACCCTTCCTTAATCGCTCTTTGCGCCCTTTGCGTGAAATCACTTTCCAAAATGCCCGATCTGAGATCGTTTTACTGTTCTCCCTTCCTCCTCTGGAGAGATGTGAGATTCATCATCTTCTCGGTCGCCTCGATGGCGGCCATGATCTGGTCGGAATTCACGCCCTTGGTGAGAAAATGAGAATGCCCATCCTGCCAGGTGATCGAACAGCGGACCAAAGCGTTGGTCTTTCCTCCGGGCGGGATGGACACGGCATAGTCGACGAGATTGGGCAGGGGGAAGGAAATCTTATGGGTGGCGATGCGCAGGGCGTTCATGAACGCATCGTATCCGCCGTCGCCCTGGGCGCTGGCTTCGAGCTCCTTCGTCTCGGTCGTTCCAGGTTCGCGGACGATGAGCTTGATCGTGGCCATGGGCTTGAGGTCCATGCTCGAAACGATCACGCATGACTGGATGTGGAACGTCTTCTCCTGCGGCGTGTCGAGAACGTCGGTGATGATGTAGGGCAGGTCTTCGTCGGTGATGCTTTCCTTGCGGTCTCCAAGTTCGATGATGCGGTCGAGAACTTCCTTTTTCTGCCCGGGCGTGAGGCCGATGCCGATCTTCTCGAGGTTGAATTCGAGGTTCGACCGACCGCTGAGCTTGCCGAGCGCGTACTGCCGTTTACGGTTGAACCGCTCCGGAAGCAGAAGGCTGTGGTAGAGGTTGCCCTTCTTGTCCCCGTCCGCGTGAATGCCGGCCGTCTGGGTGAACACGTTAGATCCAGAGATGGGCTTGTTGAACGCGACGCGGCAGCCCGAAGCCGCCTCGACCGTCTGGCTAATCCGGAAAAGCGACTTTTCGTCCACGTGTGTCCGCAGGCGAAGAAAATCGTGGATGCCGATGACGGTTTCGTCAAGCGGCGTGTTGCCCGCGCGTTCGCCCATTCCGTTCACCGTGCAGTGCACGCAGCGAATGCCCGCCTCCACCGCGGCCAGCGTGTTCGCGACCGCAAGCCCATAATCGTTGTGACCGTGGAAGTCGAACGAGTGGCCGGGAAACCGCTTTACGAGATCCGATACGAATTCATGGACCTGCGCGGGGTACAGCACGCCCAGCGTGTCCGGCAGCAGAAACCGCTGAACACCCGCATCCGCGAGCTGCTCGAGCAGAAAATACACGTATTCGCACGAATGGAGCATTCCGTTCGACCAATCTTCGAGGTACAGGTTGCACGAGACCCCTTTTCCCCTCGCGTAGTCCAGTGTCTCACGGATGTCGCGGACGTGCTCCTCTTTGGTCTTTTTCAGCTGGTGGGTAAGATGCTTCATCGAGCCCTTGGAGAGCAGGTTCATGACCCGTCCGCCCTGGGAGGTGATCCAGTCCACCGACTTGTTCCCGTCGACGAAGCTGAGAATCTCGATGCGGTCGTCTAATCCGGAACCCTTCGCCCATTCGATGGTTTTTCGAACGGCCGCTTCCTCGCCCCTGCTGACGCGCGAGCTCGCGATTTCGACCCGGTCCACCTTGACCTGTTCGAGCAGAATTCTCGCAATCGCGAGCTTTTCGTCCGGTGAATAACTGATGTTTTTCATCTGCTCCCCATCCCTGAGCGTGGTATCCATGATCAGGACGAGGTCGTCTTTCTCGGATTTCATGGGAAGCCCCATTCGTAAGTGGATAAGGCTTTTATTATACAATAATTGAATCGAATTGTCAAGATGAATTTGCAGGTCCGGAACGATGTGTCCCGCATTTGAGGAATCTGCTTGACTTTGGTATTTTTTTTCAGGAAAATGAAAACGAATGATTCACTACCGAAGCCCACGGAACACCCCGTATCAAGTTGAAGGGGGATATGGATCATTATTGGGAAGGGAAAGACGCGAAGACCGGAGGGATTGACAAAAACAGGGACCTGTTCGAAAAGTTGCTGCCCAGAGCGCCAATCAAGTTGATAAAGATAAACCAATTTAAGCTTTAGATACCATTCAGATGTCTATTTGTTTGGCGCTCCGGGCAGCAAATACGATGGCTTCATCATGACTTTGGGATCAAACACTAAGCAGCAACTCGGATGGCTTTCATCTCAGGACCGAAGTAGACCGTGTCCCCCGTTTTGATGTTTTTCGCAAATTTCCGTTGTCTCACGGCACACGCCATCGATATTGTCATTCACTTCTTTGGCGCTGATCCGCAACACATTGAGCCCGAGTTCGGTCATGTAGTCATTGCGGACTCTATCATATTGGTTCTGTTCGTCAGTCGAATGGGCGAAATTTCCATCGACTTCAACCGCCAGAGCCGCCTGCCTGGCATAGAAATCGACGACAAATGGACCAATGGGATGCTGACGACGGAACTTCAACCCGGCCTTTTCCCCCGACAGGTATTTCCATAGCCTTCTTTCGGGAAAAGTCGCCTCATTCCTCAACTCCCGCGCCCGTTCGAAATGACCATGTGGGATGTCCATCTTCATGGTTTTTCACCCCTAAGCCAATCGCTTTCTATGTCATGACTTTATCAAATATTCCTTCACTCCAAAAAACTTAAATCTTCCTCTCGTTTCCGGCGAACTCCGTTTCGACCACCGCGCGACCTCATGGAATCGTGACATCGTCCCCATGCCTTTCACCGGAGAAGGGTTACCTTCATGACTTTTGTACTGCCCTTAGTGCTGAATTTGCACAGGTAGATTCCGCTGGCCGCGCAGATTCCGCGGTCGTCGGTGCCGTCCCATACCGTGCGGTGCCGGCCCATTCTCTCATCCCCGTCGGCCAGTTCCCGCGTTCTCCGCCCGCGAAGGTCGAACAGCGTCAAAAGGACATGGTCATCCTCGGGCAGGGAATATTCAAAGTTTGTGGAGGAGGAAAACGGATTCGGAAAATTCCGGAACAATTCCACGGCCGCGGAGGAGGGCGGAATCAGCGGTTCGTCGGCCAGGCTCAGGAGCGAACAGGCGCAGGCGGATGACCGGATCGTCCTGTAATCGGGTTCAAGCCCGGCGGCTTCCATGACCTCCACCGCCTCCAGCGGCCAGTCGTCCCCCTTGACCAGCAGGTTGCCGACCATTTCGCATCGGGTGCCCGCGTTCGTGAAGTTGTTCGTGTCCGTGAAATTGTCGTGAATCCGGTTGTCGTGGATGGTGGGCGTCCACGCCGAATACCAGTCGGCTCCGGCGATGTGCGCGGTCACGTTGTGATGGATGTCGATGAAGGCGCTGCCCTCATCCGTGTACCACGCCCTCCACATCGGCCTTTTCCCATTGGGCACATCGTGCGCGTAATTGTGATGCCAGCTCGAGTTGGACTGAGCGCTCAGGCTGTAGATCGCCCCGCCGTCCGCCAGCTCCCGGCAGTACTGGTGCAGGTCGTTCCAGGTCAGCAGGTTGTTTCCCGCGTAGGAATCCGTCCCCCACCCCCAGCCGACCGAAACTGCGGTATAGGATGTACGCCCGATCTCATTGTGCGAAATCAGCACATCCGAGACATATCCGCAGAAAACGCCCGCGCCGCCCCTGAACTCGCACGGCGCGTCATGAATATAATTGTCGGTGATACGGTTTCCCGAATCGCGGGTGCGGACGTCCGGCCGGTTTGGATCGGTCGTGCTTCCCATCTGGAGGCAGGTGCCCGAGATGTCGGTGAAGACGCAGCCGTTGATCGTGTTGTCTCTGGCACCGCCGGAAAGATCCAGGCCTACTCCTCCGAGGTGCTTGAAGATGCAGCGCTCGAAACGAAGGCTCTCAACCGACCGGCAGGAGACGTTTCCCGGAGTTCTTCCGGAGCCGTCGTTCCGGCCGGCCACATGGTTGGCCTGAATTTCGGGCCAGCCCTCATCTCCGCTCGGCCTGAGAAAGGTTGCGTGCGCGAATGTCAGTCCCTCGAACCGGATGTGGCGGACCGGCGCATCCGGGGTTCCGACGACCGAAACCAGTGTCTCCAGCACCGGTGCGATCACGACGGCCGAGGCCATTTCCTCGCCGGGCCTTGGGATGTAATACACCGTGCCGGCGGTACGGTTCAGATACCATTCCCCGGGCTCATCCAGCAGTTCATAGGCGTTTTCAATGTCGGTGGGAAAGGTGACGGCCTGGTAGGCGTCGCCCGCGATCGAGTTATTCCAGGCGGGCTGCTTCATGGTGATGAGTCCGGATGAGATGGATGCGACCCCGACCCTGCGTTCCGTCCATTGCGAACCGCCGGTTCCGCCCTTGAGGGCATTGTACAGGAATTCGATGTCTGCCGGATTTTTCCAGTTCCGCAGGTCGTCGTTGATCAAGCGATAACCTGCTGCCGTACGCGTCGCCCGCGAGAGCCCCGACTTTCGGTGCGCGCGGACCGCGCGGACGCAGTTCACGTAAAGCTGGCGGTTGCCGACCCCCGGCGGAGCGGGCGCCTTCCAGATTTTGCTGGACGCGTCGTGCAGCGTCCAGCCGGCAACCGGCCGGCCGCCGCTCAGGACGACGCGTCCTCCTTCCTCAGCCCGGAAGACCACATCGCGGCCGTTGAAGCCTCCGTCCGGGGGACCGAGCGTGAAGGTGCGGTCAAGCGCGTACCATCCCTGCTTCAGTAGGACGACGATGTCGCCGTTCATGTCCCTGTTCATCGACCGCACTTTGGCCCGGACATCATAGAGGCCGCCCGGTTGTGCCGGCGTGAATGCCTGCCCGCTTCCGCCGGGCGAAACAACCAGGACGGCCTGAACCGGGGCCTCCTGACAGCGCAGGATCTGGCCCGCCCATCCCGCGTAGAACAGGACAGCCAGCCTCCTGCCGGAACGGAGAAGCGCCCGCTTTGAAAGTGATTCCTTCACTGCCGTTTCCTCCCGCTCATTCCTTTGCACCGAAAAATACGATCTTCGCCTCGGCTCCTGAGAACTCCGCCTCGACGACCGCGCGGCCTTCCGAATCTAATGAAACGGACGTGCCGCGCGTTTTCCAGATGGACTGATCAACCGTGTTCTTTGTCACAACCCGATAGATTCCCGGATGGCTTGAAAAAACCACCACCTCGCCCCTGCCGTTCGCGGGATTGATTTTTTCGTAGACTTCGGGACTTCCCCCCACCGCGCCTTCGCGGATGAGCGAGGCTTCCGTCACGTCTTCTCGGACCTGCTTATAAAGTCCAAGTGCCTTGCCGAAGAATTCCACTCCTTCCTTCGATACTTTCAGCAGGTCGCCCCAGATGCCGTTCTGCCCGAGAATCAGGGATCCGACGCAGATGGACTGGTTCTCGTACGGATCGTCGGGCAGGTAATGCGTCATAAAACAAACGGTCGGGAACCACTTGTCAAAGGTCAGCGGCGTGCGGCAAATCCATCCGCGCGCGGGACCGGGATAGAAAAAGATGTTCCAGTTGTCCTTGTCGGGATTGAAGGGGATGTTGTAATTGAAATAGTAAGGCCCGTTGTTGATCAGAAAGTATTTGCCGGACGCGAGAAATCCCAGGCCCACGGCGCGGCCGCCCTCGGTGATGTCGAAATCCACGATGGCTTCCGGACAGGCGGAGCCGAGTTTATCGACGATGTAAGACATCGAAGGACCGACCTGAAACGCGAAATTCTCCTCCCTTTCCCGCGAGGAATTGGCATCGGTGCCGTGGAAGTGACGCGGATCGTTGCATCCATACTGCCCGATGGCGTCCCACTTGAAATACGTCACGCCCAGTTCCTTCGAAATCCGGATCAGCTCATCAGCGAACGCGTCGCGGTATCGGCTGACGAGACACATCGAAAAGCTGTTCTCCGTCTCCCAGACCGGGTAGGGTCCGTCCTCTTTCCCGTCCCTGGTCTTGACGCAGTCCCTGTGATCCAGAAACATTTTGCTGGACGCCGCGGCCGTATTCGGATTGAACCACAGCCCAAGCCTCATGCCGTATCCGTCGAGCCTCGCCTTGACCTGTTTGAGCCCGTCGGGGAACCGCTTCATGCTGACTTTCCAGTCTCCCGTCTTCTCGTACCAGCCCGTGTCGATCACGTACACATCGATTCCCATCCGGTGGGCGGCGTCAATTTCTTCGAGCACGCGCCTCAAGTTCAGGTCCTCGAGATATTTCCTGTGATTCCAATGACGGTTCCGTTCCTGAAAATTCCAGGTGTTGTAAAAAACGTACGGCTTGCGGGTTTCGAGGTTCTGCGTCATGTCGTGGAGAATGAAGGACCGGTACGCCTCCGCGAGATCTTCCTCGCCTCCACGGACTGCTCCGATTTCGAACCAGAGGGTGCGGAACGGCGCGCCGGAATTTAAAACCTGGCCGTCACAGTAGTTACCCTTCACCGCGTTCAGGGACACCGTCCTGTCGGAGCCTGCGGAAAACTCGAGAAACGCATCCGGCACCTGTGACCCGTGCTCATACGCGACGAGAAAGGCATTTCCGTCCCCGGAGCCCGCAAGCACGGGCCCCATCAGTTTTTGCCCGGATCCGAATTGACGGCCGTCCACCGTTCTTTCCGAAAGGCAGAAACTGTGCACCATTTCATTGAATTCGGAGAAGCGGATTTCCCTGACCGCGTCCATATCCTGAAAGGGGACGGAAAAATAGCATAGGTTGTCCGCGCCCCCACTCTTGGTCAGTGCCTGCGGTGGCGTTGTCGCAGATGCGGATAGTTCATATCGGAACCGGATGACCGGATTGGATTTGGGAATACGGAACACCATGCGGAGCCGAAGGTCCGGAAAATCCTTCAATTCACCGACCATCGCGTATTCGAGGGCGCCGTTTCGAAGCATCATGGGCTCGCCAGTTTGGCGGATGGACGTCATGTGGGACCGGACGGATTTGCCGTCTATTTCGAAAATGGGTCCTTCAACCGGCAAAATCTTGCCCGTTTCCGCGATCCTGTACTGCCACAGCACGGTTTCGGAATTGATGATGCGGATTCGGGCCTTTTCATTCCCGAACTCGATCGTTTCGCAGATCAGCGGACCAGCCGTGACAAACAGAATCGCGAAGGTCATCCATAAATTTTTTCTGAACATCTCCAGCCCTCTCCATTTTTTCTATTCAATGAAATACTGTCGGTATTTGTGTGATCTTCTTCTTGATATGCATATCCGATCAATTTCTTCTCTCACCATAAAAAAATCCATCATTTACCGTTTTTCTACGGTGCAGAAATTTTGAACATCCCGGCCCCGTGCGGATTGATCTTCGCCGTAAACGCGTCGGTGAAAAGGCCGAGGTCCTTTTGCTTCCACAGGTCGCGGACCGTGCATTCCCTACCCGGAAGGCCGAGTTCTTTGAACGTGACGCGGATTTCCTGATCCCCTTTGTCTTCGAGGTTGAACAACGCGGCGACCTTGGCCGTGGAGTCCGGAAGGTCCGCTGTCCAGACCACCAGTCCCCTGTCCGCCTTGAGTTCACGTCCGTTTCGGCCGGATTGATTCACGGCGAGCACCTCGTCGTTGGTGATCAGCGCCAGGCTGAGGCTGTCCGTTTCCGGCAGGTTGCCTCCGAACATCAAGGGCGAGCGGAACACGGACCAGAGCGTCATGAGCGTGGTTTTCTCGTCCGCGGTGAAGCGGGAAAATTCATTTGTGATTTCCTCGGATTTCTTTCCCATCAGCCCGGCCACGTAATCGTCCGGGCCTGTGACGCGCAGTTTCCCCATTGGAATCATGTCACAGTCCGGCCAGTGCCCGGGTTCGACGTGCGGCGCCCAGTCGCGGCACAATTCGAACTGCCTCTTCAGCGGCGGCCACATATCCCAGAAATCCGACGAGATGCGCCAGAGATTCGCGTTCTGCTTCAGGTGTTCCGCCCTGTCAAGGGGCGAGGCGCCCGGAGAAAGGCTGAGCACGATCGGTCTTCCGCAATCGAGAATCGCCGCGTGCAGCGCTTCGATGTCCGCTGCGTGGTAGGGCTGGCTCATGTCGTCCGCTTTGATGTAGTCCACGCCCCATTCGGCGTAAAGCTTCAGGAGGGAACGATAATACGCTCGTCCTGCAGGCGCAGCCGCGTTCAAGCCGACAAGCCCGTCATACCACACGCAGGTGTCGAGCGGCGCGGCCGCGTCCTTTGCGGAGTAATCGCTCCCGAGAACCGGCGTGTTCCTTTCCACCGCCTGCCTGGGGATGCCGCGCATGATGTGGATTCCAAATTTCAGTCCTTTCTTGTGAACCGTATCCGCCAATTTTTTGAAGCCCTTGCCGTAGGCCGCGGAAGGAAATTTCATCAGATCCGGAACGAGCCGGCCATATGCGTCGATTGCCTGCGCAGGTCTGGGCTGCTTGAAAGTAAGGATGGTGTTCTCGGGACCCAGATACCAGCCGAGATCCACGACGACATATTCCCATCCGTGCGCTTTGAGTTTTTCGGCCATGAAATCGGCGTTCGCCCTGACCTGCTCCTCGTTCACGTCCGAACCAAAGCAGTTCCAGCTGTTCCATCCCATCGGCGGTTTTGGGGCCAGGGACGAGAAATCGACGGAAACGGTTCCTGATTTCCGGCACCCGCATCCCACCACCAAAGTTAGCAGAGTCCCCGCCGCGATGATTCCGAATTGTCTCCTGTTCATTGCAAAATCCTTTCCTGGATGATCCGGTTATTGTTTATCCAAACAATTGCCCTTTCCGTAATCAGGTAAAGTACCGTTTCCACCGGAGGGACCGGTTCAAATATACCCATACGGGACAAATTATGCAATGCGATTGCAAAAAGATCGCATTTTTGACTTGCGAAAATCCCGGAAATTGCTTATCATATTGAAAAACATGGGCTTTTCGAAAGGCAATCCCTTGAAATTGTTCTCGTTTCAAATCCAGAACGGAGTTTTCGGCATCGGGATCGAGACGCCTGAAGGCGCATTCAACCTGACCCGGGCTTTTGAGATCTATCAGAATGCCAAGCGGGTCCGCGATCAGATGTCGGTCGCCTTCATCCAGGTGATGGTGGAACTGGGTTATTTCAATGCCTCCACGATGAAAAAAATCATGGATGATCCCTGGGTGCGTTCCAAATCGGAGGAATTGCGGCTGCCGGCGGTATTCCGGTACGCTGTACCCATCCAGCGACCCTCGAAGATCGTGGCAATCGGCCGGAACTACCTTGCCCACGTAAAAGAATTGAATCACCAAGTGCCTTCCGAGCCGATCTTTTTCTCCAAGGCGCCGTCGAGCCTGATCCCGCATGAGGCCGACATCGTCCTCCCGGCCTGGCTCGATGGCCGCGTGGACCATGAGGCCGAACTCGCACTGGTCATCGGCAGTCCGTGCAAAAACATCCCCGAAGAGGAGGCGATGGCCTGCGTCGCCGGCTACAGCATCGTGAACGATGTCACCGCGAGGGCCATGCAGAAGGAGGACATCGAGCACGGCAATCCCTGGTTCCGCTCAAAAAGCATCGACACCTTCTGTCCCATGGGACCCTTCCTCGTTCCGGCCGACGACGTCCCGAACCCCGAAAAGCTCGAAATCCTGCTGACCGTCAACGGCGAAACCAAGCAGAAGGCCAAAGTGTCCTCCATGATTTTTTCGGTGCCGAAACTCATCTCCGCCGTTTCTCGCTACATGACCCTCGAGCCCGGCGACATCATCGCCACCGGCACACCCGAGGGCGTCTCGCCGGTCAAAGAAGGGGACACGATCGAAATCACCATCACGGGGCTGGGGACGCTGAGGAACAAAGTCGTCAAGGCGGAATGAAGTTACGGGTTGCGAGTTTCGAGTTACGAAAAAATCAGGCCCTCCCTTTGAATGAGGATTTCATAAATCCAAAACTCGCAACCCGTAACTCGTAACCCGTAACTTTTTCACCTTCCAAGGAGGCCCCTTGAAGCTTCTCGTCACCGGCGGTGCCGGATTCATCGGTTCTCACATCACGGACGCGCTCGTTGAAAAGGGATATGGCGTCGTCATCGTCGACAACCTGCTCATGGGAAAACCCGAAAACGTCAATCCGAAGGCTAAATTCGTCCTGATGGACATCCGCGCGAGGGAGATGGAACGGCTGTTCGAGATCGAAAAATTCGACGCTGTGTTCCACCTCGCCGCCCAGATGGACGTGCGCAAGTCGGTGCAGGATCCCGCGTTCGATGCCGACGTGAACGTGCTGGGCACGCTCAACCTGCTCCAGAACTGCGCGCGAGCCGGCGTGAAGAAATTCGTGTTCGCATCCACGGGCGGTGCTGTGTATGGCGAGCAGGACGTGTTTCCGTGCGAGGAGAACCATCCCATGCGGCCGGTGTCGCCCTACGGCATCACCAAGCTCTGCGTCGAGAAATACCTGTTTTATTTCGCGGCGGAATTCGGATTGAAATACGTGGCGCTCCGGTTCGCCAACGTATACGGTCCGCGTCAGAATCCGCACGGAGAGGCGGGCGTCGTGGCGATTTTCACGAGCAGGCTCCTGGCAGGCGGCCAGCCCGTCATCAACGGCGACGGCAAGCAGACGCGCGATTACGTGTACGTCGGCGACGTGGTGCAGGCCAACCTCAAGGCGCTGGAGTATCCGCAGAACGACGCGTTCAACGTGGGCACCGGCATTGAGACCGACGTGAACCGGATTTTCGGAATTCTCAACAAATTGACGGGCGGCAGAGCCCAGGAAAACCATGGACCGGCGAAATCCGGCGAGCAGAAGCGCAGCGTGATCAGCTACAAGAGGGCCAAAATCAAGATGAACTGGGAGCCCAAGGTCGCCCTTGAGCAGGGACTAAAACAGACGGTGGAGTTTTTCAAAAGCAAATGAAACTCACTTTTCTCGGCACCGCCTCGGGCATGCCTGACCTCGACCGGAATCCCTCCGCAATCCTGGTGGAGGCCGCCGACGACGCCTTTCTCATCGACGCCGGCGAAGGGGCCGCGCACCGCATGCTCCGTTCAGGAATCGCGGCGGACCGGATCGACGCCGTGTTCATCAGCCACACGCATCCCGACCATGCGGCGGGCATTCCCGGCCTTTTGCAGTGGATGCACCTCTGCGGGAGGACGAAGCCGCTCTCGGTCTTCCTCCCCAGCGGCATTCTGCGCCGGTTCAAATCCGTGATTCCCGCCTTCCTCCTCAATCAGGGGAAATGGACGTTCAAGTTCCACCTCTTTCAGATGGGAGGAGGGACGGTGTACGAGAAGGACGAGTTCCGGATCGAAGCCATTCCCAACAACCACCTTGCCCCGGGCCGGACCTACGAGGAACAGCTGAAGAAGGGCCTCGACAGCCTCAGTTTCTGCATCCACGAATCCATCGACCACAAGGTGATCTACACGTCCGACGTGGATGGGCTGGACCATCTGGGCGCCGTCGCCGCGATGGCGAACGTGCTGATCTCGGAATGCCAGCACGTGGAGGTCGAGGACGTGCTGGATTTCGCGCGTCAGAACCGAATCGGCCGCGTCGTGTTCACCCACATCCCACGTGAAATGAAGCCGCCCGTGGCATCCGGACGGGAACGCGGCGACGGATTGACCGTCGCGTTCGCGAAAGACGGCGACGCATTTGAGGTGTGAATGGACGACGACCGTCAAAAAAAACTCGCTCCTGAAGACGTCGGCCTGACCGGCCGTTCCGAGGCGTTCCTCCAGGCATGGGAACTCATCAAGCAGGTCGCGCCAACCCAGATCACGGTGCTGATCACCGGCGAAAGCGGCACGGGCAAGGAAATGGTCGCGCGCACCCTGCATGAACTCAGCCCGCGCCGCGAAAAACCCCTGATCCCGGTGAACTGCGGTGCCATCCCCGAGGGCATTCTCGAAAGCGAGCTTTTCGGCCACGAAAAGGGTTCGTTCACCGGAGCCGCCGAAACGCGCAAGGGTTATTTCGAAGTTGCGGACAGCGGCACCCTGTTTCTGGATGAGATCGGAGAGATGCCCCTCGGAACGCAGGTGAAACTGCTCCGTGTGCTGGAGGAGATGGAGTTCATGCGCGTCGGCGGCAGCCGCGTCCTGCGCGTCGACGTGCGCGTCATCGCCGCGACGAACAAGGACCTTGAAATCGCGGTCCAGCGCAGGGAATTCCGCAAGGATCTCTTCTACCGGCTCAACGCGGTGCGCATCTGGATTCCGCCGCTCCGGGATCGAAAAGCGGACATCCGCCCCCTCATCGGGCATTTCGCGGACGCCGTTTGCCGCGCCAACGGGATTCAGTTCGCGGGCTTCACCGAAGACGCCTACGCGCTCCTGGAATCCTATTCCTGGCCGGGCAACATCCGGGAATTGCGCAACGTGGTCGAACGCGCCATCATCCTCGAAAAGGGGCAGAGGATCGAACGCGCGTTGCTTGAACCGCATCTCAAGGAGGGCCCCGAATTCGAGCGAAACCTGCCGGTGGCCACGCATAAAAGTTCCGACCAGGCGGAACGCGAAATCATCTACCGGGCCCTGCTCGACATCCGCGTCGCCGTCGAGGAGGTCCGCCGCCTTCTGATCGAGAACACAACCCCGCGCCTCGCCGACGCCGCCCTCGATCCGCGGCACGAACCCATTGAGGACGCGCGCACATCCGAATTCCGCCAGGACTACAGCCTGGACGGGGTGGAAAAACAGCAGATCCTCAGGGCGCTCGACCGTTTCGCGGGAAACCGCCGCAAAGCGGCCAGGGCGCTGGGCATCGGCGAACGGACGCTGTATCGGAAGTTGAAAGAGCATGGAATCGATCAGCCGGATGGGTTCCTGTCTTCATGAAAGAACCCCGATTCCATGGCCTTCGCATGACTCAAAAAATGATCCTTCAGAGAATGCAGAAAAGATCGCAAAAGCGTCGGGAAGGAAGGGAAGGACATATGGGGATTCCCGGCAATCTGCTTTACCGGGCGAGAAGGATCCACACATGGATTTCCCGGTCGCGAATCGGACGCTGGGCCATCGTTTCGTGCCTCCTGGCCGCCTTCCTCCGTTGCGGCGTCTATTCCTTCACGGGCGCCACGCTTCCCCCCCATCTCAAGACCGTGGCCGTCCCGCTGTTCGACAACCGTTCTCCCGAGTTCGGCGTGGACCAGAAGATCACAGACACTGTCATCGAGGCCGTGACGCGTGACAACACCCTGAAAATTGCCGATCTCTCGAACGCGGATTGTATGCTGCGGGGAACCCTCATGCGCCTGGAAGACCGCGCAGGCCAGTACGATTCGAATGAGGAGGCTTCGACGTACCGCATCACCCTCACCGTGCAGGCGGTGTTTGAAGATCTGCGTAAAAAGACGGTGATCTGGCAGAACTCGTTCAGCGCCTTCGGCACCTACAGCACTGACCGCGACGCCGCCATCACCGAAGCCATCGACAAACTCACCACCGACCTTATCAACAAGATGGTTTCAAATTGGTAGGGCGGCGACATGACTCATTTATAAAAAAGTGTTGCGATTGACCGCCCGTTTTGATACATTTGTCAATCAACCGAATCCACACGTTGAAAGCGGTGCCTGAACCATGGAAAAAGAAGCCGTTCTCGAATATCTCGAATCCCGCCTCAGGGACAATCCCAAATCACTGCTCTTCGCCCGGCTCGCGGATGTCTATCTGGAACAGGGTAAAATCAACGACGGGATGAGTCTCTGCACCGAAGGTGTCAAACACCATCCCTATTACAGCTCGGGCTATTTCGTGCTTGCCAAGGCCCATGTGCTTAACAAGGAATATGACAAGGCTGAAAGTGCGCTGAAAAAAGTCCTTTCCCACGACCAGCAGTACCTCGCCGCGCAAAAAATGCTCGCGGATATCATGGTAAAAACGGGTTGGGAAGCGACAGCCGTCGAACATTACGCGGCCGTGCTGGAAATCGACCCGTTCCAGGAAAAAATCCGCGATTTGATGAAGCGGTACGCGTCGAAACCCGCGCCGAAGACGCCTCTGCTCGAACCGTCCGAAGATCCGGCGGCAGCTGCTGAAGAGGAATTCCCGGCCGTCGAGTCGAAATCCCCTCCCTCCAAGCCGGATGAACCGAGGACCGAGGTCGCGGCCGAAACCCCGCCGCCCTTCAAACCGGAGATGGATTTCCAAACACTTCCCGACTGGACCGATTCGATCAGGGAATTCCTCCCCGCCGACGGGAACCCGCCGCCGATCGACGGCGATCCGGAGAGACCGGACGGCGCCGAATCGAATCAGACGGCTCTTCCCGATGAGGATCTTTTCGAGCCGCCGAAATCCCGGCCGGACGCCGTGGAAGAATCCCAACCCCTGGCGGAATCAAAACCTGAGTCGTCCAGGGAAAAATTGGTCGATTTCACACAAGACTGGTTCGATCTTTCCTCGTTCGAGACGATCGAGAAAGAAATTCCGAAAGACGCGCAGCCCGTCCAACCGCCTCTCAAAATCGTGGAAGCGGGCCCCAGTCCAGCCGAGGTCGCCCCGGCCGAGGTCCCGCCGGTCGGGGCCGTACCGGCCGAGGCCGCACCGGTCGAATCCTTATCGGGCCCGTTGTTTGAAAAGGATGAGCCCAAAGAAATCCTCACCCCTGCGGACCTTTTTTCGGCGACGCCTGAAGAACCCCCGCCGATTCCTCCGGTCCGGATGAAACCGGCCGTCGCCCCCGAGTCCGTGCCCCCCCGGAAAACCGCGGAGTTCAAACCGCCGCACGAAGCCGAACCGAAGGCGCCGGAAGAACCTCAGCCCCGCGTGGTCAAGGAACCTCCGACCCCGCCGAAAACCGAAGACAAGCCCGAGCTGAAAATCGTCACCTCCACGCTCGGGGAAATCTATGCGGTTCAAGGGCAGTTCGACAAGGCCATCCAGGTGTATGAAGCCCTTCTGGAAAAAATCCCGGGCGAGCAGAAATACCTGGACAAAATCGCCGATTTGAAAAAGAAGCTGCGGGAAGCCTCCGGAAAATAAGACTTTGCTCCCGATGGTTCTCGGGGAATCCATTCGCCTCACGGAAGCCGGACCATGATCTCCGTCCTCATCGTCACCTTTAACAACGAACGACACATCGGCGCGTGTCTCGCCTCGCTGCCGTGGCGGACCGCCGCACTCGAACTGTGGATCACGGACAACGGTTCAAGAGACCGGACCCGGGAAGCGGTCGAGGATTCTTTACGGGGATTGCGGCGGGTCACCGTCAACACGCAATGGAATCCGACCAATGCGGGTTACGCCGCCGCAATGAACCGGATGCTGGCGGCATGCGGTGGGGATTGGATATGCCTGCTCGGACCGGACACCCTCATTCGTGGGGACGCGCTGGAACAGCTTGCGGATTTTCTGAAGAAAAACGCCTCCGTCGGAGCCGCAGCGCCGCGTCTCGTGGACGGGACGGGGAAAACCCAGCTCTCCTGCCGCAGGTTTCCGACCGTACGCGACGCACTCCTGGAAATGACGGGCCTGCCGAAGGTTTTTCCGGACCGTTTCCTCCCTCGGTGGAAAATGCCCGATTTCGACCATGCCTCGACGCGCAGCGTGGACCAGCCCGAGGCGACTTGTCTCATGGTCCGTCGACGCGTGCTCGAACAGGTCGGTCCCATGGACGAACGCT
>Ga0315274_10005515_pt1 | contig 18510 bp, 15 predicted proteins | sample YL17G02_20_MG_FD_203700 | JGI IMG/M metagenome (GOLD analysis project Ga0315274, IMG submission 203700) | Sediment microbial communities from Yellowstone Lake, YNP, Wyoming, USA - YL17G02_20 | ecosystem: Environmental > Aquatic > Freshwater > Lake > Sediment | place: USA: Wyoming | collected...
ATTTCCAGAGCGGGGGCCCGGACGAGCGCCAGTTAAATTTCATGATCGTAGAATTTACTCGGGATCTGCCCTATAAAATCTATAAGAGCGGGAGCTCCATTATCATCAGGATAGAACATTCAGAGCCATCTCCGGTCGGCGGCCAGACTCTGAAGACCTCAGCCAATGATAATGAAGCTCAGCCCCAAATTCAAAAATCCCCCCCGCTGAGAGAAGGAGGATATCTTGTTGGACCGGGGGATGTTCTGAGCATAGAAGTCTGGAGACAGCCCGAAGTCTCTCGTGATGTCGTTGTCGATGATGAAGGAGAAATCCGGCTGCCTCCGATAAAGAAAATCCTGGTTATGGGAATGACTGTGCCTCAAGTCGAAGAGAAGCTGACGGAAGCTCTTTCTAAATATCTTATTGATCCTGCTGTTTTTGTTACGATTAAAGAATTTAACAGTCAGAGAGTGGTTGCATTGGGGGAAACAAAGACCGGGATGTATACCCTCAAGAGAAGGACGACGCTGGTGGAGTTTCTGGGTCAAATTGGCGGTCCGACAGGCGAGGCTGATATTTTCCATATAAAATTGATAAAAAAAGACGGACAAAGCTTCACTTACGATTTAAACGAGCTTATGAAGAATCCTCAAAAGAGCGAGGATGTTCTTGTTTCGGGAGGCGACACACTTTATGTCCCTCCTTTAGAAATGAATAAAGTTTATGTTTTGGGCAAGGTCACTTATCCAAAAGCTATACCGATTAAGGGAAAATTAACCCTGATCGATGCCCTCACAGAAGCAGGGGGGCTTTCGCCCGGCGCGGCCGCGAGGAGTATTATCATCCTTCGAGGAGAACCAGGATCCTCAAAGGGAATTCGGGTAAACCTGAATCAAATCCTTAAAAATGCCGATACGGCTCAGAATATCGAGCTCGTGCGCGGGGACATTGTTTATGTTCCGACGAGTTTTATCGCCGATGTAGAGAAATTTATGGCCTTGCTATCACCTCCTTTATATTGGTATGTTTGGTTAAGATAATAATCCATCTTAAAAGATAGGATTTGAGGTTGCGAAATGCCTAAAGTCGAAATGAATTTGACCGATTACTTGCGAGTCATCCGCAAGAGAAAGCGCATTATCATTTTAGCTTTTATCATGGTCGTCGCTGCCACAATTTTTTACACCCGTCGGCAGACTCCGATTTACAGCACATCCTGTAAAGTGAGGATCGAGCAGCGCAAATCCGTTGCGGCGATCTTGACAGAATTGATCACCTGGTCTCCCGGAGATGAAATGGCCTCTCAGGCTAATATCATTAAAAGCTATCAAATCATGGAAAAAGTCGCGGAGAAATTGAACTTCATAAATCCCTCCACGGCACCTGCCGAGCGTATCGCAAGAATCAAAGGCATCCAGGCGCAGGTTATGACAGAACAAGTTGAAAATACCAATATTATTGCGATCACAACGACTTCGGATAACCCTCAAAAGGCGGCGGTTTTAGCCAATACGATTGCTAGTGTTTATGTTGAAAGCCACTTTGAAAACAAGAAGAAAGAAGCATCCAATGTCAAGGAATTTGTCAAAGCCCAATTAGATAATTATTTAAAGGAATTGCAGGAAAGTGAAATTGCCCTAGAGAGATTTCGACGGGAAAATCCTTTGGTTGTGGACAGCGACCTCGCTTCAGTCCCCGTTCAATCTGATCCTCTCGTGGCGAGCCTCAAGGGGGAAATTGTTAAAGTAGAGATGGAGCTGATTTCTTTAAGAAGCAGATATACGGCCGAACATCCAGACGTGATAGCCCTGAAGCAGAGATTGGAAAAAGCCAAGGACGATTTGTCCAAAACTTTGAGCCAGCTGACAGACAACCAAAAAGAGCTCTCAACAAAAGGAATTCAGCTCGTTCAGTTGAGACGCAATGTCGCCTCGTCTAACGATATTTATTTGATGTTTAAAAAGAAATATGAAGAGGCGCGCATTCTGGAGGCGGAAAAAGCTCAAGATGTGACGATTATCGAACCTGCTTCGATTCCCTCCAGTCCGATAAGGCCAAACATGAATTTCAATCTCCTGGTAGGAATCTTTAGCGGACTTTTAATCGGACTCATTCTTGCCTTTGTTACAGAAAGCTTGGATATCACAATTGGCCGGATAGAGGAAATAGAAGAATCGTTCAAAGTGCCAGTTTTGGGCATCATTCCCAGCACCTCCCTGGAAAAAAGAAAAGGAATTTTTAAGGGGAGATTTAAGAAGGAAAAACACAAGCTGGATAAGGAAAAAATCCATGAACGCCTTGTTGCCATATTTGCCCCGACAAGCGTTGCGGCCGAGGCTTATAAAGCTCTGCGCACGCATCTGGAGCTTTCGGGACTGAGAAAGAACGGAAACGGCAACAGCCTTGTCATTACAAGCTCGGGCCCTGAAGAAGGGAAGACACAGACGTTGTGCAACTTAGCCATAGCCATTGCCCAGAACGGCAAGAAAGTTTTAATTGTCGATTCTGATTTTAGAAAGCCTATGATATACAAGTTATTCGGCCTGAAAAGAAGCCCCGGATTATCCAATGTTTTGATGGGGAGTGTGCCCTGGAAGAATGCCTTGAATACCAGCACGGATATGTTGTTAGGAGGGCTTGAATTGGAGAGGATCCTTTCGACTCAAGGAATAGAGAATCTGCATGTTATGACTTGTGGAGACCGGGTTTATAATCCATCTGAATTAATCAGTTTTCCCCAAATGCGCGACCTCATCCTGGAATTCAAACGAAATTATGATATCGTCCTGTTCGACAGCCCGCCAACACTTCCCGTAACGGATTCTGCAATTCTGGGATCTCTCGTGGATGGTGTCATTCTGGTTTATCAGGCCGGGAGGACATCGAGGCATGCCCTTCTCCGGACCAAGATACAATTAGAAAGCGCACGGGCGAAAATTCTAGGAATCGTCATTAACAATCTTAAAGCTGAATTTATCGAAGATATTACTCCCTATCAGAGATACCGCTATTATGGCTATTACGGGGAGAAGAAGAAATAAATCCTCAATCCAAACCGCCAATTCTTGAATATTGCTGGATGGCCGAAGGAGGGATTTGTTTTGGTCCAAGAGTGAGCCGTTTAATATGGGCATAAACCTGCGGGAGCCGAGATATAGCGTCCCCATTATTTCCATTTTAGCCATCGTTATCCTTAGTGTTCTGTTGGGTCAAGTTATTAGCGGGTATTCTTATAAAATTTCTTTAATCCTGGTCTTGGGCGCCGCAATTTTTTTATTGACCTTGATCAACACAGATGCGGGACTTTTCATTCTGATTTTATCAATGCTCCTTTCTCCAGAGATTCTATTGGGCCGGATTCCCGGAAGAGATATTGTCGTCCGGATCGATGATTTCTTGCTGGCGATTATCACTTTTGCCTGGCTGGCTAAGACAGCCATTTATAAAAAATTAGCTTTGTTTATTAAAACTCCTCTTAACAAGATCATCAGCCTTTATATATTTTTGTGCCTCATTTCCACCCTGCGAGGTATGGCCTTAGGATATATGGTTCCCGCAAAAGGTCTTTTTTATCTCGCTCGATATATTGAATATTTCCTGCTCTACATTTTGGTGGCGAATCAAATTCATTCCCGGAAACAGATAAGGTTCTTTCTGGCGGTTTTTTTTATTGTCTGTGCTCTTGTCTCAATCTATGGCATGCTCCAAATCCCTTCAGGCGAAAGAGTTAGCGCTCCCTTCGAAGGAAAAGAAGGAGAACCCAATACGTTTGGCGGCTACTTGCTTTTTATTCTTTGCCTAGCGATAGGAATCTATTTGCAGGATGTTTCTCCGCGATTAAAAAGAGCTTTGTTGGTTCTCTCTGCTTTAATTATTTTTCCCTTTTTCTATACCTTGTCCCGGGCCTCATACATGGGCATTGTCTTTTCCTTCCTTGCCTTGATCGTCTTGAGCAAGAAAAAATTCCTATTAGTTTCAGTGATGACGGCACTCATCATTGCAGGAATTATGGTAAAGCCCGAAGCCGTCCTTTCAAGGGTGGAATATACATTCCAGAAAAGACAGGCCGATTTAGCCAAAATTGGCAATATTTATCTCGATCCCTCTTCGACAGCAAGAGTCGTGAGTTGGGCAACCAGCCTCCAAACATGGAAGAAGAATCCTCTTTTAGGCCGGGGAGTCGCAGGAACCAGTTTTATAGATGGACAATACATTCTCTTTCTGTCTGAACTGGGCATTCTCGGCTTTCTTGCCTTTTTATGGCTCTTATGGGCAATTCTCAAGCATTCTTTGAGTGTCCTTAGAAAAATGGATGATGAACTATATAAAGGCCTGACTATTGGGTTTATTACGGCTTTTATCGGCTTAATTATTCATGCCATAACGGCAAACACATTTATTATCGTGCGCATCATGGAACCGTTCTGGTTTATCGCAGGAATTATCATGATTCTGCCCACATTGCAAAAAGCGGAAGACTAATTTAATCGTTAAAAAATGTATAAGGGTAGGTCTTAGGAAAAAAGAATTAAGCAAAAACATTCAAATTTCGCTTTTGCACAAAAACCTGTTTGCTGAAACCGTGTTGGTAGCGGCCTCAATGCAGTGCCAGCCAAATGGCTGTTAGACCTGGATAACAAAATTGCTTTCGATAATCGATATCTTTGTCCTGCCTTCGATCCAGCGAGAGGGTTTAGGGATATCGATTATCGAAGCAATGGCAATGGGCAAACCTGTTGTTGCCTCAAAGATTGGCGGAATTCCAGAGGCCGTCATTGACGGAGTGAATGGGTTGACAGTCGAACTCGGTGACGTCAAAAATCTAAGCAAATCGATACACAGTCTTTTGGTAGATAGGGAAAAAGCGCAAAGGATGGGCAGAGAAGGAAAGAGAATATATGAAGAAAAATTCAGTGCGAAGATAATGACAGAGAATATTCAAGCCCTGTATGCAACCGCCATCCGTCGCAAAAGGCTTTGAATATGTCCTCAAAGAAAATCAATATCCTTTATTCCTCGCAATCCGGAGACATGATTGGGGGAGGTCAGAAAAGCCTGTTGTTGTTGCTTGAACGGTTGGACAGGAATAGAATCAATCCCTTCCTTGTCTGCCCTTCTGATGGAGATTTGATGCAAAGGGCAAAAGCATTAGATATTGAAACTGCAGTTATTCCTGCTCCTGTTCTCAAAAAAATCAGTCTTCCGACTATTATCAAATGCATCCGATTTATTATCGGAAAGCGCATAGATTTAATTCACACCGATACTCGTCGTCAGACATTCTATTTTGGTCTAGCTGCGAAACTTACACGGAAACCGCTGGTATGGCATATACGTGTGGCAAGTCATGAGAATCGGTTATACGATAGATGTTTATACCATTTGGCAGATAGAATTATTGCGGTTTCGAAAGCCGTTGCTCTACGATTCAAAGGAATAGGAAATAGCTCGAGAAAAGTTTGCGTCATTTATAATGGTGTTGATGTTCGGGAGTTTGATGTAAAAAATGAACGGCTCAAGATGAGACAGCATTTCGGCATACGTGAAGATGAAGTATTTGTAGGAACAGGGGGGCAGTTGGTTCCTTTGAAAGGGTATAGCCTTTTCCTAGAAGCTGCGTATATCACCTCAAGAACATTTCCTGGCAAATTCAAATACATAATTGTGGGGAAAGGGACTGATGAATATATGGAAACATTAAAACGAGAGGCCCACAATCTGCAGCTTGAAGAAAAGATTATATTCACGGGTTTTAGAAATGACATTCCTAAGATAATGTCAGCTATGGATGTCTTTGTTCTGGCGACTTTTTACGAAGAAGGCCTATCACGTGTTATACTCGAGGCAATGGCTGCAGGCATTCCTGTTATTGCCTCTGCTATTGGGGGCAATCCCGAAGTGGTTGTACACGGAGAAAACGGTATGCTCGTGCCAACGGGGAATGCCGAACTGTTGGCAAAGGCGATACTGAAAATAAGTAGTGATGCGGAAATGGTGAAACAGATGGGAAAAAAAGCGCGTGAGCATGTTGCCAGCAAGTTTAGTATAGAAGGGAATGTAAACAAAATCCAGAATGTATACGAGGAAATACTATGCCTCGACACATAGCGTGCAATCTCTGCAGCAAAAAAGATACAGTGGTTTGCCAAAAAGCTGAGTACCCGTATAATGTCGTGAAATGCAAGAACTGCGGTCTTGTGTATGTTGATCCTCAACCGGATGTTCCGTCTGATCATTATGATGAGCAGTATTATAAGGAGTGGAAAGATGCTCAACTGACCAAAAGGATTGTCATGTGGAAAAAAAGAGTTAAAGAACTCACACAATATAAAAGCGGCGGTAAACTTCTTGATGTCGGCTGCGGAATCGGCACGTTTCTGCTGGTAGCCCGGGACAATGGTTTTGAGTCATATGGTACGGAAATATCCCGTTATTCGTACGAGTATACAAAACAATTGGGGATAACCGCATGGCATGGAGAATTAGAGGAAATATCACTGCCGGAAGTCTACTTTGACGTGATCACCTTTTGGCACTGTTTGGAGCATGTGCCTAATCCCTTTCGCAATCTTCAAAAGGCGCACCGGTCTCTTAAAAGCAATGGTTTGCTGGTAGTTGCTGTTCCCAATCTTCACGATTACATCATGCAGGTATTGTACCTGTTGGTTAGAAGAAGAAGGCTCCGTTTGTTTTCCATTAACGACAGAGAGGTGCATCTCTTCCATTTCTCAGAGAAAACCATGAACGCAATGCTTATTAAAGCTGGATTCAAAATCATAAAGACCGAAATGGATTTATCACAGGTCTTACCAGCCAAAAAGGTGTTGGATTGGCTAGCTGTTTTCTTTCATCTTGTATTGAGAAAGAACTATGGAATGGCCATCAAGGTATATGCAACTAAACCTTGACCAGACAGTGTGTTTCAATCACATCACCACCACGTCGCCTTCCTCATCCAGCAAGGTGATGTGCGAGTATTGCCTGTGATGGTCAAAACTCATATAATTCATCTGTGCACCTCCTGAAGATAAAGTTGCCAACCCGAAGTCTATCACAGACTCCCGGAGGAGGTGCATCACATCATCATATTACCTATCCTTTGAATACAATTCGTCTGATTTAGAAATGGCGTTAGGCAAGTCTGATAAAGTTATAAGAAATACGATTTATAATAACGCTGGCTATTTCTCCCAGCTTCTGGTGAGCCTGTTTCTGACGCCCTTTATCATTCACAAGCTGGGCGTTGAGCAATTCGGTGTCTGGGTCCTTATTGAGGTCATAGTCGCCTACCTCAGCCTTCTTGACCTGACAGGAATTGGAGGGGCTTTTGTCAAATACATCGCTGAATACCACGTCAAAGAGGATTTTAAAAGCTGCAATCATCTGGTCAATCTTGGCTGGGTCTATTACACATGCTTCTGGCTGATCATCGCTTTGATCGTTGTTGTTTTTAAAAATCCCATCCTCGGACTTTTTAAATTTTCCCCTTATCTGAGCGACGTCGCTTCCTTTGTTTTCATCGGCATCCTATTTATATCGCTTATCAGAGGCTCGTCTTCTGTATTCAGATCTGTCCTCTTGGGCCTGCAGAGAATGGACCTGACCAACATTATCGCTGTTGTTTCGTCTTTAGTAAATGCCGTCTGTGTCGTCCTCTTTCTGGTTTTGGGATTCGGCCTTAAGGGCCTCGTCATCAGCGGCTTGATCTCATCTCTTTTGACCGGTTTTTTCCAAATCGTTTTTGCTCATAAGATACTGCCCCAGATGAAATTCAGACCTTTTTCTCTGGATAGGGAAATCTTCCGAAAGACTTTCCATTACGGGGTCAACATCAGGATTGCCAGTATCTCCGAGCTGATAAACCAGCATGTCGACAAAATACTCCTCGGCTATTTCTTGAACACGAAGCTCGTCGGTCTTTATGAACTTGGGGCAAAGATGGCCAAAATAGCCCAATCCTTTCCCGAGCAGCTTCTGCCGGCGATCCTGCCTGCCTCCTCTGAATTTCATGCTTTGAACGATAAGGATCGCTTGCAAAAACTCTACTACCGAGGCTCAAAATATCTTTGCCTTCTGGCCTTTCCGATGGCATTTTTTGTAGTTTCCAATGCCTCTTTGATCATGATTTTTTGGCTGGGTGAACCTGGCTTTAAAGAGTCAGCCCTTGCCCTTCAGATACTGAGCATAGCCTATGTTCTCTTGCTTGGGGCGAGCATGGGAAGACTGATTGCCCGAGGAATGGGCATCCCTCAGTATGAGATGCGCTCCTCTGTTTTGATCGTGGTGATGAATATATTTTTGAGTGTCATCCTCATCATCAAATTCGGCTTCAGCGGCGCTCTTCTCGGTACGGCCATATCCGCCGCTTCAGGCTCGCTCTATTTCATGATCTCTTTCCACCGGCGAATAAAAGAGCCTCTCTTTTTTATCTTGAGAAAAATCTACGCCAGCCTCTTTTTCTTCTGCATGATCTCCCTTTTTTCCAGCCTGCTTGCCAGCTTTATCTTTAAGCACATAGTCCCCAGACTTCCAACTAACAGGCCAGAGGCTCTCTGTGCATTGCTGGTGAACGGCGCTGTTTTTTCAGGAATCTATCTCCTGATGCTTTTCAAAACCGGTTATATCGATAAGTACGACAGAGAGCTGTTTTCTGAATCCTTGGAATTCATGAAAACGAGTTTCAGGCGGAAAAAATGAAGATTCTCCTTTCCGGCTACCACAACCCTCATTTTTTGACCATAACCGAATATATAGAAAGGGCTGTGGAAAAATCAGGCCATTCCCTGCTCTCTTTCGATGACCGGTCTTTTATCATCCCTGGGAGGATAAGAAAAAGAGTTGAATTTCTGCAAAGATGGGATATGAAGAGACTCAACAAGAGATTTGCCTCTCAAGCAGAAAGCTTCAAACCTGACATGTGCCTCATCACCGGCGGACACCGCATCTCGCCAGAGACTGTAGAAAAAATCAAACGAGGAGGAATCAAGGCCGTCCTGTGGACGATCGATCTTCCGACCGACTTCCAGCCGATAATCGAGGCGGCGCCTCACTATGATTTTGTCTTCTGCGGAGGAACCGAAGCTCAGGAGCTATTGGATAAAATTGACATCAAAAAAACCTACTGGCTCCCTTTTGCCTGCGACCCTGAGGTTCATAGGTTTCAAGAAACAACTCCTGAAGAAAGGAAATTCTGGGGAAGTGATGTGACCTTTATCGGCTCTTTTTATCCAAACCGAGCTCAACTCTTGGAAAAGCTGGCCGACTTTGACCTAAAAGTTTGGGGGCCGGGATGGAATAATCTCTGCTCTCCATCTCGCTTAAGAAAGAAAGTTAGAGACGTGCAGCTAAGACCCGAAGAATGGACAAAGATAATGAGTAGCTGCAAAATCACATTAGTCATCCACTACCAGGACGGAAAGACACCCTGCTATCAAGCCAGCCCCAAAGTCTACGAAACGCTGGCCTGTAAGAGTTTTCTTTTGGTCGATGACCAAAGAGACGTGAAATCTTTGTTCGAAGACGGAAAACATTTAGCGATCTTTAAAGATGTCGAAGACCTGAAGGAAAAAATTATCTATTATCTGAATCATCAGGGAGATAGAGAAAGAATTATTAACCAGGGCTACGAAGAAGCCGTGCAAAGACATGCCTACATTCATCGATTGAAGCAAATGCTTAACATCATCGAGGCTGAACGATGAAAAAAACAAGAAAAAAATTATTCGAAGATTATTTTGATTCTATTTTCGGTCATTCCAATGTTTTCTCAAAAGGGGAGTACGAAAACTCTTTTTTACAATTTGACCTAAATTATGGAAATTTCATGCCTCGCCAGAAGGAGGCAAGAATCCTTGATGTCGGGTGCGGAACCGGACATTTTTTATATTATTTAGCAAAAAAAGGTTACGATAACTATCTCGGCATTGATCTCTCGCCTCAACAAGTCGATTTCTGTAGAAAAAACGTATCAGGACAGGTCAAGATGGCTGATGCTTTTGAATTCTTAAAAGCCCAAAAAAACATGTATGACGTTATTATCGCCAATGATTTGCTGGAGCATATACCCAAAGAAGAAGTCGTCAATTTTTTAAAACTGGTTCACAGAGGATTAAAAAATGAAGGATGTTTTATTATGAAGACTCCTAATTTGGGGAATCCATTTGCCGTCTATTTAAGGTACAAAGATTTCACTCATGAAGCTGGACTGTCAGATAAAAGTCTCTATCAAGTATTGTGGATGGCAGGCTTCCGCGACATTCAAATATTATCTTACAAGACGTATTTCAACAGCACAATCAAACACTTCATCGAATTCAAATCCGTTCAAGTCATGTGGTTTATTATGACCAAGTTATTTCAAATTCAGGGTTTTACAGCGCCCGAAATTCTAACGCCTCTTTTACTCGGGGTAGCAAGAAAATAAAAAATATGAAAAAGGTAAAAGTCCTTCACTTAGTGGAAGACTTGAAGATCGGTGGTCTGGAGAGGGTCATTGCTGATATTGCTCAGGGTTTGGACAAGAAAAAGTTCGAGGTTGGCGTTTGGTGCGTTGCCCGGGGCGGCGAGGTGGCCACAGAGCTTGAGGAAAAAGGAATTGAAGTCGAAATCTTAGGCATTTTTAACTGTTACAACCCTTGCCGCATCGTAAGAATTGCCTGGCTGCTGAAAAAATCAAAAGCAGACATCGTCCACACCCACGGCTATTTCGCTTCGGTCATCGGAAGGACAGCAGCTAAAATCGCAGGCGTTCCCATCCTTATTCATCATATGCATAGCACTTACTGGGAATATAGAAAAAGACACATTTTCTTTGAAAGATTTCTGAGCCTCTTGACTCAAAAGGTCGTCTGCTGCTCAAAAGCGGTAGAGAATTTTGTGACCGGGCATTTAAAAGTCAATCCCTCAAAAACCATCGTCGTCTACAACGGCGTCGACGAAGAAGAATTTATTTCAACCAAGGATAAATCAGCCCTCAAGACAAGACTTGGAATTCAATCGACGGATCTTGTCGTCGGAACAGTCTCCTCTTTGTATCACCATAAGGGTCACCAATATCTTCTTCAAGCCGTTCCTTTAGTCTTGGCTGCCTTTCCGTCAACGAAGTTTTTGATCGTCGGAGACGGACCCTTAAGGAAAAAATTAGAAGATCAGGCTAAAGATTTGAATATCGCGGTTCATCTGATTTTCACCGGCAGAAGGAAGGACATCCCAGACCTGCTCTCAGCCATGGATATCTTTGTGCTTCCTTCCTGTTCAAGGGAGGGATTGGGAATCTCGATCATCGAGGCCATGGCCTCAGAAAAGCCCGTCGTTGCCACCGAAATCGGAGGAATACCTGAGCTTGTTGCCAATGAGGAGACAGGGTATTTAGTACCGCCACAGAACCCATATGCCCTAGCTAAGGCAATCGTCGACCTTCTCAAGTCGCCCCAAAGGGCAAAAGAAATGGGAAGGAGAGGCAGAACAAGATTTGAAGAGAAATTTACAAAGAGGAAAATGCTCTCTGAAGTCGAATATCTTTACTTGAGCCTGATGAAACAGAGGAAACAGTCAGGATGAGAAGACAAAATCCGTCATGCCGTATCAATGAATCACATATCAATCATATATGATACACTTGATTTTTAATCTATTAAGGAAACTCTATTTAGCTATCAGGCGACTGCCTTTTGGAATATGTTATGCTTGCACTTTTGCCCTGCGTCGCAAACCCGCCAGGGCAAGACCGGGAATAAAGATCCTTATTATCTGTCAATTGAGATTGGGAGATAATGTTGTATCTGAACCGACATTAAGAGCTGTCAAAAGCTGGAACAAGGAAGGTGAATTGGTCGCTTTAACAAACAAATATATGCAAGAATTCGTTGAAGAAATTGGCTCTGTTGATCGAGTTGTTGTCGATTTTGGGAAGGGATTCCCTAACTTGATAAGAACAATTCGAATGCTGAGAAAAGAATATTTTGATTTAGTTATAGACGTTACCAGCGATTATACAATAAGGCCTGCCTTGATTGCTTTTTTCTGCAAAAGCGGATATACCCTTGGATATAACATACAGGGAAGAGGATTTTTGTTCAATAGGCCTGTTTTGCCGATCAAATGTGGCGTTCATGAATCGGAAGAAATAGCACAAATAGTAAAATCATTGGGAATAAATATTCCCAATGTAATACCTAAAATAGAAATGTCGGCTAAAGCGAGAGAAAGGTTACAGGATTATCTCGAAAAAGAGAATATAGGGGATAAAGATGTTGTAATAGGCATTCATCCGGGTGGTCATTACTATACTCAGCGATGGCCTGCGCACCATTTTGCATTATTGGCTGATCGTCTTTATGGTAAAGCTAAAATTGTGCTTCTCGGTACGAAGGCAGAGATGGAATTGATCAATAATATCAAGAGAAATATGCGGAATAAACCAATTGTTTTTTACTCTGATTCTGTTCGATCATTGATCGCAGCGTTGCATCGCTGCAATTTACTGGTCTGCAACAATTCCGGCCCTTTGCACTTGGCCGCAGCTCTTGGCGTTCCCACAGTTTCGACAATGGGACCAACTGATCCCCAAAAATGGTGGCCTTTAGGGGAAAAAAATGTAGTGATCAGAAAGAATCTCCCTTGTATGCCGTGCAATAGCGGGCGGTGCAGAATAAGGACCCATGCATGCATGACGGAGATAACCGTTGAGGAAATGGAAGAATCCGTGAACAAATTGCTCGTCATAACGAAATGACAGCCTCAATTTACCTATCCCAAAATGAAACTTAACCTTGGTTCAGGGGCAATGCCGCTTGATGGATATATCAATGTCGATAAGTCGCCGTCTGCTTTAAAAGTGGATTTGGTATATGATCTTGATAATATCCCTTGGCCTTTCGAAAATGAATCTGTAGATGAGATAATAATGTCACATTGCCTAGAACATCTTAAAGACCATAATTCTGCGATGGGCGAGATTTATAGAATCCTGAAATGTGACGGGAAGGCTATCATTTCGGTACCGCATTTCACTTGGCAACTTGCCTATGCAGATCCTACGCACAAACATTTTTTTGCATACCCGACATTTTATTACTATGCAGGAAAAGGAGGCTACTTTAATTTTAAATTTTCTTTGTGCAAGGTAAAGATTAAATTCGGGAAGAATATTTCTTTGTGGAATTATATAATTGAGCCAATTGCAAATCTGTTCCCGACGGCATATGAACAAAGCCCCTTGCGTATTTTTCCGGCTCTAGAAATTATTGCGACTCTTACAAAATAAGGTTATCAGGATTGGCATATGAATAGAGCGAGCGATATTGACATATCGAAAATCAAAAGGATTCTGATTATTATGATGGGTGGCATTGGGGATATGATTCTTTTAACCCCTGCCTTAAAGGCGTTGCGAAAAGCTTATCCCTCTTCCACGCTTAGCTTTCTATTGGGTCCTTACGGAGCAGAAAAGGTCATCGAAGGCAGTGATTTAATAAATAAAAAGATTATTATCGATCCTGAAAAGTACAAAGGGGTCAAAGGAAAAATAAAGCTCATTCAGGAGCTGAGAAAAGAAAAATTTAGCCTGAGCATAACTTCAACAGGAACTAATCCGATAAAAAGCGGGCTTCTCTGTTATCTTGCTGAAGTCAAATATAGGCTTGGAGAGAACATTGACGGGAAAGGTTTCTTCTATAATCTAAAAGTCCCCTTTAATCCTGAACGCCATAATGTGGAAAGCAATATAGATTTGCTTCAGAGGTTGGGGATAAAAGCTGACGACAAGAGGACATATATTTATCGATCCTCAGAGGATAAATATTTTGCTAAAAATATTTTCGCGGATCATCATTTAGAAGGAAAAAGATTGATTGGAATACATCCAGGCTCAGGTATTCACCAGGCTAGGTTTAGAAGATGGCCCAAAGAAAGATTTGCCCGATTGGCTGATGAACTGATCGAGAAGTACAAGGCCTCCGTCATGATATTTGGAGGAGCTGATGAAGTGAGCCTAGCCTGTGAGATAAAGGATCTAATGAATTCCAACCCAATTCTAATGGCCGGCAAGACGACTCTGACCCAGGCGGCAGCTCTTATAGAAGAATGCCGGCTGTGCATCAGCAATGATAGTGGACTTATGCATGTGGCTTGTGCGGTCAATACTCCAACTCTTGGCATTTATGGGCCAACAAATTATAAAAGAACAGGTCCTTACTCAGATTCTTCAATTATTATTAGGAGAGGATTAGATTGCAGCCCCTGCTACAAGAGAGAGAAGGTTAAGTGCAAACGGTTGGATTGTTTTAAATTCATAACAGTCGAAGATGTTTTCGAAGCTGTCAAGAGTCTAATGGAGAAAAATCTGAATGATGATAAAAGACTTTGACTATAAAAAAATTCAAGAAGACAAATCCTTAAGGATTCGAGTCCTATTTCTGCCCTGTTTTAAGTCTGTTTGGAAATGGAAATAAGCGATGTGCGGTATCTGTGGAAAAATCAATATTGACGGAAAAGAAATTCCTCGGAAATTAATCCAGTTGATGAGTTCAGTCCTTTCTCATCGAGGGCCGGATGATGAAGGGATATACTTGAACATCCCGTCCGAAGGAAGCGGACGTCCGTTGGTCTCGGTCGGATTGGGACATAGGCGGCTGAGCATTATTGACCTCACAAAAGCTGGGAATCAGCCTATGACAAATGAGAACAAAAGCATATGGATGGTGTTTAACGGAGAAATTTATAATTACAAAAATTTAAGAAAGGGATTAGAAAGGCAAGGGCATCATTTTGCCTCTCAAACGGATTGTGAAGTGATTATCCATCTCTACGAAGGGGAAGGAATCTCGTGTCTCAAAAGCTTGAATGGCATGTTTGCGTTTGCTTTATGGGATCACAAATTACAAACTCTTTATCTCTGTCGAGATCGGCTTGGGATTAAACCTCTGGTTTATCATTGGGACGGGACGTCGCTCATTTTTGCCTCAGAAATTAAAAGCATTTTGTGCGACTCCGGAGTCTCAAAGGAAATGGATTGGGATGCTCTAAATCTGTACCTCACTTTTAATTATATTCCTGCCCCCTACACGATATTCAAAAATATAAAGAAATTAGCCCCCGGCTCTTATCTCGCGGCCAGAAACAAGAACGTGGAAGTCCATCAATACTGGGATATTGATCGTGACCAAAAAAATGCTGAAAACAAACACGGCAGCATCGAAATATGCAAAAAGAAATTATATGATTTACTGGAAGATGCCGTCCGAATGCAATTGATTGCCGATGTCCCCCTTGGGGCTTTTTTAAGCGGAGGAATAGATTCAAGCATCATTGTCGGGATCATGTCCAGAATTTCTAACTCAGCCGTTAATACCTACTCCATAGGATATAAGGATATGCCCCTGTTTGATGAGACAAGATTTTCTCGGGAAGTCGCGGAGTTCAATCACACGAATCATCACGAAATATTATTGACCAGTCAGGATGTTCTAGGCGTTGTTCCTGAAGTTCTACGTAGTTTTGACGAGCCTTTTGCCGATTCATCGGCTATTCCCACATACGTCGTTTCCAGAGAAACAAAGAAACATGTTAAGGTGGCCCTATCCGGAGATGGGGGTGACGAATTGTTCGCCGGCTACAGAATGTATGCCGGAGAATATTGGTATTCTCGATATCAATGGTTTCCTCGAATGATTAGGAAGAATATTTTCGAGCCGCTCCTTTTATCTTTGCCCGATTCAAGGGATAAAAATTTATTGGAGTATATCAGAAGAATAAAAAAATTTGCTGCAGGGGCAAAGGAGAAATATGAAGAGAGATTTTATGCTTGGAATGAGATATTTTCCAAAAAAGTGAGAGAAAATATCCTTAAAAAGAATAATCAAGAATTGGAGAGTATGAATTTTGATTTCGGGAAAGAGATGGTTTGTGAAATAATAAATTCTTATGCTAGCGATCGTATCAATCGAATGCTTTATGTTGACTTAAAGAATTCATTGCCCAATGATATGCTGACCAAAGTGGATTTGATGAGCATGAAGAATGCCTTGGAGGTAAGAGTCCCTTTTCTTGACCATCGGCTCGTTGAATTTGTTTTTCAATTGCCCGGAAACCTAAAGCTAAAAGGGAGAACAGGCAAATATATTCTTAGGGAAGCTTTTAAAGATATTCTGCCTCCCATCTTACTCAAAAGAGCAAAACAGGGCTTTGAAATGCCGATCAGCCAATGGCTGAAATCCGACTTAAAATTTTTAATACATGAATATCTTGCGAGGGAAAAAATTGAAAGACAAGGGATATTTCATTATCATCCCATTGAAAAATTAATCCGCGATCTATTTTCAAATCGTTCTGATACATCCTGGCATATATGGAATTTGATTGTTTTCCAAGCCTGGTATTCCAGATATTTTGGTCTGTAGTTCGATCCAGAAAAATATGCCGAATAAAAATAAAATCGTTCACATCATTACCCGCTTGGATAAAGGGGGATCTGCCCAGAACACACTCCTTACGGTTTTGGGAACGGATATGAAAAAATATGATGTCCTCTTATTCAAAGGTCCAACGGCTGAATCCAGAATGAGTAAAGATGAGAACGCCTCTCTTATGGCTGACCTCCAAAAGGCGCAATCGAAAAGGATAAAGTTTGTGACGATCCCTTTTTTAGTGAGGCGAATAAATCCCGCTTATGATGTCTGGGCCTTCATTTGTCTTTTTCTGCTTCTTATTAAGGAAAAGCCGGTCATTGTTCATACCCATACTTCAAAGGCAGGATTTTTGGGGAGACTTGCAGCTAAGCTTGCTCGCATCCCGATTATTGTCCACACTCCCCATGGCCATGTCTTCTTTGGCTATTTTGGCCCCTTAAAAACGGGGATGTTTATTCTTCTTGAAAAATATGCAGCCCGCATAACGGATAGAATCGTGGCTCTTACGAAAGGGGAAAAGGAAGATTATCAATTCTATAAAATCGCTCCAGAGGATAAGATTATTGTTATCAACAGCGGGGTTGAACTCGAAAAAATCAAAGATTTATCTTTGGAGGAACGACAGAATTTAAAAAGGCAGCTCGGAATACCCGAAAAATCTTTCGTTGTTGGCACCGCGGGCCGCTTAGAGCCAGTTAAAGGGCCAGAATTTCTGATAGAAGCGGCCAAAGACATTCTCTCCAATTATCCTCAAACCTATTTTGTCTTCGCCGGGGACGGACCCCTCAGACAGAGATTAGAGAGGAAAGCTTATGAGCTGGGCATCAACACCAACATGCTGTTTTTGGGCTGGAGGAATGATGTCACTCGGGTGATTTCCATTTATGATATTTTTGTTTTTCCTTCTCTCAATGAGGGGATGGGAAGAGTCTTGGTGGAAGCCATGGCTTTAGGAAAACCTGTTGTGGCGAGCAATGTCGGAGGAATACCTGATTTAGTGACTCACGGGAAGACCGGCTTTTTAGTTCCTCCGAAGAATCCGGGACAGCTGGCAAAATATATTCAGATCCTCATAGAGGATGAAGGGAAAAGAAAGAGGTTGGGGCAGGCGGGAAAAGAGATGGCCTTGAATTTTAAAAAAGAGATCATGGTCGAGAAGATAGCGGAATTGTATGATAAGTTGCTCGTAAAAAAGAATATTTTTTTCTTGCCCCTTTTATAATGGTTTATACCTGACCATCCGGCTGTTTATATGTTTACGAAATCCTTTGCCGAATGCCTCACGGCTTGAGGCGAAGCCTCTTCATTTATTGTTTAATTCGCGCCCGGCCAGCATTAAAATAACAATAATCGTCAGTATAAAAAAACTCTGTAGGAGCTCTAAATAGATTCCCAGATCTTTTGTGGCTTTGAGATTAATGCCGCCTATTCCCAGGCAGAGGGCAATTAAGTAAATGAGCAAAACCGTTTGGGTTTCGGTAAACCCGAGTAACACCAGGCGATGATGTAAATGGTCTTTTCCGGTGTATTCAATCCATTCCTTAAAGGTCTTAACCCTCCTTCTTAAAATTCGCGCTACTGTAATGTAAGTCATATCGAAGATAAATATGCCAAGAATCAAAATAGGTAAACTGAGGGCCACCTTCGGGTTGTTTTCCGCCCAGCCGCCCATAATGGCCACTCCGCCTAATGTAAACCCTAAAAAAGTACTCCCTGCATCTCCTAAAAATATCGAAGCGGGCTTAAAATTAAATTTTAAAAAACCCAGACAGCTTCCGGCCAGGACAATGGTTATATATCCTAAATAGGATTGCCCGGTTATTTGAGCCACAATAAAAAATGACAGAGAACAAATTGCCGTCAAGCCTGTCGCCAGCCCATCCATCCCGTCAAAAAAATTAACGGCATTGGTTATGCCCACGACCCAAAGGAACGTCAGAACGATTTCTCCAACATTGCCCCACCAAATATCCGGCAAGATGTTGAGCTTGACTCCGCACAGCATGAGAACGAACGTCGCACAAAGTTGTCCCCCAAGTTTCCAGCTCGCGCTTAAGCTTTTGATGTCATCGATTAACCCGATGAGGAGGATGATTGTGCCGCCGATAATGACACCTTTTAA
>Ga0315274_10005516_pt1 | contig 18510 bp, 18 predicted proteins | sample YL17G02_20_MG_FD_203700 | JGI IMG/M metagenome (GOLD analysis project Ga0315274, IMG submission 203700) | Sediment microbial communities from Yellowstone Lake, YNP, Wyoming, USA - YL17G02_20 | ecosystem: Environmental > Aquatic > Freshwater > Lake > Sediment | place: USA: Wyoming | collected...
TCAAGCTCCGCGATGCGCTGCCGAGCCTGCAGCAACTCGGCCCGTGCCGTCCTGGCCTCAGGTGGCGGCCCCGGGGCCTGATCCTTATGCGGCCGCCCCCGCGTGCGCAGTGCCGCAGGACCACCGGATATATAGGCGTCTTTCCATTTGTACAGCAATTTGCGGAGCACTTTGAGTTCGCGCGCCAAAACGCTTGAACTCTCACCCGCAAGCATCCCCTCCACGGCCTTCAACTTGAATTCACGACTGAATACTCGGGCTTTCTTTCCCTGGGACATCGGTTCTCCTTCTTGAGAACTGTCCCTATTATCCATGTCTCACTTTTGGGGTCCACTCCACCACCGCGTCCACATATTTGTGATAATAGACAGAGTGATTGGCTGAGGCAGCTCCACCCATAATCAGGTGGACGGCTGGGACGGTTCCGTTTTCCCCGTCTTTAAGGGTAGGGATCTGAGGAACGAGGCCGTCTAGGCTGCCTCGCGCGGCTTGATCTCCTGCTCGATTTTTTTAATGGACTGGCGGCGGATGATTTCGAGGTCGTAACGAGTCTGCATATTCAGCCAGTATTCGGATGTAAATCCGAAGTAGCGGGCTAGACGCAATGAAGTATCCGCTGTAATTCCGCGCTTTCCCTGAACAATCTGACTCAGCCGGTTTGCCGGGACGTGGAGCTCCTTCGCGAGCCGATTGATGCTCATCCCAGACGGATCGAGAAGATCCATTTTCAGAACCATTCCCGGATGCACCGGCGTCCGGGATCCCGCGTTCCGCCACCGAGAAGGTTGCCTCATGACGCAGGTTTATGATCGGGTGGGGCACAAAAATGGGCACAATTTGCGATTTTGAAGGTCGCGAGGAGATTCTGAAAGGCCGTAAGTTCTTTGTTTTCTGGTGGGCCCAGCAGGACTTGAACCTGCGACCCGCTGATTATGAGTCAGCTGCTCTGACCAACTGAGCTATGGGCCCACTCGCTGAATCTGAGGCAGTAGGGCTGCTTCTCTGCGGGGAGAGTGCCGGAAATGCGACCCTAGCCCTTCCTCCCCTACGGTAACCATTGGATGGGCGCGTCCGCCCAAACAGCCGGCGACCGTCGGACAGGGTAGCACGCACGCCCATTTCGGTAAAGACTGTTCCGAGCATTTTACGAAATCCCGCCGACGGAAAGAACTGAGGACGTGACGATGATCTTGGTCGTGATGATGCGCCGATACTGATACTGGTACGAGCATCCAGTACCTCCTGAACTGCGCCGTAGAAAACCGTCGGTCGATAGCGTAATGCTGCTCAACGAAAATGCGTTAGAATACGTCAATCAGAGTGGCCGACCCTGTAAGGATATTGGCATGAGTAAGTCTACCGCAATCACAAAGGCTAGAGCCGAGGAAATCATCGCGGAGATGGTCCAGCGCATCGTTGAGGGATTCCATCCCGAGATGGTCGTTCTTTTCGGATCGCATGCACGAGGGAACGCAGCTCCTGACCGCGATGTGGATCTTCTCGTCGTCATGCCGGTCACTGGCTCAAGACGGGATCTGACCATCAAAATTCGGAGGGCGCTTGCAGGCATGGGTTTGGCCAAGGACGTGGTTGTAGCAACTCCGGAGGAGCTTGACCAGCACCGCAATCTGGTTGGCACCATCATTAATCCCGCAATGCATGAAGGGAGAGTCGTGTACGAGCGAAGCGCCTGAAACCGAAAAATGCGCTAAAATTTGGTGAACGCAGGGAAGTGCTCATGAGTGACCTACCGGCTACCGAAACAATTCCGATCGAAGTCTGCCCGGATGGAGTCGTACGCGTAAGTGGGACGCGAGTGACCCTCGACACGCTGATCGCCGCCTTCACCGAGGGCACGACAGCTGAAGAGATCGCACAGCAGTATCCTTCTGTCCCGCTTGCCGATGTTTACTCCGTTCTGGGCTATTACCTGCGGCGACCCTCTGAGATCCAATCCTATCTGGACCGGCGCCGGGCAGAAGCAGAGCGAGTCCGGATGGAAAATGAGTCCTGCAGCGATCCTGCCGGCGTTCGGCAGCGGTTGCTGGCTCGCACTGACAGCGGGAGACTCTGACGCATGCTCGCCCTGGCGGCCGACGAGAATTTCAACAACGATATCCTCCGCGGCCTGTTGCGCCGCAAGCCCGATCTGGAGTGATTATGAGTCAGCTGCTCTGACCAACTGAGCTATGGGCCCACTTGAAGAATTTAGGGCAGTGCGGCTGTTGCTCTGCAGGGAGAGCCCATTCCTTGCCGCCCGGCGAGACTCAGACTCCGCAACTCACGCCGCAGCAGGTTTGTGGCTCGATACAGAGAGGTCTTCACCGTCGCCAGCGGGCGCCCTTCCCTCTCGGCAATCTCTTTCAGCTTCAATCCCATGAAGTGCCGCAGGACAAAGACCCGCCTCTGGAGGTGCGGCAGCGCATCAACGCAGCGCCGGACCGCAGCGGCCCGCTCCCTTTTTTCCAACGCGCTCTCGGGGCAGAGCGCCACCCAATCATGCGATGTTTCCACGATAGGCCGACGTTCTTTTGACCCGAGCGTCCCCGCCGACCGAACCTCGGGACGGCGGCGACGGACGCGCCAGCAGTCAATGGCGTGATTGGCAGCCAATCGATACAGCCAGGTGGAAAACTTCGCCTTGCGCGGATTCCAACTGGAGGCCGCCCGATACACCTTGACGAAAACCTCCTGCGTGGCGTCTTGCGCCTCGCCATGATCCCGAATGATCCGATACGCCGTGGAAAAAACGGGCTGTCGATAACGCTCGTAGAGGTGACGAAATGCTTCCTCCTCCCCTTTCAGAGTTCGCTCGACGAGAGCTTCATCCGGGACTGCGCTTCCCTCATCCTTGGGACGCACACAGTGATTCGTCGAATCAGGCGATGAACCGCATTCAATTCCCGGCCGCTCTCCACGCAAGCCTACACGAGCATCCGAGCAGAGTCCGAAGACCGGATCCATCTTCAGGTTGACAACCGCACAAGACGCCATCGTAGTAACCTCCGGGTAATGGAGTTTGAAAACCTCTCCTTTTTCACCCTCTATTACAGCTATGCGGAGTGATTTATTCAGTGGGAGAGCAAAGAGGAGAAACCGCAGATGGGCACAGCTGGGGATCAGCGTCGGCCGGCGTCCATCTCGCGTTGCGGTTTGATTCTCTATTCGATGACTACGGCCGTGCCGTAAGCGATGATCTCGGCTGCGGCAGACATCATTTCGGCCGTTCCGAAGCGAACCGCAACGATCGCGTTCGCTCCCAGCTTCTCAGCCTCGGCGATCATGCGGTCCAGCGCCTGTTCACGGGCCTCCGCAATCACTTTTGTGTATTCCGTGATCTCGCCGCCCACGAGCACACGCAGATGGGCGATGATGCTGCGCCCGACGTTCCGCGCCCGAATCGAACTGCCGCGCACCAGTCCCAGCGTCTTGATAATCCGCCTGCCCGGAATGTCATCAGAGCTCGCCAGTATCATCGCTCCACCTCCTTCTCGTACCGTTCGTGTTTTCTCGCAAAAAGCCGTTCGCGCACAACGGAAACCAGCAATATGATCACGCCCAATCCGGCGGCCGAAACGCCAACCTTCAGCAGAACGCCGATCCCAGGATCGGAATAGAATTGCGACAACCCGGTGTACATCCCGAAGGCAAGCAGAATGATCGCGCCGACGGATAACAATATCCAACCCAGACCGCGTTCCATGCCGCGATACACACTCTCCCAGTAACCCGGCCAGTAACTGTCAGGCAGCTCTTTGAATCGCATGCTGTCGGTCACCTCCTTGATCTTCCTGAACGCTCGCAGCTCCGTTTCCCACTTCTCGTTCCCCCGAATGGCTCCGGCAAGCGTCATTTCCTCGTCCGGAGAGGCGATGCCGTCCACCACCTTCATCATCAATTCCTGGATATCTTCATCCTTCATGAGTGTCACCCAGCAGCTCCCGGAGCCGTTTCCTTGCATAGTAGAGACGGGACATCACGCTCCCGAGGGGAATTCCGAGAAGGTTGGCTATACCATCGTAGGACATATCTTCGAAATGGCGCAGAACGATGATCTCGCGATGCTCGTAGGACAGCTTTTCGATCGCCGCCCAGACCGCTTTTCTGGTCTCGTCCGCTTCGATGATGAAATGCGGCGACTCGCGCTCATCGAGCTGCGTCCCGCCCGCGCCCCTGACCTGCGCGGCGTACTCCGACCGCACGGCCCTTTTCTTGACTTGGTTTTTCGCGAGGTTGCTCAGAATGGCGTAAAACCATGCATAAAAGGGCCGACTCCGGTCGTAGCGTCGTCGGGCGTTATAAACCCGAATAAATGCTTCCTGAGAAAGGTCGTACGCGTCGTCCGGGTCGCCTACCAGCTTAAGGGCAAGGTAATAGGCTCGCTTCTTGTATCTCTCGACCAGGATACGGAAAGCCGCCGGGTTGCCCTGCTGAACATCCACCATCACCTGGGCATCGTCCAAGCCTGCAAGCTCCTTGTCATTCTCTATATACAGTCAGAAAGATCATTTATTCAAACCCGATCACATCGGCAGGGGTAGGCTGCAACTGATCAGACCGCCAAGACGCCAAGGAGATCCCTTTGTCTTGGGGCCTCTGGGTCTCAGCGTTCCGCTCTACAACGTACCCAAAAACAGCAAGACCCGCCGGAGGGGGCGGGTCTTGCTGGTATGAATGACTGCGAAATCTGACGCAGGCTAGTCCCCTACGGCGCTTCCTTCCAGGAAAGCTTTCAGCATGCGGCTGCGCGACGGGTGCCGCAACTTGCGCAGCGCCTTGGCCTCGATCTGGCGGATGCGCTCACGGGTAACCGAGAAACGCTGGCCTACCTCTTCCAGCGTGTGCTCGCTGCCGTCGCCCAAACCGAAGCGCATCTTGATGACCTGCTCCTCGCGCGGAGTCAGGGTTTTCAGAACCGATTCGGTCTGCTCCTTCAGATTGATGTTGATCACCGCTTCCGCCGGCGAGACCACGGCGCGATCCTCGATGAAGTCCCCCAGATGGCTGTCCTCCTCTTCCCCGATGGGCGTCTCGAGGCTGATCGGCTCCTGGGCGATCTTCAGGATCTTGCGCACCTTGCTCACGGGGAAATCCATCTTCTTGGCGATCTCCTCGCTGGTGGGCTCGCGGCCGAACTCCTGCACCAGGCTGCGCGAAGTGCGAATCAGCTTGTTAATCGTCTCGATCATGTGCACCGGGATGCGGATCGTGCGCGCCTGATCGGCGATCGCGCGCGTGATCGCCTGCCGGATCCACCAAGTTGCATAGGTCGAAAACTTGTATCCGCGCCGGTACTCGAACTTGTCCACGGCCTTCATTAACCCGATGTTTCCTTCCTGGATCAGGTCCAGGAACTGCAGGCCGCGGTTGGTGTACTTCTTTGCGATCGAGACCACCAGCCGCAGGTTCGCTTCCACAAGCTCTTTCTTGGCGATGTCGGCCTCGAGCTCGCCGGCTTTGATGGTCGCCAGAGTCCGCTTCAGCTCCGGGATGGTCGCGGAAGCTCCCTCCTCGATCGAGCGGGTTTTCGCCTCGTACTGCCTGATCAGTTTCCTGGTCGCCTTGGCCTCTTCCAGCCGGCGCGGCGCCTCCAGGCTCTTGCCGAGCTTCTGCACTTCCTGCTCGAGAGCGACCACTTCGTCCACAGTGCTCTTGATAACACCGACGAGCCGTTCATGCTGGGAGGGGCTAAGTTCGAGAGCGCCCACCCTGCGCGCGACGTCGATACGGTGGCGGGCCAGCATCGAAAGGTGCTTTTTGTAGATGCGCGATCCTTTGCGACATTTGGCAAGTTTCGCGCGGAACTTGTTGGCCGCCCGTTCATGCTTGCGGATCTCCTCGATCACTTCGAACACTATTTGCGTCTTCTCTTCCAGTCCCTCCTCGGTGATTTCATCGTCGTTGAACGAAACGACGTCGCGGATCGAGAGCAGGCTCTTCCTGAGATTGTCTCCAATGCTCAGGATCTCGCGCACGCTCAGCCGGGAGCGCGACAAGGCCTTCAGCACCACCTTCTGGCCGTGCTCGATGCGCTTGGCGATCACAACCTCGCCCTCGCGACTCAGTAGCGGGACTGTGCCCATCTCCCTGAGGTACATGCGCACCGGATCGTTGGTCTTGTCGTACGCGAGCGCGCCGAAATCGAATTCGCTCTCCTCTGTCTCCTCTTCATGCTTGTCGTCCTTCTTCCCCTCGTCCTGGAACTTCTGCTCCGAGTCGATCACCTCGATGCCCGCGGAGCCGAAAAGAGAGAAGATGCTGTCAAGCTCATCCGAAGAGCAGATCCCTTCCGGCAGCAGGTCATTGACCTCATCGTAGAGCAAGTAGCCTCGCTCCTTGCCCATCAGAATCAACTCTTTCACTTCATCATATTTTTCTTCGATAGACAAACCCGCTGTCTCCTTTCCGGCTATTTCCTGGACAGGGTGACCAGTTCTCGATCTACTTGCACCCGCTCCGCAATCAGACGGTTCAGCATCTCATCGTCTTTCCGTTCGGCCGCATCGGCGATTTTCGAGAGGATCTCCCGCTTTTTCGCCGTCAGCCTGATGGCGCGCAGCGCGCTGAGAAAACTCTCGGCCGTTTCGCCGGAAAGATCCTCAGGCACTTCCTCCATCTGGAGCTGGGCCAGCATGCCTTGTTCGGCTTCACCGGCGAACCGCCGATGAAGGCCCGCAAACGTAGAAACCGCTCCTCGTGTGGCTTCATCCAGAAGCGCTACAAATATTCTCTCCGCCGCCAGGCCTGCGAAGTCCTGGTTCGAGCAGAGGGGCAATATGCGCGGCTGGAGCGCCGAGTGGTTGAGCAACAACTGGAGGAGCCGCTTCTCCGCGAACTTCATCGCTCCGATCGACGCCAGCGGAGCTTCCCGAAGCCGCGTCTTCTTCTGCTGAGCTGCCCGCTTCACTTCCGCAAGCAGCTGTTGATCCTCAATCTGCAGCTTGCGGGCAAAACGAAAGACGTAATCCGAGCGCTCGACAGCATTGGGAATCCTCGCCAGGTACGGCAAAACCGCGTTCAACACCTGGATCTTGCTTTTGGGATCGCCCAGGTTTCCCTGGCTCTTCAGCGCAGTTTCCAGCACGAAATCGAGGTATGAAACAGACTGCCGCAGCCGATTCAGGTATTCCCCTGCGCCTGCACTCCGGACAAAGGCATCTGGGTCTTGCCCCTCGGGCAGTCTGAATACCCGAACCCGAAAATCCTCCTCAAGGAAAAGGTCGAGTGATCTCTGAGCTGCCGCAAGCCCCGCAGAATCAGGGTCGTAACTAACCACCACCTCACGCGTGTACCGCCCCAGCAACTTCACCTGTTGAGGAGTCAAGCTGGTACCGAGTGAGGCAACAACGTTGTCTATCCCATGCTGGAAAGGGATAATGAAATCCATGTACCCTTCGACCAGTATGGCATAGCCCGATTTCTGGACACCTCCCCGTGTATAGCTCAAACCAAAGAGATTCCGGCTTTTATTATAAAGCCTGGTCTCGGGAGAATTCAAATACTTCGGCTGTTGATCTCCGAGGGCCCGGCCGCCAAAGGCGATAACGCGGCCCCGGATGTCCGTGATGGGAAACATAATCCTGCCGCGGAAGGCATCATAGTGCCGGCTGCCGTCTTCGGAGCGCTTGATCAGGCCGCATTCCTCCATGGCGGAAACCTGGAAACCCCTTTTCTGCAGATGCGCCAGCAGTTCGCGTCCGCCGGCCGGCGAATAACCGAGCTTGAAGCGGTCGATCGTCTCCCTGGCCACTTCCCTCCCCTGCAGGTAAGCCAGCGGCGCCTGCCCCTCCTGCGGCTCGAGAAGCGCGCGGTGGTAAAAAAGACAGGCTTCCTCCATAGCCCTGCGCAGCGTGTCGCTGTCGCTGCCGTCGTCCGACTCTTGTCGCACCGTCGGTTGCGGCAATGCAATGCCGTATCGTTCAGCGACGAAACGCACCGCCTCGGGAAAGGAGATCTGCTCAACAAGCATCACAAACTTGAAGACGTCTCCGCCCACGCCGCAGCCGAAGCAATGGAAAATCTGCTTTTCCTCGTTGACGTTGAACGAAGGCGTCTTCTCAGTGTGAAAGGGGCACCGGGCCACCTGGTTACGCCCGCTCCTTTTCAACGCGACATACTCGGAAATCAGCGAGACGATGTTGACAGAGTTGCGCACTTCGTCAAGCACGCTGTCGGAATACAGAGGCATACGGGGACACTCTTACACTTATGCGCAGAAATAATAGCAGAGTGAACGATGAGTCAGAAGTCATAAACCAGAATTCAGGAGTCAGAACAAAAAGGCCGCGTCCGCGGGTGTCATATTCGCAAGCAGGTGCTGTGGATTCCGCACCCGCCTGCTGCAACCGGAGCGCCCTGCCAGCGAGGCCAGGGCGCAACACATGCGTTGTGTTGCGCCCTGGGTACGTCTCGCTCAGAATTCGATGTTGACTCGAAATTCGATGCGGCGAGGCTGGGTTGGACCGGTGCCGGTCACTTGTGAGAAGCTGAGGCTGGTTGCGCCCAGGCCGCCCAGGCTGAACGTCGCATGATTGAAGACATTCAGGAGTTGGGCCTGAAGGGTGAAGCGGATCCCTTCGCGAATCTGGACGCTCTTATTTATCGACATGTCTGCGTTGAACCAGTGCGGTCCGTAAACGTAGGGTCGATAAGCCAGGAATCCTGGGATAGTGTTCGGAACGTAGTAATTGGAACTGATTCCCCCATTGGCGCCGATCAGATTCGGGTCGATGGTCAGCATCCAGGGATTTGAGCCGCGGTGCACGCCCACGGCGGATTGCAACTGCGCTGCAGTGAAGCCGCTCTGGAATACGACTCCGGAGTCAGCCGTGTTTACGGTAGCGTAACCGCCGCTCACCTGGGAAGGAGGTCCGCTTTGGAACCACACGATCGTTCCCAGAGTCCAGCCGCCAACCACGCGATTGAGCAGCGGACTGATGTTCAAAAACTTCTTGCCCGCGCCGAATGGAAGGTCGTCTGTGCCGCTGGCATGGAAGATGTGCCGGACGTCATAGGGACTCGGCCTGTAGTCCGTTGTCTGCAAACGAGTTCCCCTTGCCGCTGGCCTTATTGATCGTCAGATTGTTCTGAGCGTTCTTGAACTCGGTGAGGAATCCGTTCTCGAAGATATTCACTTCGTTGATGTTGTAGCTCATCCAGGTATGCAGGCCCATGTTGCCTGCGTAGCGAACCTCCGGTGCGCTGCCGCTGCCAAGTTCCCGCTGGATGCCGAAATTCCATTGCTCCACGTACGGCTGGCGGACGTTTGGATTCATGGCCCAAAACGAGTTGCCTCCAAAAGAGAGGGTCGAGGCCGGAAGCGCAGCCGACCAAGTCGGCGGGAAAAGCGCGTACGCCGGAAGCGTCTGGCCGAGGAAAAGCGATCCGGGCTGGAAGGTTCCGACAGCTCCCGTCGTATCCGGTGAAAGACTACCTTGCTGGAAAAAGAACAGCCCTTGATTTGAGGTGTAAGCCCAGAAATTCTGGGCGCCTTCCTGATAGTTCCTCAGCGACCATCCGGTGCGGATGACGGTTTTACCTTTGGGGAAGAGTTTCCCCAGGAACCCGCTGGCCCCGGGACTCCAGGCAAGTGCGATGGCCGGCTTGCATGGATTCATTGAGGTTGTACGCGCCGAAGGGCTCGTATTGCCCGGTCTTCGAATTCAGGGGACGCCCGCCCCCACCGATGTACACGCTCGAGATTCTTCCCGTCAGCGTCGCATAAAGACCCATGGCTTGGCTTTGCTGCGCAGTGGTCAGCCCCTTCAATGGGGAGACAAAGGTGGGCTGCAAAGGATCGTTGCCCGTTAAGCCCAAGCTGATTCCAGGGTGGCCGCCAGGGCCGTTCTAGTAATGATCCCGCTCCATGAACCACCCGCCGCCGAAAACCAGAGAGTGATTTCCCTTCTGCCAGTTCATGGAGTCCGTCCAGCTCAGCATTGGGTACATGGAGGATATTGCCGCCCGAATCCCTGTATGAGTAGAGCCCCTGTTGCGCCCCGGCACTCAGGACCGAAGCGGTGGCACTTCTGCTCTGCGGCTGAATAGACTGAGCGTAGGTGCCGAAGAAGAACAGCTTGTTCTTGAGAATGGGACCGCCCACGCCGAACCCGAAATCGTTCAATTTGACGATATTCCGTTTCAGCCCGCGGGCATTGTTGGACCACGAATTGGCGTTCAGGGCCGTGTTCCGGAAATCCTCGAAGACCCGGCCATGATAACTATTGCTGCCGCGCCGCGTCACCATGCTGATTCTCATGGCGGACGTCCCAATACCGCTCAGGTCCAGCTGTGCTGTGTTGACGGTCATCTCGGCGACATTCTCGATGCGCGGTTGCACGACCGAGGTGCCGTAAGTGAAACCGCCGCTTCGAAAGCGGTTGCTGATTGCAGGAGTGCCATCGAAATCCGCGCTTACGATGGCGCCGCCCGGCATGTTGTTCCAGGTTCCGCCTGTGCTTCCTACCGAGTTGGAGCTCCAGCCCGGGACCAGAAATGCCAACGGGAACATGCTGCGTCCCTGCACCGGGAGATTTACCACCTGCTTGGTGTCGATGGTCGTGGTCAGCTCGCTCGTCACAGTCGAGATCAGCGGTGTTTCGCCTGAGGTCACCTGTATCGTTTCGGACATGCCGCCGACCTGGAGCGTCGTGCGGACCTCGGTCGTGCGTGCGGTCTGCACTTGAACGAACGCAAACACCTGAGTCTTGAAGCCCGACGCAGAGACCGTCAGTTGATATGTGCCGAATGGCAGGTTTGGAAACGTGTACGCGCCGCTCGTCTGGGTCACGGCTTTGCGCACATCGTTTGTTGCGAGATCCTTCAGCTCCAAGCTTGCGCCAGGTATGATCGCGCCAGACGGATCGAGAACAGTCACGCTGACTGTTCCCGTGGAGCTGGTCTGGCCCCAGGCACCAAGAACCCCGGGACCCAGACAGGCCAAAGCGAATGCTAAGATCATGGTTGCGAGAGCTTCAGCAGACTTACGTGCCATCAAGAGGTTATTCATAGTCAAGCCTTTTACCCTTATCTGTGGCCTTGTTTCCAAGACCGAAATCACTCTTGTGCCTCATCGGTTTGGTCCCAGGGTGGCCTACCGACGAGCTTGACCATTCAGTACCGGTAGCGGCTGCGAACGAATCCGCTGCCGGTTCTACTGTTGGGCTGCGCGCACATCGATGACCCGGCCAACGGAGGCATTGGGAAGAGACTGAAACTTCACGGACCTTGCTCCCCACACCGATACGGACCAATAGCATGGGGTTGTCCGGGGTCGGGAAGTTCTAACCGAATCACCTGTTACGGGCGTTGCCAACCTGAGATGTTCGAGAGAGATGGCGGGGTGGATAAACAGAAGCAGGATCGCACACCGCCGAGCCTCAATCCGGGGTGGCGCTAAAGCCATCCTCAGGCGAAACCTTATACGGCAGGCCGACCGAGCAGCAGTCAGCGGCCATGGCAGGCAGCAGGAACAGGCTTAGGGCTGCTTCAAGGGGCCCACCGGGGAATCACGTAGGCATACAGCATTGTGACCAGCCCGATGATAGAGGCAAGGAAGATACTGTGGCGCAAGGTGAACCGGAAGAGTCCCGACTCCTCATCCGGCTGCATCCCTGTCGCTGCCGCAGCAACAGCGATGCTCTGGAGGCTGATCATTTTCCCCATGACCCCGCCACTCGAATTGCAGGCAGCCATCAAGATGGGATTGAGCCCGAGTCGGCCGGCAGTCACCACCTGAAGGTTGCCGAAGAGCGCGTTTGCCGACGTGTCGGAACCGGTAAGAAAAACCCCCAGCCATCCAAGCAACGAGCTGAAAAAGGGGAACAGAGCCCCCGTTGCGGCAAAAGCAAGTCCGAGCGTCGCGGTCGCCCCCGAGTAGTTCATCAGGAACGCCAGAGCCAGAACTGAGACGATGGTGAGTGTCGGAAGCGCCAATTGTCTGGAGGTCTGCAATACGACCTTTCCAAACCGGCGAGGAGGCATGCGCAGCAGCAGCGCCGAAAAGACCGCGGCCACAAAGCAAGCGGTACCGGAAGCTGAGAGCCAGTTGAGATTAAAGGGTGCGCCGTAAGGAACGCGTACGGGCACTGCAGGAGGAACACGCTCGATCGCGTTGTGAAGGCCGGGCCAGAAAAAGGAGACACTCACGGCATTCAAAAGGCGCTGGATCGGCGCCCAACCCCAAAGCAGTACACACAGCACCAGAAGGAGATAGGGCCCCCAAGCGCGCAACAGTTGCCGTTTGGAATAGGCGCGAGGGGGCGCGGTTGCCTCGATGTCGCCCTCGAGGTGAAACCGGTCTCTGGGTTTCCACATCACAAAGAGCCCAACCAGAACGCCGATGGCGGCAAGCGAACTCAAGATATCCGTCAACTGCGGACCCACCAGATTGGAAGCCATTAGCTGGACGGCGGCGAATGACACGCCGCAGAGCGCGGCAGCGGGCAGGATGCCCCTCAGGGCATGCCTCCCGCCCATGACCGCGACCAGATAGGCAGGGATGATCAATGAAACAGGAGCGCAGATGCGGCCGACGCCTGCGCTAAGGCGGTCCACGGGGAGATTGGTCACCCCCGCCAGAGTCACGACAGGGATTCCTATCGAACCAAAGGCCACGGGTGCAGTGTTCGCGAGAAGGCAGATAGCAGCGGCATTAAACGGAGGGAAACCCAGTCCTGCCAGCATTGCCGACGACACAGCCACTGGCGTTCCGAATCCCGCGGCCCCTTCGATAAAAGCGCCGAAAGCGAACGCGATAAGCAGAGCCTGCAGACGCCGGTCTTTGGTCAAGGCTGCCACGGAATCCCGGATGATGTCGAATTGCCCCGTATCGACCGTGATGGCATAGAGGAGGATGGCGCTGAAAACGACCCATCCGATCGGGAACAGCCCGAATGCCGCTCCATAGGCGGTTGCGCTCAGCATGGTTCCCGCGGGCATGCGGTAGGCAAGCAAAGCCACACAGGCAGCGGTGATCACGCCCGCCAAACCAGCAAGCCAGGCGGGTTTGCGCTTCACTCCCAGGAGATAGAAAAGCGAGCCGACGGGGAGTGCAGCAACAACTGTCGAGATTGCGAGGCTTCCCGCTACCGGGGTGTAGTCATGCTGCCACATGGGTGACCTTCCGGCCGGATGTCATTGTGCGCCCAACTTCCGCGTGTGCCCGCAAGGAACTTAGCTCGCCTCAGTCTCGCCGAGCCTCTGGCGATCTTCAGCAGCGCCAAGAATAGGGGCGTCGAAGCCTCAAGTCCAGCAGCAACGCCGAGGCCTTGGGCTTTTTCCCTTTACCCCTTGATCCCTTTGCCCCTTCTCCCCAGCTCATGTGAGCGTGCCATAAAAATTCCGTGTTTATCAATACTTGTGTAGTCTCCGAGACGTTAGCTAGGTGCACCGTAAATCGCAACTGAATTCGAGAGCGGGCCGAGAATCGGCAGGTCGAATGAACGCTTTGAATGGGGGAAGGTCCAGATTAGGGACGTTTCCGGTTGATCAGGCTGGCGACGAAGCCGGCGCCAAAGCCGTTGTCGATGTTCACGACCGTCACGTTCGACGCACAACTGTTCAGCATCGCGAGCAGAGCAGTCAGCCCGCCGAAGGAGCTTCCGTAACCTACGCTGGTGGGAACCGCAATCACAGGAACGCTCACCATTCCACCCACCACGCTTGGCAAAGCCCCTTCCATCCCGGCAACCGCAATGACGACCCGCGCGCGCGCCAGCGCCTCACGGGCGCTGAGCAGGCGATGAATCCCGGCCACGCCGGCGTCAAACGTGGTCCCGACTTCATTTCCCATGAGGCGTGCGGTCAGCGCTGCTTCTTCCGCTATTGGGATATCCGACGTGCCGGCGCAAACAACATGGATCACTCCTTCACCATAGATCGCGGCATCCTGCACGATGCCGACGGCCTGGGCCATGTCATGGTACTGGGCTTTCCGGGTCACACGCCGTACGGCGGCATAAACATCGCGAGGGCAACGGGTGATGAGGATATTTGTCTTCTGCGGAAGCAGGCTGCGCACGATGGCAGCCACGTGCTGCGGTTTTTTCTTCATGCCAAGGATAACTTCCGGGAAGCCTTGCCGCAGTGTGCGGTGATGATCGACCCGAGCGAAACCCAGATCCTCGAAAGGAAGTCTTTCCAAGCGTTTCACTCCATCCTCGGGAGTCAGCGTGCCCTTTTGCACATCTTCGAGGAGACTGAGAATATCTTTTCGATGCATCATCGCACCTGGAGACGCCACCAGGACTTCAAGTGAGCCTGAATCTACTTGAATCCCGGGCCTTTGGTGTCTTAGTGGTTGAAATGACGGCCGCCGCCTCCTCCTCCGCCGTGAGGCCTGCGCTCCCTTTCCCGGCCCCCGCGCTCGTGCCCGCCGCCGCCGCTGCCGCGCGGCCGGTCCCCGCGCCGCTGCGGTCTCACGCTGGGCGCGCTCGGCGGCAGACCAGCCGCCTCCCTTAGGACGGCCTTGCGGCTCAAGCGGATCTTGTTCGGAGGATCGATACTGAGAACCTTCACCAGGATTTGCCCGCCGACTTTCAGTTCGTTGTTGATATCCTGCACGCGGTAGTCGGCAACTTCGGAGATGTGAAGCAGTCCCTCGGTACCCGGGAAGATCTCCACGAACGCGCCGAAATCGACCAGCCGGGTCACCGTGCCAAGATAGGTCTTCCCTACCTCCGCCTCCATAACCAAGTCTTCAATCATCCGGATCGCTTTCTGGGCCGCATCCGAGTCGGTCGAGGCGATGTTGACCTTGCCGTCATCATCGATGTCGATCTTCACTCCTGTCTGCTCGATGATGCCACGAATGATCTTGCCGCCCGTGCCGATCACCCCGCCGATCTTGTCCTTCGGAATCTGGATCATGATGATGCGGGGAGCATAGGTGGAGATCTCGGAACGCGGCGCGCCCAGCGCCTCCACCATCCGATCCAGGATGAACAGGCGGCCTGTCTTGGCCTGAGCCAGCGCCTCGCTCATGATCTGGCTGGTGATCCCGCCAATCTTTATGTCCATCTGCAAGCCTGTGATCCCTTTCACAGTCCCTGCAACCTTGAAATCCATGTCGCCGTAATGGTCTTCGGCGCCGGCGATGTCGGTCAGAATCGCGTACTTGTCGCCCTCTTTTACCAGTCCCATCGCCACTCCCGCCACCGGGGCGCTGATCGGCACGCCGGCATCCATGAGCGCCAGGACACCGCCGCAAACCGTAGCCATCGAGGACGAGCCGTTGCTTTCCAGAATGTCCGAGACGACGCGCACCGTGTAGGGAAAGGCTTCTTCACCCGGCATCACCGGTGCAATGCTTCTCTCGGCCAGAGCGCCATGCCCGATCTCACGACGGCCCGGGCCGCGCAGCGGCTTGACTTCGCCGACGCTGAAAGGCGGGAAGTTGTAATGCAGCATGAAGCGTTTGAACGATTCCCCTTCGAGCCTATCCATGCGCTGCTCGTCGTCGGCCGTCCCCAGCGTTGCAGTCACCAGGGCCTGGGTTTCGCCGCGCGTGAACAGGGCCGACCCGTGAGTCCGGGGCAGCAACGACACTTCGACGCTGATCGGGCGGACTTCGTCAAAACGGCGGCTATCGGGCCGAATCCCGTCCTCCAGGATTTCTTTCCGGAAAATCTTCTCCATAATGTGCTGGAAGATTGCATCGGCCTGAGTCCGGCGCTCCGTCTCCTCTTCAGGAACGGCAGTGACGATTTCCTTCAGGATTTCATCCAGCCTGCTGTAGCTGTTGAGCTTACCCTTGATGTGGAGCGCTTCGGCAATCTGCTGCGCATATGCCTGCTCGATGCGCTGATACTCGGCTTGGTCCAGGACCGGTTTGACAGCCTCACGCTTCGCCGGCTGGATTTTTTCGAACAGCTCCTTCTGGATGGCGATCAGTTTGCGAATTTGGGAGTGGCCGAAATCGAGCGCCTCAATCATGGTCTCTTCGGAGATCTGATGTGCGCCCGCCTCGACCATGACGATCGCATCTTCCGTGCCGGCCACGATGAGGTTCACGCTGCTGTCTTTAAGCTTCGTGAAGGGCGGGTTGGCCACAAAGTGACCATCCATCAGGCCGACGCGCACGCCGGCGATCGGGTTACTGAACGGGATGGGCGAGCAATACAGGGCCGCCGATGCACCCGTGATGCTCATCACGTCGGGGTCATTCTCCTTGTCGGCTGACAGCACGAGGGCTATGACCTGGACCTCGCTGTTGAAACCTTCGGGGAACAGCGGCCGCAGAGGGCGATCTATCAGTCTGGATGTGAGAATCTCCTTCTCGCTCGGTCTCCCCTCGCGTTTGAAGAAACCGCCGGGGATCTTTCCAGCCGCGTAAGTGTTCTCGCGATAATCCACTGTGAGCGGAAAAAAGTCGGTTCCTTCATGGGGCTCCTTGAGAGCGCACGCCGTCGCGAGCACAACCGTGTCGCCGTAACTGACATACGCCGCGCCATCAGCTTGGGTGGCGACCTTGCCCATTTCAATGCTGAATTCCAGCCCACCGATCTCGGTGGATACTCGATGCTTCATAATCAATCCTCCTAGGTGTGTTGCTGCTTTGCTTGGGATTCGGTGGGCTTTGAAATTCAGGAATTAAGATTATGAGTCACGGGTTAAGGACTATCGCATGAAGCCCATAGTCATTAACTCATAACTCATAATCCATTCCCCACCTTGCTCCTGTTATTGCAGGACCCGGAAAAGCGTGGAACCGACACTCCCACCGACTCGCTGAAAACACCGGGACAACGGATGAACCGACCGATTGGCTTCATCGGGCTGGCAAACGACAAGGGACGTCGGATGGGTTCGCAACCGTACCTCAAGTGCTTTTCCGTCACGTTCCATGAGGCTATGCGAGATTGGGGAGGGCGGGTCTGAGACCTGTTCCGACCGCTTCCACGCGGGACCGGCACAGCAATTCAGCATCCCTCATTTGCGCATGCCGAGCCGTTCGATCACGGTTCGGTAGCGATTGATATCCTTTGACTTTAGGTAATCAAGGAGCCGACGCCTTTTTCCGACCATCTTCAACAACCCTCTGCGGGAGTGATGATCTTTAGCGTGAACCTTGAAGTGATCCGTCAGGTAGGCGATCCTTTCGCTCAAAATGGCAACCTGAACCTCAGGCGATCCGGTATCGGTCGTATGGGTGCGATACGCGTCAACGATCTGATTCTTCTTTTCCCTCGTGAGCGACAAGACATCCTCCTGTAAATCATACAAATACGACCGCCAATAATAGTATAGAAGACCGGTGGGTGCAAACGAAAAGAGACACCTTGACAATCCAGACAGTGGTGCGCGCCCCCTGGAGCGATGCCGTTGCATACAAAGAACGAACCACCAAGACCTCCAAGACCCCAAGGAACCAAGAGCTAAGGGGGCTTTGGCTGCGCCGAAGGCGATTCCGCAGCTGAGCTGCGGAATCCACTCCTGGCACGGGCGTCGGGGACAGGCGCATGGGGGGTGGGTGCGACAGGTAAGCCCGGGGATCTCACCGTACGCTCGACGCTCCAGGATAGCTTCTTCCGCCCGCTTGTCCCCGGCGCCCGTGCCAGGAGCGGCAGCCAAAGCCTGCTTCCGACGTACTGTCCATCGCAATCCTGTGTGATCAGAAGATCTTTGTGGTCTTGGTGGTCTTTGTGGTTCGCGTGCCGTGAAGTCACGGTTGCTAAGTGATGGGAATGAACGCTCCATATCGTCATTCCTACGTAAGAGGTGAAAAGCTCACCCGTGCGGGCTTGCTCCCCGTGCGGAAACTCTTGGTGGTCTCGGCGTAACCAGTGTTCATCCCGTGAGGGATGTCGTCGAAGTGGTCAGCCAAGAGTAGTCCCTTAGGTTCCGAGTGGTGGCGAGGCAGTAAGGCGCACATGTCCGGACCAACAGAGTAGCGTGACGCTCCTAAGAGCGCCGCTGCCGGGATATAGCAAGTAGGCCCGGCAGTCCTGCACGTGGTTACCGGAATCGGGGGACCAGATGGCAGCCGATGATAACCACGGGAATAACTCACAGCGTCCGGCCAACCATGGCCCGGTAAGGGGCGGTATAAGCTGTGCGAAAACTTTGCCCTCACGCGCTGGCGGTGCAGGTGGCTCTTGCTGCACCTCGGAGAAGTCAGCATATCCCGATTAAGGCCCAGCCCATGGACGGTTCGGTCTGGAGCACCAACCCGTACGCAAGCTGGATAGCCGTGGGGATTAACCGTTGCGGAAGGTCGAGACCTAGTTGGCAATGACGGTGCGGAGACCCTTTCTCCAGACATGGTTCGTCGGTTGTGCAGAGGGAACCTCGCCTGGGTCACTTCAGGCTGCTCTCGGGTGCCTCTCTCGGACGCCAAGGCGGCCCCTGAGTCCATGCTCTCTAACGAAAGACCATACGGAGCCCGGCTCGATGAAACACCGCACATGCCGACCAAATCTCTACCTGGTCGCGAACGTGTAGTAAGCCAAAGGTGTACGATGCTTAAAGCTCACTCTCTCATCGACAAAGTTTACCTCTGGAAAAACCTCT
>Ga0315274_10005518_pt1 | contig 18509 bp, 12 predicted proteins | sample YL17G02_20_MG_FD_203700 | JGI IMG/M metagenome (GOLD analysis project Ga0315274, IMG submission 203700) | Sediment microbial communities from Yellowstone Lake, YNP, Wyoming, USA - YL17G02_20 | ecosystem: Environmental > Aquatic > Freshwater > Lake > Sediment | place: USA: Wyoming | collected...
TCCTTGAGCTCATTCTCCGTGGCGGTGATCCGGGCACTGCTGAAGTCATTGAGCGCCACCTCCTCGACGACCGACCAGTTCACGCCATCGCTGCGCACCGGGTAGCTGAAGATGAGACCCCGCTCGATGCCATAGCGGCCTTCCGAACAGACCGCCACACTGAACCAATCCCCCGCCGGCGTGGGCGTCGTCAAACGCCGGACGGTGTCGATGATGGCGTTGGCGGCCGACGCGGCCGAGCTGAGTCCGCGGGCGGCAATGATCGCCGCGCCGCGCTTCTGCACCGTGGCAATGAAGTCCTTCTCCAGCCACTCGCGGTGCCCGATCACGTCCGGCACCGCCCGGCCGTGGATGCGTGCGTTGAAAAAGTCCGGATACATGGTGGAGCTGTGGTTGCCCCAGATGGCCAGGTTGGTGACCGCTGAGACGTCCACGCTGGCTTTCCGCGCGAGCTGCGTCCGGGCGCGGTTCTCATCCAGCAGGGTCATCGCATGGAAGCGGTCGCGCGGAACACCGGGCGCGTTCTCCATGGCGATCAACGCGTTCGTATTGCAGGGGTTGCCGACGACGAGCACCCGCGCGTCGCTGGCCGCGTTGCGCGCGATGGCCTGGCCCTGGCCGGTGAAGATCTTGCCATTGAGGCCGAGCAGGTCCTTGCGCTCCATGCCTTGCTTGCGCGGCACCGCGCCGACGAGCAAGGCCCAGTTCACGCCGCTGAAGCCCACGTCAAGGTCGGAGGTCGCCACGACGCCCTTGAGCAACGGGAAGGCGCAGTCCTCCAACTCCATCACGACGCCTTGGAGGGCCGGCAGGGCCGGCTCGATCTCGATCAGGTGCAGGAGGACGGGTTGGCGGGGGCCGAACATCGCGCCGGAGGCGACGCGGAACACGAGGGCATAACCGATCTGGCCGGCGGCGCCGGTGATCGCGATGCGGAGAGGAGTTTCGCTCATAGGCATTTCAAGTGGCGCTGATCTTAGGTTTCGCCCCGCCCGGGACGCAAGCGGAATGGAGACGCGACAGCTTTTCCTTTCCCCCGCCCGGGTTCTCAGCTACATAGCGGGGGTGTACCTGGAGTTCTATGGTCTGAAAGAGCCGCCGTTCGAGCTGACGCCCAATCCGCGTTTCCTCTTCTTCAGCCCCAAGCATCGCGAGGCGTTCAACCACCTCCTCTACGGCATCCGCGAGCGCAAGGGTTTCGTCCAGTTGACCGGCGAGGTGGGCACCGGCAAGACGACGATCTGCCGCGCCATGCTCAAGGAGCTGGGCGACCGATTTGCCACCGCCCTCGTGCTCAATCCGACGCTGGACGCCGACCAGCTTGTGCAGGCCATCACGCTCGAGTTCGGTCTCAACACCAAAGGCCTGAACCGCTTCGAATCCCTCTCCGCGTTGAATCAGTTCCTGATCGACCTGCTCTATCACGCCAAGGATGCCGTGCTCGTCATCGACGAAGCCCAGGGGTTGACGGAGCCGCTGCTCGAACAAGTCCGCCTGCTCTCGAACCTGGAGACGGACGACCGCAAGCTGCTGCAGATTGTGCTGATGGGCCAGCCGGAGCTGCGCCAGCGATTGGACGGCCCGCAACTGCGCCAGCTCAGGCAGCGCATCACGGTCCGTTTTCACCTCCGCGCGTTGCTGCGCGGCGAGCTTTGGCCTTACATCCAGCACCGGTTGCGCGTGGCGGGCGCGAACGGCCAGCCGGCGTTCACGCTCGGCGCGCTCTGGTGGATTTACCATTACACGAAAGGCATCCCGCGGCTGGTCAATGCCGTGTGCGACAAATGCCTGCTCGCCGGTTACGTCCACAAGCAGCTCAAGATCAATCATCGCCTCGCCCGCCTCGCCGTCCGCGAACTCGAAGGAGAAGTCCTCACATGAGTCTGATCAACGACGCACTGAAACGCGCCCGCGAAACGGAGCAGCCACGCGCGGGAGAACCCCCACCCCCCCTCCAGCCGGTGGATTATGCCGCTCGTCCCCACCGGGCAGCCTGGATGATCCTGATCGTCTTGCTGGTGGCGACGCTGGGGTTCGCCGCCTTCTACTTGAGCCGCTGGGCCGGGAGTTCCGGCGCAGGCCGGGCGGGCGGGACCTCGAATGAGGCGGTCGCGGCAAGTCTCGCTTCACCCGAGGAGGTTGCCGCCCCAGCCGTTCGACCGGCCATCAAGGTAACCACGAACCTCATGGCCCGCCAGGCTTCCGCCCCTCGCTCAACCCCGTCGGCATCAACCGCAACTCCCCCCTCGGCTGCCCCGGAACCGGGCGCCGCAATCCCCGACAGGGTCCAACCGGAACGACCGGGTTTTCCCGGCGGGCACGCTCCGGCCACCGTTCAACCCGTGGCTCAGGTTGAAGCGCGCTTTCCAGAGTTGAAGCTGCAAAGCATCGTCTTCCGGCTGCGCAATCCTTCCGTCCTGATCGACGGCGAGATGCTGGGCGCGGGCGATACCGTCAAAGGAGCGCGCGTGGTGAAGATCGAACGCCACGCCGTGACGATGGAATGGCAGGGCCAGACGAACGTCCTCCGCCTTCCGCAGTTCTAGCGACGACTCCTGACCTCTTGGTTTTCTTGCGACCGTAGCGCATGACCTCCGGGCTCCAAAGGATTCGCCAGTCGCCGCTCCTTACCCGGGTCGTCCCCTTCGCGGTGTTCCTGGCGCTGACGGCGCTGCAAGGGACCTTCGGCGAGTCGTCCCGCTACTGGCTTTACCTGGCCAAGACCTTGGTCGGCGCCGGGCTCCTGTGGGCCGTCTGGCCGGTGGTGACCGAGATGCGTTGGAGATTGAGCTGGGAGGCGGTCGGCGTCGGCGTTGCCGTGTTCGGGCTCTGGGTGGGTTTGGACGCGTGGTATCCCAAGCTCGGCGGCGGGGGCAAATCGTGGAATCCGTTCGAGACGTTCGGCAACGCGAGCGGCCTCGCGTGGACCTTCGTCGTCGTCCGCCTGCTCGGCTCGGTCCTCGTCGTGCCACCGCTCGAGGAGGTGTTCTACCGTTCGTTCGTGTACCGCTACCTCAGGAAGGCGGATTTCGAATCGCTGCCGCTCGGCGCCTTCCACGGCCTCGCCTTCCTGGTGACGTCGGCCGTGTTCGGCTTGACCCACCGGGAATGGCTGGCGGGCATCCTCTGCGGGTTCGCTTATCAGGGACTGGTGTGCTGGAAAGGAAGACTCGGCGACGCGATGACCGCCCACGCGATCACCAACCTCCTGCTGGGCGCCTGGGTCGTGGCGAAAGGGGCGTGGCAGTTCTGGTGAGCGCGCCGCCCTGCGTCCTGCACGAAGACGACGACTTGCTGGTCGTCAACAAACCCGCCGGCGTGAACACCCACGCACCGAGCCCGTACGCGGGCGAGGGAATCTACGAATGGCTCCGCCATCGCGAGCCGCGCTGGGCCAGCCTCGCCATCATTCACCGGCTCGACAAGGAAACGTCAGGCGTCCTCGTTTTCTCAAAAACCGAACGGGCGAACCGCTCGCTGACCGAACAGTTCGCGCGGCGCGCCGTCCGGAAGAGTTACCTCCTCCTGACCGACCGCGCGGTGCCGCAGGGCCGTCTCGTCGTCAGGTCCGCCATCGCCCGGCAAGGGGACCGCTATGTGACGCCGGACTCCTCTTCGCAAGGCCAACCGGCTGAGACGCGTTTCCGCGCGCTGAAATCGGTCGGCGAGGGTTGCACACTGCTCGAAGCCGAACCCGTCACGGGGCGGACTCATCAAATCCGCGTCCACGCCGCGGCGCGTGGCTTCCCCGTCATGGGGGATGCGCTCTATGGCGGCACGGCGTATCCCCGGGTCTGCTTGCACGCCCGGCAGATCACGCTGCGCCATGCGGTGGACGGGAAGTCCGTCACCTTCGAAGCCCCGGTGGGTTTTTCGGCGGACGTCCGGGCTGCGCTCCGTTCGGCGTTGGTGGATCCGCAGGCGACCGATGCCTTTCGACTCGTTCACGGCGCGTGTGACGGCTGGCCCGGCTGGTATGTCGATCGTCTTGGCGGTTTCCTCCTCTCGCAAGCCGCGCAGCCATTGACCGAGCCCCAACACGCCGAACTCCAGCGGTTGACTCAACTTTGGGCTGCCCGCGGGGTCTATCACAAGCTACTGGCGCGGGACGTGCGCACGCGCGCGTCCGACGACGCTGCGCCACAGCTTGCCCTGGGCGAGGCTGCGCCCGGGCGATTCGTCGTCCGCGAAAACGGCCTCTCATACGAACTCAGCTTTCACGAGGGCTACTCGGTCGGATTGTTCCTCGACCAACGCGAGAACCGGCGGCGGCTCCTGACCGGCCACGTCGCGGCTGGCTTCCCACTCTTCCCAAACACCCAATCAATACCAAGTCCCTCTCGCATCGGCGCGGGCAGGCAGGATGCCGCTCCGACGGTTGAGCTGCTCAACGTCTTCGCCTACACCTGCGGGTTCTCGGTCTGCGCGGCGAAGGCAGGCGCGCGAACGACGAGCCTGGATTTGTCGAAGAAGTACCTGGAGTGGGGCCGGCGCAACTTCACGCTGAACCGGCTCGATCCGGCGGGACACGATTTCATCTACGGGGAGGCGTTCGACTGGCTCCGGCGACTGGCGAAGAAGGGCCGAGCCTTCGATGCGATTGCGCTCGATCCGCCCACCTTCTCGCAGTCCAAGGAGCACGGTGCGTTTCGGGCCGGGAGGGACTACCGACGGCTGGTGACCGCGGCCCTGCCGTTGCTCCGACCTGGCGGCGTGCTGTTCGCTGCGACGAACGCCGCCGAGCTGAAACCCGAACGGTTTCTTTCGGACGTGCGTGCGGCAGTTAAAGCCACCGGCCGGCGGGTGAAGCAGGAACATTACGTGCCCCAGCCGCCGGACTTCCCGATCAGCCGCGACGAACCGGCCTACCTGAAGACGGTCTGGATGCGGGTTAGTTGAATCGGCCCACCGCCTGAAATCGCTCAGCGACGATAGACTTCCGTGGCCTGGCGCATGGCGCGTCAAGCCTGACGGGTGCGGGTGCGGCCCTCGCGCAACTCCGCCTGGCCGCGCTCGATGCTGGCCACGAACTCCGGAGACAACTCGGCCTCGTCCTCCAGGTAAGCCGCCAGCCAATTTTGCAACTCGAGCGCCTGCTCCACGGACAGCTTCTGCACGGCCGCTTCGATTTCGTGAACCGTGCTCATGGCGGCAACTTACCGGAAGAACCCCCCTTTGCAAAGCCTGCGGCTAAGGTAGCAATAGGCGCACGCCACATTGCACCGGCCGGTCAGTTCGAGCCGGATCTCTTCCAGGGCCGGATCGGAGCGATCGGCAGCAACGCGGCTTCCGCCAAATTCAACACTCTTGAACATTTGCCTCATCCAGTGGTTCTTTGACAGCGTTTCTTAACCACGACGCATCAAATCCCTTTTCGTTTGTTCCCTCGACCTGAATCGTGATTTTACCGCCGTCGGATTTATCAGCAAGGTTGGCGATGGCGGGAAACGCCTTGTAGATTTGATCGCGTGTGGCGGTGAAGCGTAGCGAAACCGCCGTGCGCCTGTCCGATGGCGCACGGGATGGCGCACCGGCTTCGGGTGAAGGACTTGTTGCGGTGGCTGCCGGTGTTGGCGTGCCAGGCTGCTCTTGAAGCTGCCCCGGCTGTGTGGGCACAAAGGTCGCCTCGGGTAGCGCGGCTGGCACAATCAACCAGCCCGTCTCGTAATCTACTTCGTCTTCGCCGATGAGGCGGCCAAAGACAATCTTCTCGCGGTTGACTTGCACCCGGTTGTCAGACCCAAGCTGCGGCGTCGCTCCGCTGAACGACGCGAACTGGCAATCGCTGACTCCTTTCACAATGGCTTTCTTCAACACATCCGCTGAAAGGATTCGTGGCGGTTCGAGGAACTCGTAAAACGCATTCAGCATATCGCCCGCCTTCACGAAGAGCCGGGCGGGTTCACCGGCTGCAACGGCTTCGCCAAGCTTCACGCGTTGCATGGCTTTTGTAACCGTGACCGTCGCGTGAACTTTCGGTGTGCCCACATTCATCAACAGTTCCATGATGCGCTCGTGAACGCCCGTCGCTTGCAGCGGGCGTCCTCCGATTTCCACTTTGTCGAGCGCAGGCGCACCCGACTCCATCCGCAACAGCCAGACAGATGCGTAAAGATTCCGCAGCGCTGATTCGGCAGCCGCTTCCTCGGTCCGCCGTCGTTCGCGCAACTGGTCCAATTGGTCTTTGGTTAGCCGATGCTTGGCCTTTTGGGATTCTACTCGATCAATCGCGAGCAAGTAGCGCATCGCACGTCGGAGAGCCTCGACTTGCTTCTTCTCTGGAATGGCAAGCCCGATGCCGTTGCGGTATCGGCGCGGCTTGTCTCCGTACTGGCTCAACAAGGCCAATCCTCGCTTCTCCTGCTCAGCTCTGGTTTCGGTCGCAAATTCCAAAGGCAGATAAGCGACCAGAAAGCGCGGCTCATCGTTCGGAATTTCGCCGCTGCTCTCCGACCATACAATGGCCTGTTTTCCCGCCAGCCGTTTTTCGAGCCACTCTTTGATAGCCGACCGCACCGGCCCGGCTTTCGGATTCGCGGTGTCTTCGCGAGTGACTTCCTGTTCAGCATCCTCAATCAGCTTGGTGACGTTCGGGTCTTTCTGGAAGCAGTAGCGAACACCATCGAAGTGCAGATAAAGACAGGCAGAGCGCAGTTCCGACAACACGGCGTTGGCTGTGATGCTGTCCAAGTCCGGCCCGACGCACGACGAAAGCAACTCGGTTTCGGTGACGCCGGATGGCAAAGTCTCTTCCGCGCCAGCGCCCGGACGGCGCAATCCGCCAAAAGAATAAACCAAAATCGCCGTCGCCAGCCGCGTCGCCGGCTTTACGTTCGCCAACGCGGGTGTTTCCCGCGCCAATCGCTCGTCAATCCGCTTTGCCCGCGCGCTCGGCCCTTCGATGTCGGCGGTGATGACGGCATCGTACTCGTTCTGCACTCCGAGTTCCTTCAACATCTTGACGCGCACCTCGACGTTTTTGAGCGGAATCTCTGCCGGTCCCAACAATCCTCGTGCTCCGCCGTCCTGCTTCAGCGCGTGAAGACACGACGCCAAGAATCTCAACGCGCCGCGTGTACGCTGAAATGGGTCCACCGACGCCCACCGTTCTCGCATCACATCAATAAGGGCAGGATGAAATGGGTAGGCAGTTTTGATCCGCTTCTGTAAGGCCAGCCCCTCCTGTTCGGCAAATTGCCGGTCGGAAAGTGTTTCGGCGTAGGCTTGACGCATTCCCGTGACCACCTTGCTGTAAGCCTCAGCCACTTCCTGTGCGGTGTTTTCTTCGGGTTTGCCGCCCAACAAACGCCGCTGCAAGACGTACAGCACTTCATCACCAGTCACCGGTTCGCGCAACTGGTCCACACGCGACGCCAGCTTGTCAATTTCCTGCAACAACGCCACGTTGCCCAGTGATTCGCGCGCACTCCATTGCAGCGAATACACCATCGAGGCGTTCTGGCTGCCCGCGACTTCGACCGTGAGATTTTGGAAGAAATCTTTGGCCTGCCGTAGCAGCGTTGAATCGAGGACCGCTACTGCCGATGCCCGCTCCATGTATTTCAACACTTCGTCCAGCAGAATCAGCTTCGGCTTTCCGGCCAGGATTTGTTTGATGACATCGCCGCCAGGCGAAACCCGGTCCTGGTCGTGGTTCTCGACCAGCTTGAATTTGTCCTCGCCGAGTTGCCATGCAATCCAGCCCCAAATTGTTTGAATCCTGCGACCGTCCGGTAAGGATTTGCCATCGCGCGCATCGAACTTCTCGCCGTCGAACACCGCTACGTCCACTTTGCCGGGGTCGGGCAGCCCTGCCGCTTCGGGCAGAACATTTAGCGCGGCGCGATCTCGCGCTGCATGTAGCAACGCCGCAAGCGTGTGTGATTTGCCGCCGCCAAAGGGCGTGCGCAATTTGAGCACACGATTGAAATCCGGTTTGCCCGCCAGTGACGCGAGCACTTCCTCCAGCAGATTCCGCAAATCCGCAGTCAGATACGTGGCCCGAAAGAACGCTTCGGGATCACGATTCACCACCGGGACGTTGGGGTCTCGTTCTGCAATGGCGCCGAGGTCGATGGCGAAAACTGCCTCGGGCAGGTTGCCCGCTTCCACATCGGGATGCAGTTTCACCAACTCGGTCCAGGGCCGGAGGGCTTGTGTGCTCATGACTCCCCTTGCTCACGCGGACTCATACAGCACCTCCCCTTCGCGCTTGGCTTCGTAATAAACCGTACCCGGCGTGTTTGCCAAATCCTCGAACATCCGCTCGCTGATAACGACCAGTTCGACGGGTAGGATCAAGCCTTTCAACACCCGGTTCAGCCGCACCATCTCCCCCACGCGGTCCTTTGCCTCCCGCACAATCACCAGCAAATCCACGTCGCTGTCCTCGCGCGCGTCACCGCGCGCGCGCGAGCCAAACAGGATGATCTTCTGCGGGCGCGCCGCCACCACCAGACGCCGCACCGCCTCCTGAATCTTCTCCGGCGTCACGGCCCAGACGGGTGCCGTCGTTTGGCTCATAAATGCACTGCGACCTTACAGGCAAAGCGCGGCGAAAAGCATCACATTTTTTCCTGCTGCAATCGCTCGCGGCTATCGCGCAAACAAGGTTTCCGGCACGAGCGCACGCCAATTTGCGAGCAGCTTGCCTAGCGCCGCCTGCTCGGCGGGCGTCGTGTTCACGACGCCGGTCTGGTCCTCGCTTCCGCCGGACAATCCCGCGCCGGCCAATGCTTGGGCTACGAGTCGAAGTCGTTCGCGGTCGGGGCGGGCTTCGTCCAGAAACGCGGGCAGCTTGCGCGGTTCGTTTTCCATCAGCCAGAGCAGCCGATGCAGCGAATCAACGAGCGGCGCGGGTTTGCCTTCATCGTCTGGCAGACCGAGTTTTTCCAGCGGGCCGCGCTCGGTGTAATCGCGCAGGCGATACTTGCCCTTCTTCTTTTCCACCAGCGCCAGTGTGCCTCTAGCGAGGCCGTCCGCACCTTCCAACTCCACCGGCTGTCCGTAGGTGAAGACGATGGCCTCGCCCGCGTCAAGTTCCGCAGTGCGATAGGCGTAACGCCATAACACGTAAAACCGGCTCGGCCCGTCCACGGAGCCGATTGCGGAATGCGGAGTGCGGAGTGCGGAATTGGATCCCAGAGCCTCCTCACCTGCCTGCGCTGCATTTTTGGCAGGCAGGCGTCGGCTACCACGAGAGTCGGCGAAAATCTTTTCCAACAACGTCTCCAACACCACGCTTTCCACTTCGCCGAGGAACTTCTCCGCCGGGACTTCCTCACCGTTGGCATACTCGACGCGAGCGAAGCGCGTGAAGGCGCGCAAGCCGGCGCCCACGGCGGCGATGATCAAATCCGCGCCGGTGATACCCATGCGCCAGAGCGTTTCGACCCGCTCGCGGACGATTTGCTCCAACTCTGGGCGAACTTCCTCTTCGTAAGAACCGGTCTTCGCGCCGTCGCGCTTGCGAGCGATGAGAAAGATGCTGGAGGCGAGCGCCGATGCGTCGTGAGCACGGAGCCGTCCGGAAGTCTCGGTGTCGAGAGGCCAGGCTTCGGTGACGGTGAAGCCGGCGGTACGCAATGCGTCGACCAGCGTTGACCATCCAAGCGTCGTCTTGTGTGCATAGACCACCGTCATCTGGCCTCCAGGCTTCAACACACGGTTGGCCTCGGAGAACGCTTGGCCCATTGCATTCTCGTATGCCTTGCGGGCTGCGTCTTTATTGGAGCTGTGCCGAACAGCATCAGCCACGGCTTCGCCCTTCTTCGGGGTGGTTTCGGTCGCGAAGTGCTCGGGGTAAAGGTGGCCAACGCTCCGCTTCAACCAGACGTAGAAGAAGTCTGAGATGTTGGCATACGGCACGTTGTCGTAGTAAGGCGGGTCCGTGATTACGGCATCAAAGCTCTGGGGCTGCCAAGGCAAATTCAGCGCACTGCCGCGCGACACGGCCGCAAAGAGTTTCCCGGTCGCGAGGTCGCGGAAATTGCCGATGACTTCCGCCGAGCTGCTGGCCCAGCTTGCAATCTCATCGTTGAAAGGGTTCGCCTCAGCGAAATCCCAAATCATTGGCAAAGCCTGCCGCCCAAACGTGTGAACGATTCCACGCCCGCCATCTGCTTTCAGAACGCACAAGTTCGAATTGAAGTCAGCTTGTTTGTCCAGGATGCAGCTCAGGCCTGTCGCCACCGCTTTCGCATGGTCCGTGGAGTAACCTTGCGTCACCAACTCCAACGAAAGCGCCCTGATTTTCGCAGCGAAAGCCAGCAGAGAGAGAAGTTGGCGGGGAGTGAACAAGTCAGAAAACCGGGTCAGGCCGTAGAGAATGCAAAAATTCGCGTTCTTCGCATCGTTTGAAATCTCCTCATCCGGCAGACTCAGCAAGCTTTTGCGACTGACAGCACCAAGGCGCTGCAGGATTTCCTCGGTTGGAGGGTGATTGATTGCTGGGTCATCAGCAGAGATGTAAACCTTGCCTTGGGACTTCGGCCGGACGCTGAGGGCCGCCATCATTTGGTGCCCCATTCGGTCGGCGCGACCTTCGGCCTTCACGTAGCCGCTGTCCGCCACCGTTCCGCAGAACGGACACGCGGCGTTGCCGCGTTTGGAGAACGCTTCCGGGTCGAAGCCCAAGTCCGTTTCGGTCCGCGCCTCGACAATTTCAAACCGCACTCGTTTTTCGCCCTTGGGCGCGACCATGCGCATGGCGACGAAGCGGTCTTTCTTTTTGCAGAGCCAGGTTTGTTTCACCAGCGGCACGGTCGCGCCGCACGCCGGATTTTTGCATCGCACCGTCCGCGTCCAGAGATACGCCACGGGAGTCAACCAACCACGTTTCGAGTTCCGAGTTCCGAGTTCCGAGTTCGCGACGAGTTTGAGTTGCTCGTCCTCCGCAAAGCCCATCACCTGCTGTGGCTCCTCAAAACATTCGTGTCCATTCGCGTCCAGTCGCGGTCGGTACTCCGGATCGGGAATGGGCGGATACAGGTCGCCAATCTCGGCCTTCACCTTCTCCAGCACCCACCTGCCCCAATGCTCGACCTCCGCCGCCAGCCCCGCCCATGTGCCGTCTTTCGCCGAACCTTTTGCGGTCGGGTCGGGCTTCCCGAATTTCTGTGGATAAACCAGCGTGCAAAGCTGGATGATGTGCGCGACCGGATTGAGGTCGAGCGCATACGATTCGCAACCGAGCCGCAACGCTTCGAGCGGAATCGCTCCGCCGCCCGCGAACATATCCAACACTTTTGGTCTTGGTGCACGGCCGGCGAGGATGTCGTCCACAGTGACGGTCGTCTTGTCCGCGGGCCAGTTGAATCCGTTTATCCAGCCGGGCGTAGCAGCCGACGTGAGTCGGCTCTGATCCAGTACGGATTGCGGATTGCGGATCTCGGATTGAGAAGTTTGAGCGGACTCACGTCCGCTGCTACGGAGTTCTTGCGTGAGCCGCTCCGCGTGCGCCTTGAGGATGTGCTCCTGTGCTTCCTTGATGACATCCGGCGAGCCGGGATACTGGCACAATCGCTCGATGAACTTGGCCGCGTTCGCCCGACCGAGAGATCGCTTCTTCTCGTCGCTCGCACCATTCGGAAGGAACTGCGACGCCGGCACGAGTGCCCCATACACCGCCGCCCGACACGCCACGAGCGGTCGCCGCGCCCACCACAAATGCAACGTGGAGATGTGTCCCTTGCGCACCGACTTCTCCCGCGACGCTTCGGCACTGATGGCCTGAATCGGCAGGTAATCTTCGATTAAGCGGCGGTCGTCGGCCATACAAGTTCAACCGCGAATGAACGCGAATGGACGCGAATAGGAAATCGGAGTCACGGGGAGGTTTTCGGCCAAGGGGCTGGCTGCTCGCGGAGGAGCAATTCAGCTTGCTGGGTCGTGGACGGAGGAGCCGGAGCGAGGGGCATTTCGACCAGGATGCGTTGGGCCAGGCGTTGGAAATCCCGGTAGGCCATTTGAACGGCGCTGGCGTGGGCCCCGATAGCGCCATCCGCAACCCGCAAAGCGAAGATGGGTCGGCGGGCCTCCTGGGCGAGGGGGACCAGGCTGTGGTAATGCTTGAGCATGGCCAGGCAACAGGGATCCTGGACGATAGGCGGCGCGGGACTCTGCAAGTCATGGAGGACACTGCGGCGGTATTCGGCGGGGATGCGGTTGAGCCATCGGTCATAAGCCTGGATGGGGCGGCTGAGGCGAACTCCGTGCTGCTGCGGCACGTAGCCAACCGGGCGCATCGTGCCTGCCGGCAGGTCAAATTCGGGTTGCGGCCAATTTTCGATCCGCTTTTGCCAAAGGGCGCGCCAACTACGCAGTGTCGGGCCGAGATTGCGCAAACCCTGCAGGGAAAAAAGGTCCGCCCCCAAAGGGATGACGACGTGAGTCGAAGCGATGAGGGCGGAGCGGTTGATGGCGCCCAGATTCGGGCCGACATCAATGAGAAGGAGATCGGCTTCGTGTGCCTGCGCGGCTCGTTGGAGGATGTGCCAGAAAGCAGTAATCACCCGATACGGCCGGAACAAGTTGTCGTCACCCATGCTCTTGGGCCACTCCTCGGAAAGAGCATCCTCGATTCCGGAGAGGGCCAGGTCGCCGGGCAGGAGCGCCAGTTCCGGAGCCACCCGTTGCAGAACCGGGTCTCGGATGTCTCCAACTCCCAACAGCGGTTTCAGGCAACGATAGAGGGTATTGGGCTGGTCGGGCTGGTTCTCCCAAATCTCTTCCAACTGGTCTTCATTTAGGAAGGCGGAGGTGAGGTTGGCCTGGGGATCGAGGTCGGCGGCAAGCACTCGGTGGCCTAGTTCGGTGAACATCCAGGAGAGGTGATAGACGAGCGAGGTCTTGCCCACGCCGCCCTTGTTGTTGAAGAACGTGAGGACGGGAGCGCTCATGGGCGTTTGCGGAGAGTTGCCAGAACATGGGTGGAAGTGCCGGCGAGTTCCAAGGGTGGATTGCCATTGGCAGCAAGTTGCTGGCGGGCGATGGCCAGGCCAACGCCGAATCGCTGGACGAAACCGAGCACCCGCATCGCCTCGGCGATGTTGCGGTTTCGGTAATCCACGATTCCGGGTTGGCCGAGGTTTTCCGGCGTTACCAAGCCATAGGGACCCCCGGGACTGAGAATCTCAACGCGGTCGTTAAACCAGGTAATGCGCACCGGGGCATTGGTGTCTTCATAGGTGCGGTGCATGACGGCATTGCGTGCGATTTGTTGGAGGGCGGCCAGCGGGTAATCAAAGTTCCGGCTTTCGACCGAACCGCTGGTAATCTCCACCCTTGTTTGAACGTGAGCTTCAAGAACGAGGTCGAGTTCACGGAGCAACTGGCCCAGTGGTCCAGAGACGCGTTTGGCATCGACAATGGGGTCGCTAAGGCTGGGGCCATCGATACGTAGAAGTTGAATGTAATCGCCAGCAATGAAGTCGTCAGGCCGGGTCGCCAGCACGAGGATACCCAAGGCGGTCGGCACCGGTTGGTCGGGAGCGACAATCATTCGGCAGGCTGCAAGACGTTCTTCGAGGCTGCGTTGGTTGGCGGCGAGGATGTCCGGTGCACAGAGTGCCGGGAGGTACTCCTCCTCGAACAGCCGGCGATTGACGTCGCTCATGCTGGCGAAAGTCACAGGCTGGAGGTCGAAGGGGAGGTCTCGATACCTGCGTTTCTCATTCAGGATGCGTTCGTCCTGAATCGTGGCCACCCCTCGACGCGGACCGATGCGAATCCACACTCGTCCCTTGTAACGGACTGGCGGCGCGTCGGCTGGCTGGACCGTTACAACGGCAACCTCCACGCCCTTGAGGCGGCGCTTCTCGGCTACCAGCGTCGGCGGCGGAAGAACCTGGCCGTCGGTCTTGATGTCGGCCAGGGTGCGAAGCAGCTCATCCGCATCCGCCTTCCCCAATCCGATCGGGGTGCCATCGTCTTTGACTCCAACGAACAAGACGCCGGGGCGGTGGTGGTCTGGCAGGTCATTGGCAAAAGCACAAACCGCCTGGCGGCCCCTTTCCGGGGCATCTCCACTCCAGCTTTCCTTTCGCTCGGCCAAATCCGATTCCACGTCGGCCAGCAAGGCTTCCAGTTCGCTGTCTGAATAGCGCATCATCGTGCTCATAGTCTAACATGTGTGCCGGTCTGGCTGCGAGTCATGGCTTGCGATAACGCATCGGCCGGAATCTCGTAGTAACGCGACGCGATGATTTCCCGCTTCGCGTGGTCGAGTTTCTGCACAGGATTCTGGATGGCGACCAGTTCGGGCGATTGGCCGAGTGGGTCCCACACGACACAAAGCCAGTAGTGCTCGCCGAGTTGCTGAGCCTTGAACCACTCGTTGGTCGTCAGCACGACGTTACCGCCGCGTTTGCGACCTTTGACTTCGATGCGGCGCACTTCCATTGCGCCGGTCGCCTCGTCGAGCAACTTCACAGCGCGAATGTCGAAGCCCTCGCGCTTGTTGCCGGCGAAGCGGGCGTTGCCGACGCGCTGACAATCCTCCCGGCGGAAGCCTTCCTTCGTGACCAGGTGGTTGATGACGAAATCTTCAGCGGCAAGCTCGGTCTTCGGATCGCGGTCGCCAAAGAGGGAACCGAGGTCTGCCGTGTCTCCGGCAGTCGGGGGTAATACGAGAGCGGTCGCTACGTGGCGAACGGGTCCGGTGCGGGCGATCTCCAGACGCTTCAAACCGTCGAGGCGCTCCGTGCGCGTCCGCTGCAATTCGTCAACCTGTTTGCGGGCTTCTTCGGCGGGGAGTTTGTATTCCGGTTTGGAACCGACTTCGGCGGCGAGCAGCATCGCGCGCTCCTGCGCTTTCTTGATGCGCGCGTCGAACGACTTGTCGAGATACTCGCGTATAATGCGGGCGAATTGCTGGCGCTCCTCCTGACAACGGGCCCGACATTCGAGTTGGTAGGTCGTCTTGAGGAAATCGGCAGCGGGCTGGGAATTTACCGGCTCAATTTCCCTCGGCGGTTTGGGATGCGGCGGGAGGTTGAGCAAGATGTCGCTGGGCACGACCTCAAAGCGACTCTGATCACGCTCGCCCCCGTCGGGGTCAGTCCTAACTTGTTCTGCCCTGTCTCCCGAGAAAAAGTTCAGGACTGACCCCGACGCCCCCTCGCGCACGGCAACGAGTTCGCCATAAAGCGGCACGTCTTTGCCCTTGGTGTCCTTGCCCCGGATGGCGATTTCGAAGAAATGCAACGCGTAGGCGGTTGGCGACAGCGGGTCTTCGTAGCACAAGACGTTACCGACCAGTGCCGTGAGGCGCTCGTTCAGCTTTTCGTCAACGGTCGCGTAGAGGGCGTGACCGGGACCGAGCAGCACGGCGTCAACATGCGCGTCCTCCTCCAAGCGGGCCTTGTCGAAGGCGATTTTGCGATATGCAACGTCGGGTTTGCCGAGCTTGCGCACGGCTTCGAGCCGGTCGGAGCGAAGGTCGGCCAGAACGTGTTCAATGCGCCACAGTCCATCGGCGCGTGGTTCAGTGCGAAGTCCGATTTCTTTCGCGGCGGCAATGAACTGCGCCTCGACGTAACGCGGCATGAGGCGGCGCTCCTCAATTTCGAGGTTTTGCTTCTGAAAGCCGGTGAAGTCCACGTGGCCACGGGCGAGGGCGATGCCGGTGGCTTCCTCGTAAGACTTCAGTTTGCCGGGGTCTATGCGGTCAATCTGGTCAATGTATTCCTCCAGCCGTCGCGGATCGTAGGCGGCCTCTCGCATCATCTCCGGGAGGTTCACGTCGTTGAGGGAAAGCACTTCACCGATGACATCGAACACGCGCCCTTCGAGGGCATCGCGCATCTGGTCGAGCTTTTCCAGCAGGCGGTGAAGGATGCGGCCTTCGATAATCGGATGGCCGTCCTCGGAGTCGGTTGCGACGAAGTTGTAAGCGTAACAATCCCGTTCCTGGCCGATGCGGTGGATGCGCCCAAGCCGTTGTTCCAGGCGGGTCGGATTCCACGGCATGTCATAGTTGATCATCAGATGGCAGAACTGAAGGTTGATGCCTTCGCCGGCCGCTTCGGTGGCGGTGCAGATTTGTGAGGAAGTGCGGAAAAGTCCCTGCGCGTGTTTCCGCTCGTGTGGGTTCATGCCACCGTGAATCTCGCAGGTGGTGTAGTTCCACTTTGCCAGATTGTCCTTCAAGTAATTGAGGGTGTCGCGATGCTCGGTGAAGATCAGGAGTTTGCCGCGACCGTCCTTGAGTTCCGCGAATTGTGCTTCGCCAAGGCACTTCTTGAGCGCGGCGAGCTTGGAGTCGCCCGCGATTTCCCGGACGCGGCGAGCCTGCTCGGCCAGTTCCTTGAGCTCGACGATTTCGCGACCGAGTTGGTCGAGTTCGAGGGCGGCGGTGTATTCGTCCAGCAGTTGGTCGCGTGCCTCGTCGTCGAGGTCGTCTTCTTCCTGTTCCGCGTCGGGTAGCCGGCCTTGCAGCGCGGTAAGCCGTTTCGCGCGGTCGCGTGGAGACAGGCCTTCGAGTTCCTTCAGCAGGTTCTCCTGCTTCAGCAAACGGCGCTTCAATGACTCGTGGATGGCGCAAGCAGAACTGGCGAGGCGGCGTTGCAGAACCGTGCGCGCGAGCGCGGCGGACGAACGGCGCTGACCGGTTTGCTGCGGCATGAATTCGTTGATGTAGGCGGTGACGACCTTGTAGAGCGCGAACTCCTCGGCGTTGAGACTGAAGGCGACGGTGATGGCGTGGCGGTCGGGAAAGAGCCGCTGGCCGTTCAGGTCACGCAGGTCTTCTTTCAGGCGGCGTAGCGCCCACGGGCAATCTTTGCCAAGGCGGAACACTTCCTTGCGGATTTGCTCTGCTTGCTTGCCGAGCCGGTGCGGTTCGGGAAAAAGGTCGGGGTCGATGAGGCGAAGAAAATGCGCGAACTTGTCTTCATCGCCATGATGCGGCGTGGCAGTGAGCAGCAAAACGTGGTCAGCCTGTGAGGTGAGCTTGGCGGCGAGTTCGTAGCGTTTCGTCGGGTCGGTCGAGGGCTCACGACCCGCGCCGCCGGGCCTGGTGCGTGCGGAGCATTTGTGGGCTTCGTCAATGATGACGAGATCCCAATGTTGCTGCCAGATGCGTTCGCGAACAGAATCTTGTTTCGCGTAGTCGAGCGACGCAACGATTTGCGAGGACCGCTGCCAGGGATTCGTGAGCTGCTGCTGGTCAACCGCGGCGAAAATGATGTCGAAGGTTTCGCCGAACCAGCGGAGCATTTCGTCCTGCCACTGAATCGTTAGGGGTGCTGGACAAAGAATGAGCACGCGTTCGATGGCTTCGCGCAGCTTCAGTTCCTTGATGAGCAACCCGGCCATGATCGTCTTGCCAGCGCCGGGATCGTCCGCGAGCAGAAACCGAAGACGCGGTTGTGGCAACATCTTCTGATAAACCGCCTCGATCTGGTGCGGCAGCGTGCGGATGCCGGACAAGCTGACAGCGAACTGCCGATCGTGCGCGAAGGCGAGCCGGATGCGCGCGGATTCAATCAACAGGCGAAGTTTCTCCGGGTCAGCCAAGGTCGCTTTTGCAGTTCCTGCGTGAGCATCGGCACTGAGTGCGGCTGCTTCCTCTTTGGAAATGACGGCTTCCTCAAGCGTGCCGTCTGCCAGGCGGACGCGACATTCGTAGCCGTTGGGCAACGGCCGGGCATCTTCCAGAACCACGGGAGCATCGAAGTGTCCCGGAAGCTGGATTCGCACGCCAATGGGAAGTCGGCTTTCCATCGTCATTCTCTTCCGTCTTGGGGGCGACGATAGCAGGGCGGACACACGTGGACAATCCTTTGTGGAGTTCGCTTTACGACTCGACCGTCGCGCCAGTTGTTCGGATGCCAAAGCCGGAGTTAGCGTGATTGGCGGGCTCTCCTTCTGAGTAGCCGTGGCTGAGAAGTGCCGCGTTCTGACGAACGCAGCCACAAAGACGCTGCGAGCAACCGCCGTGTTCGTTCGTATGTGGGTCCGGGTGAGCTCATGGCAGCGCGATCTTTACCCGATAGAACTTGCCGGTCGGTGTTGGGGTCTGGGGCCAAGACCGCTGGCGGCTGCGCGAACTTCACGCACCGCGCGTGAAAATTCACCACCGGACGCGCCGCTCAACCCGGCCGGTCACTTCTGGTCCTGGTCCAAAGACTGCGAGATGAGGCTGGCACCGGGCCTGGACCTCAGATTGCGGAACAGTACCCACCCCAAAGCGACGGCTGCGACCAGGAGCGCACCTCCCGTCGCCAGATCCGTCCATGAACTTGCCGACGCCAGGGGCGGAGGGACCGCCGCGCTTGGAGGCGGACGACGAGGCGGCGCGCTCGCCACCGCCGTGAGTGGCGGCGTGGTGGGCGGAGCCGCCGTCGCGGCGGGAGTCTGATCGACGGCTCGGTCTCGGGGGGCGATCGGGGCTGGCGCGTCGGCCGGGGTTGTCGGCGGAGGCGCAGGTTGCAGCTGGACCGGCGGTGACGGGACGGTGAGGGGCGCAGTGGCCGGAGGCAGATTCGTCACGGGGGCGGCCGGGGCAG
>Ga0315274_10005519_pt1 | contig 18507 bp, 21 predicted proteins | sample YL17G02_20_MG_FD_203700 | JGI IMG/M metagenome (GOLD analysis project Ga0315274, IMG submission 203700) | Sediment microbial communities from Yellowstone Lake, YNP, Wyoming, USA - YL17G02_20 | ecosystem: Environmental > Aquatic > Freshwater > Lake > Sediment | place: USA: Wyoming | collected...
TGACCGGAGGGTTGGTTTTCGCTTTGCGCCGGGAGACTCAGACGACCAACACGCAGGATGGGTTGCCTGAAAAAATCAAGTTCCTGCTGCACCGCCGAATCCGGATGCCCTTGCGAAACCGCTGGGGGGAATCGGAGTTCATTGACCGAACTCCGGCAGGCTCCTAGGCTGAGTCCATGTTGTCGGCGAAACCATGGCGGATCGAGGCCGTGCTGCTGCTTTTGGCGGGGATTTTCCTGAGCGGCTTTCTGGGTGGCCTCGTCTATCAGGCGATCCGCTCCTTTGAATGGCCGGCGTTTGAGGCCCATGACAAGTTTTTCCAGTTTCTCGTCGGGACGATCAGCCTGCATGTCGTGGCGATTTGCCTGATCGCCTTTTTCATTCGCGAGCACGGTCTGGACTGGGGCACGGCCTTTGGTCTGACTGGCCACAAGCTGGGTCGCACCGTGCTGCTGGCCGTGCTGGTGGGCACGGTGGTGCTGCCCATCACCTGGTACCTGAACCACGTGGCCTTCCTGCTCCTGAGCCGGATTGAAGCTCAGCCGCCCATGCAGCCGGCCGTCGAAACCTTCCGCGCCACGGTCACCAAAGGCCAGCAAATCGTCTTCGGCGTGGTGACCATTGTGGTGGCGCCGGTCGCGGAAGAGTTGCTCTTCCGCGGGGTGCTCTACCCGGCGCTGCGGCGATACGCCCGCCGGTCCTTTGCGCTGTGGGGGGTCGCGGTCGTGTTCGCGGCCATCCACCAGAGCGACGTGACCTTTGTGCCGCTGACGTTCCTGGCGGTGATGCTGGCGCTGCTTTATGAGGAGACCGGCAGCCTTACGGCCCCGATTCTGGTCCACTGCATCTTCAACTCCGCGAATTTCTTGTGGCTCATGGCGGAGCGCCAAAGTTTCTAACCTGAACGCCGGACGATGGACGAATTAGGACTGATCCGTTTGCTGACGCGCGACCTGGCGCTCACTCCGGCAGTCAAAGTCGGCGCGGGTGACGACTGCGCTGTGTTGGACGTGGGGATCCCCGATCGTTACGTGTTGTTGAAGGCCGACGCGGTGGTCGAGGGCATCCACTTCCTGGCGGATACGCCCCCGCGGAAGATCGGCCACAAGGCGCTGGGCCGATGCCTGAGTGACATCGCCGCCATGGCGGGGACGCCGGGCAGCGCGTTGGTGACGATTGGCCTGCCGCGCCGGTTCGATCCGCAGCAGGTGACCGCGATATATGCCGGCATGAATGCCTTGGCCCGGAGATACGAAATGGCCGTCGTGGGCGGCGAAACCACCACCAATCCCGATCGGATCTTCCTCTCGGTGGCGGTGCTCGGCACGGTGGCCCGGGACAAGTGCGTGCTGCGTTCCGGGGCCAAGCCGGGCGACGCGATTTTTGTGACCGGCCAACTGGGTGGATCGTTGGCCGGAAAACACCTTGAGTTCGACCCGCGCCTCGCTGAGGCCCGTTGGTTGGCGGACCGATTCACTGTCCACTCCATGATCGACTTGAGTGATGGCTTGGCCACGGACCTCCGGCATGTCCTCACCGCGAGCCAGGTCGGCGCGGAGATTCGGTCGCAGGCGATCCCGATCAGCGCGGCGGCCAAACGCGAGACGCGGGCCGGGGATTCCACGAAGACCCCGCTCCTGGCCGCGCTGACCGACGGGGAGGATTTCGAGTTGTTGTTCACCCTGGCCGGCCGCCAAGCCGTGCCGTTGCTCGACGCCTGGAAAACGCAGTTCCCCGCGTTGCCCCTGAGCTGCATCGGCAAGATCACCACCGCGCCCGGCCTCAAGTTGCGCGACCCAGGCGGCGTGCGGGATCTGACGGCCGAGGGCTATGTTCATTTCGCCTAGCCAAACCGCCCTGATGCAACACACCCGGACCCCCTTCACCTCGCACGGTCCGCAGGAGACGGCAGCAATCGGCGAGATCATCGGGCGCGCGGCCAGCCGGGGCTGGGTGATCGGGTTGAGCGGCGAACTGGGGGCGGGCAAGACCGAACTGGTCAAAGGCATCGCCCGGGGGTTGGGCGTCACTGACCGCGTTCGCTCGCCGACTTTCTCGCTGGTCCATGAATACCAGGGCGGACGCTGGCCCCTGTTTCACCTCGACCTGTTCCGGTTGAACACGGCGGAGCAGATTATCGGGGCCGGACTGGAGGAGTACTGGCAGCCGGCCGGGGTGTCGGTCATCGAATGGGCCGAACGGTGGACAGGCTGGACGCCCGCCGACTACCGGCGGGTCGTCATCGATGTGACCGGAGAGACCGAACGACGGATCGCCTATGATCATCCTGGCGCTTGAGTTTTCCTCAGAGCAACGCAGCGTAGCCGTGCTGCGGGACCGGCCAGGCGATGCGCCGCAGGTCGCGGGTACGGCCGTCGTGACCGGCGGGCGTGCCACCGCCGCGTTGGGCCTGGTCGATCAAGCGCTGCGCCAGGCAAACCTGGAACGCGATCAAGTGGAACGGGTGGTGGTCGGTCTGGGTCCGGGATCGTACACGGGCATCCGGATGAGCATTGCCGTGGCGCAAGCCTGGCAACTGGCGCGCGGGGTGGCGTTGTCAGGCTTGAGCAGCGCCGAAGCGATCGCGGCTCAAGCGCGCCATATCGGTTTGCGGGGAACCATCCACGTGGTCATCGACGCGCAGCGCCATGAGTTCTACTTCGGGGTCTATGAGGTGAACCAGGCGGCGGCTCTGGAACTCAGGCCCCTGCGGTTGGCGCAGCGGGGCGAGCTCGAGGCGCTGGCGGCTGCGGGAGCCATCCTGGTCGGGCCGGAAGCGGCGCGGCGGCTGCCTGGCGGGCGGGACCTCTTCCCGCACGCGGCGGTGTTGGGGGCACTGTCATGTCAGCGGACCGAGTGCCTGCGCGGCGAACAGCTTGAGCCAATCTACCTTCGCGAAACCAGTTTCGTCAAAGCACCTCCGCCCCGTGTGGTGCTTCAGAGCTGATGGCCACACCCCTTGCCTCATCCTCTCCGGAAGCGCAGCCGGCGGGAGCGTCACCAGTCATCCTGGTGACCTTTGCGCTCCGCGCCGAGTCGGGTCCGTTCCGGCGCCTGGTCGGGGCAGGCACAGACCTGGCCATCATCGAAACGGGCATTGGCCAAGGGCGTACCCGCGCGGTGTTAGAGAAGGCTTTGACGATGCTCCGGCCACGCTGGGTGATCACGAGCGGGTACGCCGGCGCGCTCAATCCGAAGCTGGCCGCCGGCACGATTGTCTTCGACGCGGACGAGGGATGGCCTCTGACCTCGCGTTTGCGGGCGAGCGGCGCTCTGGCCGCTCGATTTCACTGCGCCGAGCGAATCGCCGTGACGGCGTCGGAAAAGAAAAACTTATGGGACGCCACCGGGGCCGACGCCATCGAGATGGAATCGCAAGCAATCCGCGGGTTGTGTCGCGAGCGCGGGATACCCGGCGCGACCGTGCGGGTGATCTCAGACGCTGCGGGCGAGGACCTGCCGCTGGATTTCAACCAACTGCTCACCCCCGAGCTGGCGCTCAGCTACGGCAAGCTGGTCCGCGCCCTGGCGCGTTCGCCGGGCAAGATCGTGGATCTGGTCCGATTTCAAAGGCGCGTGCAGGCCGCGGCCCGGAAGCTCGGCCAGACCCTCGCCACCCTTATTGCGGATCGGTCGGTGTGGCCGCGCTGACCGCCGCGGCGGGCGGTTTGGGTTTCGCCTGCTCGCTCCAACTCACCAGCGCGGCGCCCACTACAATCAGCAGCACCCCCGACCAGCGCAGGCCGGAGACGTCCTCGGCCAGGATGAACTTGGCGGCCAAAGTGGTCAGCAGGTAGCCCAACGCCGTCAACGGCCAGATGAAGCTGACGTCGCTTCTGGCCATCAGCATCAGCAGGCAGGCGAAAAACAGGGCCTCAAAGAAGACGCCGGCGCGGATACGGGGGTTCGCCACACCGCTTTTGACCACGCGGGTGATCTCGGCCAGGCTCACCGCCCGGACCTCACCGACTTGTTTCAAGCCTTTGCTCAGGTAAACGACGCCGACGGCTTCAAAGAGGAGGCCAACCATGAGGACGAGCAACACTTTGGTCATATCACAAATCCTGGTAGCGAATGCGCTGGATTCCGAGCCGTTGGGCCAGGTCCCTGACCCGCGCACTCAACAATGCTTCCAACTCCGCCCGGAACTCGCGGAGCGAGGGGTGGCAGTAAACTTCCGAGTCACCTGGCGGCAGCCGGGGCAGCAACCGGAGCAGGTAGTCTTCGCTGACGCGCCCGTTCTGCAGGAGGCCAAACACGTAGTGCGTGTGGCGGATCCCGTCGCGCCGCAAGGCCGAGGCCGCGTGCCGGGCCAGGAGCGAGAACACCAAGGCGTGGCTCAGCCGGTAGGGCCAGTTGCCGGAAGCCAAGCGCGCGTTTAGCCAAAAGGGATCTCGCGTCACGCGCAGATGCTGGATGCCCAAGCCGGCCGCCTCCCGGCGCAGGATCCCGAACACCGTCGGGTGCAGATGGAGATTGAGATGGCCGTTGACGTGGTCCAGCGGCAGCCCGGTAAGTCGGAATTGTTGGAACTGCGCGTGGATTTCGTATTGCAGCAACGGAGCCAGACGGCGGTCCAGGAAGTAGCGCAGCCCGGTGAAGACCGGCCGGTGGCTGAAGCGAAAACAATGGTCCACCAAGCCCGGAATCTCCGTGGGCTTGAGCGCCGAGGTGCCACAGACCAGGGTCAGGTGCAGGCCGACGCCGAGGGTGGGATGCTCTTTGGCCAAGGCGACGGCTTCGGGCGCCGCCCGGGCATTCACCATGAGGCTGGCCGAGGTCAGGATCCCTTGTTGGTGCGCCTGGATGATGGCCTGGTTGATCGAACTGGACCGGCCAAAGTCGTCGGCGTTGACAATGAGCCGTCGCCTGGGTTCACGGGATGCCATAGTTGGGCACGCAAGCGCCCACGGAGAGGCGGTACCAGGTCCGGCCGATGAGCAAGAGTTTTTGCAGACGGTTCAGGCGGGTGGGGGTAGGACCGAAGACATCGAACTGACGGCGTTCGAGTTTGCGGAGCAGCCGCCAATAGACCGAGCCCATCAGCTCCGCGCTGGCCATGGCTTTCCGATCCACGGCGGGCAGCGATTCGCGGGCCGTTTGGTAGAAGCCCCGCGCGCGCTGGGCCACGCTCTGCGCCAACGCGCGAAACCGGGAGGAGTATTCGAAGCGCAGGAGTTCTTCCGGCTGGACCCCGTAGCGCTGCAGTTCGGACAACGGCAGGTAAATACGGCCGCGCGCCGCGTCCAGTCGCACGTCGCGCAAAATGTTGGTGAGCTGGAGGGCCTTGCCCAGGTGAACGGCATAATCGCGACAAGCCGGATCCCGGTAGCCAAATATCTCGATGCTCAGCAAGCCCACCACGGAAGCCACCCGGTAACAGTAAAGCTCCAGCGCGTCGAAGTCGCGGTACCGCGCGATGTCGAGGTCCATCTCGACGCCACGCAGCAGCTCATCGAACAAAGCAAAGGGCAACCGGTAACGCGCGATCACGGGCCTCAATTCCTGGTTTACCGGAAACCGCGGGGGCTGGCGCTCACACGCGGCGCGCACGTCAGTCCGCCAGGCCGCCAGCCGGGCCCGTCGTTCCTCAACCGGGGTGGCCCATTCATCGGCCACATCATCAACTTCCCGGCAAAAGGCGTAGAGGGCGGACATCCCGGCGCGCTTATCCTTGGGCAACAGGATGAAGGCGAGCGCCAGGTTGGAGGCGCTCTTGCGGGTGATCGCGTTGCAGACCTGCATGCGGCACTCAAGTCTGGTCGGTTGGCTCGGCACCGCGGACGGGCGGCAGGCCACCGATCTCGGCGAGCGTGGGATTGCGGCCGCGGTGCTCGTGCTTGCGCTTGCGGTAGCGTCGCCGGTGGTGAGAGTGGTGTTCGGTTTTCTCTTCAGGGGTTGGATCCTGTGGGTTCGCCGGCTCCGGCTCCGGATACTTGTAGTGCTCGGCACGCTGTCGGGTCGGTCGCCGCAAGTATCGGGCCCAAAGAAACAGCACCAAGGTCACCAGCAGCACGGCGCCCAAAACTTTGAGCACGTCGAGCGCGATGCCGCCGGTGCTGCGCCCGACCGGTCCCGTGGTTGACCGTATGGAATCCAAGGCACTGGCAAGAATCTGCATAATCATCAAACTCGCGAAATGTCTTTGCCGGGCGGCGACGGGACCTCGTCTTCGGTCACGCCATCCATGTTGATGTTCAGTCGCTGCATCCGGTACCTCAACGCATGTCGGGTGATTCTGAGCTGGTCGGCCGTTTTGTTCAAGTTGAAGTGATGGCGTTCCAGCATGGACATGATCAAGTCGCGCTCGAACAGGAACATCGCCTCGTCGAGCGAGTGGGAGCCAGACACGCCTGCACCCAGCGCCCGGCCCAAGCGGGCTTCCACCAGGAAATCGGGCAGGCTCTCGGCCTGGACCTCAGCGCCGCGTTCGAGGATCACCGCCCGTTCAACCGCGTTGCGCAACTCGCGCACGTTGCCCGGCCAGGGGTGCGCCTTCAGTTTCTGTTGCGCGGCCGCCGAGAAGCTCTTCACCGGCTTGTTCATGACCAGACAGAAATGGCGCAGGAAATGGTTCGCCAGCAAGAGAATGTCGTCGCCGCGTTCGCGCAAGGGCGGGGGCCGGAACTGCACGACGTTCAACCGATGGAACAAGTCTTCCCGGAAGTATCCCTGCCGGATGGCGTCCACGATGTCGCGATTGGTCGCCGCGATCAAGCGCACGTCCACCCGCAACTCTTGATTGCCCCCGACGCGCGTGAAGGTTCCGTCTTCCAGGAACCGGAGCAATTTGGCCTGGAGCGGCCGGCTCATGTCCCCGATCTCGTCCAGGAAAATGGTGCCGCCATCCGCCTCTTCCACGCGGCCGGGCTTCTGTTTCATCGCCCCGGTGAAGGAGCCTTTCTCGTGGCCGAACAACTCGCTTTCCAGCAAGGCCTCCGGAATGGCCGCGCAGTTGATCCGCACATAGTTGCCCTCGCGGCGCTCGCTCAGACTGTGCAGGGCCCCCGCAACCAGCTCTTTGCCCGTGCCGCTTTCGCCGAGGATGAGGACCGTGGCGTTGGTCGGGGCGACCGTCTCGATCAGCCGGCGCAGCTCGACCATGCGGGCCGACTCGCCGATGATCTGATCCACACGGTACGGTTCGCCGGCCCGGGCCCGCAGGGCCGCGTTCTCCTGCAGCAACCGGTACCGCTCGGCACACCGGGCGACGCCATGGAGGAGTTCCTCGGGCTCGAACGGTTTGGCCAGATAATCCACGGCCCCGGAGCGAATGGCTTCCACGGCCAGCTTCGGGGTGGCATAGGCCGTGATCACCAGGACCGGCAAATGCGGCCAGCGTTTCTTGGCCTCGCGCAGGAACTCGTAGCCGGTCATCCCACCCAGCCGGGCGTCCGTGATGACCATGAACACCTCTTCCCGTTCCAGCAGCGCCAGGCCTTGTTCGGCGGACTCGGCCTGGCGGACCTGGTAGCCCTCTTCACGCATGACGGTCTCCAGCGAAAGCCGCATGTTACGCTCGTCATCGACGATCAACAGGGGGGCGAGTGGGATATTCATCGGCGCAATTTCATCGTTGCTCTGGCGGGGAACTCCAGGGTAAAGGTCGTGCCTTTTGCAGGTTCGGATTCCACCCGGACCCGGCCGCCATACATTTCGGTGTTGTGCTTGACGATGGCGAGCCCCAGGCCGCTGCCCTTTTCCCTGGTAGTGTAATACGGTTCAAAGATCTTTTCCTGTAATTCCTTGGGAATTCCCGGACCGGTATCGGTGATGGTCACGACCACCGAATGATCCGCGCCATGGCGGGCACCGACCTGAATGCGGCCGCGACCGCTCATGGCCTCGCGAGCGTTCTGGAGCACGTTGGCAAAGATCTCATTGAGATTGTTGCGCTGAATCAGCAGGGCCGGCAACGCCGCGGCGTAGTCACGCTGGATCTCGACGTCGAATTTGGCCGCGGCCGGAAATACCCGGTCAATGGCGCGGTCCAGTTCTTCGGTCACGCTGAGCTTCTCCACCTTGCCTTCGGTCAACTGGGCGTAACCCATCAACTCGGTGATGATGCGGTCCGAGCGTTCGACTTCTTCGCGGATGATCTGGATCTGTTGGGTGATGGTGCCTTTGCCTTCCTTGACGTTGCGCTGGAGGGTGAAGGCCGCATTGTTGATAATACCCAGCGGGTTCTTGATCTGATGCGCAATTTCCGCCGCCAGTCGCCCCGCGGAACGCAACTGTTCCTGACGGATGACAAACTCGCGCGCCTCGGCCTCGGCGCGGCGCTGCCGGTCCAACAGCACCTGCACGCCATAGCAGCAGGCCGCCATGAGCAGCAACAACAACGTGCGCACCAGGCAGGACTCGGTCGAGGCCGGGGGATCCACCAAAAGTCCCTTCAGGTATTCCATGCGGGACAAGCTGACATCCACGAGACTGGCCACCAGGTAGCAGCTCGCCACCAGCAGGTTGAGGACGATCTGGGGCACGGCGACTGGAACCGCAACGGCGTTGCGCACGACCAGGACCAGCATGACCCAGTAGATGGGGCTGTCGCCGCCGCCCGTGATCAGAGTCAGCATGGAGAACATCGCCATGTCGGCGATCGCCATCGCGAACACCAGCCCGCGGATCACCTTCAGCGGCACCTGGTTCATGCCGAGGAGCAACGAGCCCGCGCCCACGTTGAGCACCACATAGACCAGGAACGACCGCAGCACAATCTGGAGCGCAAAATCCCGTTCCTTAACGACGACCCAGTTGAACAGACAGTACAGCAGCATCAGGATCATCGCGACCCGGAGCGGCAGCCCGATATTCCGCTCCAGCAGCCGGATGCGGTGCTCCTGAACGTCGTCATCCGGCTCGACGGTGGCGAGCAACTCGCGGTAATTGATGCGTCTAAGCTGCTGGACCAAATTCATGGCAACATCTCACATTGCCCTGAACTTAGCCGCCCAGCAACCCCAAAGCCCGCCCCGCGATCTTCTCCACCTCCCATAATCGGCCCAGTCCCTCATACCCGCAGGACAACATCCCCTCCTCCGGTCCGATGAACTCGACGCCCCGGGACTGGAGCGTGGCGATGTTCTCCTGCGTGGCCGGGTGCAGCCACATCTTCCCGTTCATGGCCGGTGCGACGAGCACCCGGGCCATCGGGTTCAACGCCAGCGCGATGCAGGTGAGCGCATCGTCGGCGATCCCGTGGGCCAGCTTGGCAAGGTGGTTCGCCGTGGCCGGAGCCACCAGCAGCAAATCGGCTTCGTCGGCCAGTTTGATGTGCACCGGTTGCCAACCCTCGCTCTCCTGGTAAAGGTCGGTGACCACGGGGTTCCGTGACAAGGTCATGAAGGCCACGGGGGTGATGAACCGTTGGGCGTCCTTGGTCATCACCACGTGTACCTCACAGCCCCGCTTGGTCAGGAGACTGGTCAGATCGACCGCTTTGTGGGCGGCAATCGAACCAGTCACGCCCAGGACGATGTTCTTTGCCTTACTCATATTCCTCCGCCGGACGCGCGTGGCGCGGACCGAACCGGCGCCCCGGCCCTTGCGGGGCGCCGCGCTTGGCATCCGGATTCCTGTTGGGATTCACAACTCTGGCAACCGCGCCCGGCCCGGTCGCAGCTTCTCGGCCTCCAGGATGACCTGCATCCGCCGCCGGTCCTCCGCGATCGAATCGCTGACGATCAGATAGTCGAAGTGCTCCCACTCGGCCGCTTCCCGCCGGGCGACGCTCAGCCGCTGCCGGATGGCATCCGGGGAATCCTGCCCGCGCCGTTTCAGGCGTTGTTCCAGGACGGCCAGCGAAGGCGGCGCCAGGAACACGCTCACCAGCGCCCGCCTCAACTCTGCGTCCTGTCTTGCCTGCGCCCGGATGGTCGCCGCGCCTTGGACGTCGATGGCCAGCAACATGTCCAGGCCTTGGCGGAGTTTTCCGAGCGCTTCGGCCTTCAACGTGCCATAGTGATGGCCGTGCACGATGGCATGCTCAAGGAATTCGCCGGCCTGGACTCGGGCCTGGAACGCGGCGGGGTCCAGGAAATAATAATCCACGCCGTCTTTCTCGCCGGGACGCGGCGGCCGCGTGGTGCAGGTGATTGCGCGGGTCAGGCGGCGATCGGCCTTCAGCAATTGCTGGCAGACGGTCGTCTTTCCGCCACCCGACGGCGCCGAGAGGACAATCAATAAGGCGCTGGCCGTCGTTGCCTTCATTCCACGTTCTGGGCCTGTTCGCGGAACTTCTCCAATTCGGCCTTGAGCACCACCACCTCGCGCGAGATCGAGGCGTCGTTGGCCTTCGAGCCAATCGTGTTGATCTCGCGGTTCATCTCCTGGGCCAGAAAGTCCAGCGTCCGCCCGATTGGCTCGTCGGACTTCACACAATCGTCAAACTGCTGGAAATGACTTTGGAGACGGGTCAGCTCCTCCGAGATGTCGGAGCGATCGGCGAAGAAGGCCACCTCCTTGAGCAGCCGCTCGTCCTCCACCCCGGGCAAGGCCACCCCGGCGCTCTGGATCCGCTCGCGCAATTGCACCCGATAGCTCTCCGCCACGCGGGGCGCCAGCTTCTGGATCGCCCCGACCGACCGGCGCATCACCACCATCCGCTTCCGCAAGTCCCTCGCCAGGTGCGCCCCTTCCCGGGTCCGCATCCTGATCAACTGGTCCAGCGCCTGATTCATCGCCTGGTCGATCGCCGGCAAGAAGTCCTCGGCCTCGCTCAGCCCCTCATCGGTCTGCAACACGCCGGGTGCGCGCACCAGGTGGTCCAGCGTGACGTCGCCCGCCAGCTTCAACTCCTTGGCCAGCCGACGCAGCTCCCGCGCATACGCCTTCGCCAGGTGCTCATTCAGTCGCACGCGGGCGGCCTGCTTCTCGTCAGCCACGTGCAACGCCACGCGCACGTTCAGACGACCCCGCGACACGCGCCGGTTGACCTTGTCCCGCACCTGGGCTTCCAGGACCTCCAGCTCCCGGGGCAGGTTCACCGCAATCTCGCTCTGCCGGCGGTTAACCGAGCTCAACTCGACCGTGACCTTGAAGCCGTCTTGCGCGCACTCGCCGCGCCCGTAACCCGTCATGGATTTCATGTGTCAGCGAAACTATGGGGAAAGCCGCAAACCCAGGCCAACAAAATCTCGAACATACTGCACCGTCCCGCAGCCTGCGCCTGGCTCACCGCCAGCCTTGTCAGAGTTTCACCTTCGCCGCCACCTGCGCCACGTCTTTGTCGCCGCGGCCGGAGAGGTTGATGATAATGAGCCGGTCTTTGGCCAGGTGCGGCGCGCGCTTGATGACTTCGGCCACAGCATGGGCCGATTCGAGCGCGGGGATGATCCCTTCCAGCCGTGCCAGCCGCATGAACGCGTCCAGAGCCTCGTTATCCGTGGCGTAGGAGTATTGGACCCGGCCCTGATCGTGCAACCACGCGTGCTCAGGGCCGACCGCCGCGTAGTCGAGTCCGGCGGAAACGCTGTGAGTGAGTTGGATCTGGCCGAACTCGTCCTGGAGCAGATACGAGCGTGTGCCTTGCAGGACTCCCAACGAGCCGCCCTGAAAGCGCGCCGCGTGCCTGCCCGCGGCAATGCCTTCGCCGCCGGCCTCCACCCCCACCATCTGCACGTCCGCATCATCCAGGAACGGATAGAAAAGTCCGATCGCGTTCGATCCTCCGCCGACACACGCCACCAACAGGTCCGGCAAGCGTTCTTCCTTCTCCTGCACTTGCCGCCGCGCCTCGTCGCCGATCACACGCTGGAAATTCCGGACCATCATCGGATACGGATGCGCGCCGTAGGCGGTGCCGAGGATGTAGTGCGTGGTCCGGACGTTGGTTACCCAATCCCGCATGGCTTCGTTGATGGCTTCCTTGAGCGTCTGCTGGCCGGCCGCCACCGACACTACCTCGGCCCCGAGCATGTTCATGCGATCGACGTTGAGCGCCTGGCGTGCGCAGTCCACCGCGCCCATGTACACCACGCATTTCAGCCCGAACATCGCCGCCACGGTGGCGGTGGCCACTCCGTGCTGGCCCGCGCCGGTTTCGGCAATGACCCGACTCTTGCCCATGCGCCGGGCGAGCAACACCTGGCCGAGGCAGTTATTGATCTTGTGCGCCCCGGTGTGAAGCAGGTCTTCGCGCTTGAGGTAAATCCGGGCGCCCCCCAGTTCGCGCGTGAGCCGCTCGGCAAAATAGAGCGGCGTGGGCCGGCCACAGAACTCGCCCAGGTAGTAGCTCAGCTCGCGCTGAAACGCAGGGTCCTGCTGGGCCCGGAAATACTCCGCCTCCAACTCCTGCAACGGGTGCATCAGTGTCTCGGGCACAAACCGCCCCCCGTAAGGTCCAAAGTGACCCAGGGCATCCGGCAGCTTCTGCGTGGCAAGCGAACTCATGCCGGCCACGATAAACCTCAAGCCGCGGGCAGTCGAGCATGCAGAGCGACTCAAGGTTGCCTGCGCCGGCGAGCCGGTCCGAGCGGAACACGTGGCTTCTCATGCGCTCACTTACTCTCCAGCCGCGGCTTTTGCCGCGCGAATGAACGCGCGCAACTTCTGGTGGTCCTTCTTCCCAGGCGCGGACTCCACGCCGCTCGAAACGTCCACCGCATACGGCTGCACCTTGAGGACAGCTTCTGCCACGTTCTCGGGCGTCAGCCCGCCCGCCAGCACGATCGGCCGGCCAAGCCGGGTGGCCTGCGCCGCCAAGTCCCAGTTGAACTTCACTCCCGTGCCGCCCCGCTGTCCGGGCACGTGACTGTCCAGCAGCCACAAGTCGGTCGCGTAACGCTCCAGTTTGGTGAGTGAGGCAGCGTCGCGGACAGGGAAGGCTTTGATGGTGCGGATGGCGCGTTCACTCGGAGAGAACCGTTTGTGTAACAGACCCGGCGTCAGGCGTCGGGCGAAGCATTCCTCAAGCTCCAAGGCGGCCAGGAATTCTGGCGTCTCCTCGCCATGGAACTGCAAGGTGTCAATGCCGCACTCTTCGATCGCCTGGCGCACCTGCTCCGGCGTCGGGTTGACGAAGACCCCGACGAACGTCACCGGGGCCGGCACCAGCGAGATGAGGCTGGCGGCCTGGGCCAAAGAAACGTGACGCGGACTGGCCTCGCAGAACATCAAGCCCAGCGCGTCGGCGCCCGCCTCGACTGCCACCAGCGCGTCCGCGAGGTTCGTGATCCCGCAAATCTTGACCTTCACGCTCATGTGCCCTCTCAGCCTAGGACGCCGGCCCGTCGGACGACAGCCATTTCGCACCCTGCAACACTCAAGGGGAAGGCTTGAATTCCCGCCTTGTTCTTTTTAGTTTCCGCCATGCCTAAACGTTTCTTCCCATCAAAGACAGCGCGGTCGTTGGACCGGACGCGCCCGGTTCTCGGCTGGTTCTTGGGCCTGGTTGTTCTGGCCTCCGCCGGATTGCCTGCCTGCCAACTCCAGGGTGCCGATGCCAAGGCAACCCAGTCTGCGCTGGAGACCGATCCGCAAGGCTGGGCGGATCTGCTGCCTCCAGCCGATCTCAAAGGCTGGTACCGCGTGCCCGTCCCGCCCACGGGCAAGTTGGGCCGCGACCAATGGCACGTGGACACAGGCCGGAAACTGCTCGTGTGCGACGGCGACGGCGGTCACGACATGCTGCTGTTCGACAAGGAGATCGGCGACGCGATTTTCCATTTCGAGTTTTGCTACGCCAAAATCGAGGGCAAGACCGGGTACAACAGCGGGGCGTATGTGCGTAATTCCAAGGACGGGGTGATCTGGCATCAGGCGCAGTTTGGCGATGCCAAAGACGGGTTCCTGTTCGGCGTCACGCCGATCGCCGAGGGCAAAACCAGGTTCTTCAGCCTGGCCAAAGAGGTCAAAGACATGCGCGTGAAACCGGCCGGTGAATGGAACACTCTCGAAGTCACGGCACGCGGCAAAACCCTCACCCTATGGGTCAACGGCGCCGTCACCTGCCAGTTCGACGGTTGCGGCCTGGACCAGGGCCGGCTGGGCCTCGAAGCCGAGGGATACCGGATCGAGTTCCGCAATCTCAAAGTGAAGGAACTGCGCTGACTTCGTTTGCGCTTCCATTGGAATCCAGTCTTTTCAGTCCCGACGGCAAACGGGTTGTCACAGCTTGCTACGATGGTAACGCTCGGGTGTGGGGCGCCGACAGCGGCCAAGCCATCACTCCACGGTTACACCACGACGCCGAAGTGCAACACGCTGCTTTCTCCAGCGACGGACGATGGGTAGTGACGGCGAGTTCGGACCAGACCGTGCGCGTCTGGAGCGCAACCACCGGAGTAGTGGTCTCAGACCAGATGGCCCTGTTACGGTCGCGCATCCCACCGCAAGAAACGGGGGTCCCTGAGAATCTGATCGACCTCTCCGACTATTACATTCTGCCGTTGATAGAGGGAAATGCGTCGTGGTATGACGCGAACCCTCTCTCCAGTCGCGATGGATGGTTTATGGAGTTCAACAATGTCACCAGCCTGGATCGAGGCGCTGCCCCAGACCGGTCCGACGTGGAGATTGGAACCTAACGTGCCGGATCGGTCTGCCGCAAGGCGGGTGGCCCCCGCGCCTCGCTCCAGGAAACCGCTGCGCGGTCAAGTCCTGGTTCAAATTTGTCACTCTTGGGGAGAGATACCTGGTGATTTCCATCGTTTTGGGTGAGGGCGGTCGCCGACTGGGATACCGCCGATCTGGCCCGAGCAGCTCGAACTCCAGTTCACGGGTCAGATCGGGCGGAGACGTTCCAGCTCTTCTCCCATCCGTGCCCATCCGCGCCCTTCCGTGGTTCAGGACGGGACCCCAAACCTGATCTGTTCATAGTGACTTCTGGGTTCCAAGGGCTGGAGTCGCTTCCCGGCTCAATCGCTTCGCTTCTTCCACCAGGGCTTTGAGGTTGGCCCAGGGCGCATCCAGGGGAACCGCGCACTCCGGTCCGAGGATGTCGATGTGCGCGGCCAGCTTCTCCTGGACATCGCGCACGATCGTTTCCGGGGTGCCACTCCTGACCACCGTGAAATTGCTGGTTCCCCCCATCAGGGCCAGCCGTTCGCCTGCCAGCCGGCGAGCGTCGGAGGTCGGAACCTTCGAGTCGAAATGAAAACATTCCAGGCCCGTTTCGCGGATGTACGCCAGCCGATCGGAAGTGTCGCCGCAAATGTGTAGAATGACCGGACCGCGGATGCGTTCGTGCAGTTCCTGGTGGAGCTCGCGCAGGAAATCCCGGTAAGCCGCCGGCGAACACAAGTCGCGCGTGCAATGGTCGGCCAGAGCCACCGCATCGGCGCCGCTGTCAAGTTGCGCGTTCGCGAAGGCGACGGTGACCTCGATGAGCGTCCGCATCGCGCGCTTCACCGCGTCGGGCTTAAGCAAGGTGGCGATCAGGAATTCCTCGATCCCGTACACGTGATAGCCCAGCGTCCAGGGACCGAACACCTTCCCGACAATTGCCACGTCGTCGCCATATTGGCGTTTCAGACGCCGGATCGCCTCCAGGGGCACAGCACACGAAGGTCGGAGCAGCAGACTGTCCGGAATAGCGAGGCTGGCGTCGATGGCCGAACAACATGGCCGGCCGGTCGGCATGTGGCCGCGATCGCCCCAATCCACCTCGCAGCCCAGCGCCGCGGATTCATGCCACACGCTGAATAACGGCATGATATTGTCGAAACCCAGAATCGTGTGCCCGGCCGCCGCCAGAACGGCCATCTTCTCCGCGTCCAGGTGCGCCTCGGGAAACCCGGCGCCGGCTGCATCCATCAGGTCGGTGGTGATGACCGAAGTGGCGCTGCCCGTCGCTGCGCGCGGCGTCGGCTGTCGGCGCAGCCCTGCCAGGAATATTTCTCTCGGCTTCATTTCACCGGTAGAACTCCACGTCCTTCTCCAGGTTCAACGGCGAGAGCGTCCGGATCTGGCAATCCTTGTCCGACCGGTAGTGACAGGCGCGGTCGTGGGCGCGGATGACCGTGACCTTGGAGGCGGCGCCTGGCATGGGTCGCAATAGTGAGTCAGCCTTGCTGCGGCGTGGCCTTGGACGCGACAGCCGCAATGAGCTCGAGTTTGTCGCAGACCTCGGGGTCTAAATTGTTCTTGGGCATCAGGCGGGCCAGGGTGTGGTAGTCGCTTTTGCGCAGAGCCAGGGGCAGGGAGAGCTTCTTAAAGAAAGCACGGAACAACGGGTCGAGGAAATCATCTGTCGCTTTGAGGTCCTTTGCCCACGGGTCGGGCTTGCCAAAGGTTTCCAGCGCGGAGGCCACTTCCTTGATGGCGTCCCGCATGGCTTGTTCGCGGTTCGTGCGCTGGGCCAGCGAGAACAAGTCGTCCGGCGCTTCACCGCGTGCATAGGCCATGAGCACTTCCTCGGTGCAGAGGTAGTTTTCGATTTCGCGGCGGCGCCACATGACTTCGACCAGCGGGGTTCCCGAGGCGAGTTCCTTGTCGAGGCGGTCAAAGAGCGCGACGCCCTGCAGATTGGGTTTGGCTTCGCGAAGACCGTAGAAATGGTCGCGGGCACGCTGCGGGATGTTCGTGCTGAGGTAGCGGACGAACGGTTGCGCCAAGGCGGCACAGGCAGGCCGGTGTTCGAGGACTTCAGCAAAGACCTGAAGAATCGCCAGGTCGGTCGCATCTTCGAGGTAAAGGACCCAACCGTTTTGCTCCGCCTGGTAGTAATCCTCAAAGCCAATGTCGGTGAGGGCCTTGATGATTTGGGAGTTGCGGTCATTGATGACATGGGGCTTGCCGACGAACGCTACCACGCGGCCGCGCGTGGCCGCCTCGTTCAGCACGACTTCCGAATGACTGGCGGCGATGACCTGCGAACCTTGCGCCTCGGCAGTCTCGGTGAGGAGCGTGAAAATCTGGCGCTGGCGAAGAATTTCGAGATGCGCGTCAGGTTCGTCCAGCAAAAGGACGGTCTTGCGATTGGCGTGGAGGTAGGCCAGAAGGAGAAGCGTCTGCTGCAAGCCTCGACCGGAAGAAGAGATGTCGAGGAGGGAGCCTTTCAGGTCGCGATATTCAAGACGGATTTCCGCCGACTCCTTGTTGAAATCCGGGGGCAGAAGTTCGGCGCCGAAGAGGCGGCGGATGTGGGCCGCAATCGCTTCCCAGCCGCCGGCGTTCTGGGCGAACACCTGATAGCAGAGATTGCGCAACACTTGAGCGGTCTGACCCTGGCCTATGAAAAAGCCAATCTCTCCGGGCTGCTTGAGAAACTCCCGGTCGGTCAAGCCTGACATGGGCGGCAAGTAGGCGACGCGGACACCTGAGACCGAATCCGGGATCTGGGTGAATTCGGTTTCGCCGACCGGTGCCTCATCGAAGCCCGGTTTTCGCACGGGGCGGCAGACGAACGATTCCTCGTTCGTATAGTCAAACTCCATGCCGCAACTCCAGGCCTGGCCTTCGTTGACTCCTTCGGCGACGACATCAATCCGAATATTCCGGGTGACTTGTTTCTTGTCGGCGCCGCGGCGCACGTTGCGCACGTGCAGGTCGCGCCAGAGCAAATCCGAGGTTGGAACCGGAATGGCAAACAGATCGCGGCGGTTGATGGCCACTCCGGGTCGCTTTTCCGGGCGGTCCTTGTCTTCACGCTTGGCCAGCCATTTCTTCAGGCCGACATCCCAGAGCGTCAAAGCCTGGAGTGCGCTGGTCTTGCCCGAATTGTTGGGGCCAATAAAGACCACGGCTTTCCCCAGTTCCAGCACTACTTCATCGAGTTGTTTGAAATTGCGGATCGTCAGTCGTGTCAGCATACAAGTTCGATTCTAAGACTTCTCGGCCAGGAAAGCGCGGATTTGCGTAAAGGTCAGCCATGGGCAAGCACTTCTTCATCTTCATCCTGTTCGCGGATGTCCCGCTCAATCTCGACCTTGTGCTGGTCAAAGTAATCGCGGACCAGACCTAGATGGTTGGCGGTGAGCTGAGGATATGATTGAAGGAGTGCTTCCTCGGTGAGCCCGTTTCTCAGTAAAGCGACAAGCAGCCAGACAGGAATGCGCGTCGAGCCGATACAGGCGCGCCCGCCGCAGACGCCGGGCGTCTGGCGGATCTCCAAAGCCACTTTGGGGGCCTGGTCTGCCATCTCCTTCAATCTATTCCCGATTGGGGTTTTTGCATCCCACGGGTCGTCAATCTCCAGGAACGCCCAGCGTCCAAACCCGCCGTGGTTGTTGACGGCAGGCACCCAGAGAGCCTGCGCGGCGAATACTTTGGCTGCCTTGTCTTTCTTCTTTTGCCCTCGTCAGTGAACCGGAAATGGCGCTTGGGCTCGTCGAACGGCGAGTTAATCACCGGGTTCTCGATGACTACAGTCTTCATCTGGATCCTGCGGCGGATCTTAAACACGGTGCCTGATCCAAGACAAGACCATCCGCTACCTCGCAGCGGTTTCGCAAGGGCATCCGGATTCGGCGGTGCAGCAGGAACTTGATTTTTTCAGGCAACCCATCCTGCGTGTTGGTCGTCTGAGTCTCCCGGCGCAAAGCGAAAACCAACCCTCCGGTCATC
>Ga0315274_10005520_pt1 | contig 18505 bp, 15 predicted proteins | sample YL17G02_20_MG_FD_203700 | JGI IMG/M metagenome (GOLD analysis project Ga0315274, IMG submission 203700) | Sediment microbial communities from Yellowstone Lake, YNP, Wyoming, USA - YL17G02_20 | ecosystem: Environmental > Aquatic > Freshwater > Lake > Sediment | place: USA: Wyoming | collected...
CTATAATGCTTTGGGCGTTCGCTGAACCAACCCCTAGATCCTCTGAAAAGCGAACGTATGAATAGCTAGGATCCTCAGCCTTTGCTGCGGCGAAAACCAAGGCCAGAAAATCGCAGTAATCACTGTGGTCCGTCACATTTAGTGAGCGAACGATCTCCCGAAGTTTTGTTTTGCTCAGCGCCATAACTCCCTCTCTCTAGGAGAGGTATCGGCAGCATCCCGATAAAACTTGAGTTTTTTTGAAAATCACCCGCCCATAGCCAAGTCGTTTTCAAAAAACCAAGATTTATGGATCACATAAATCTGCAAGTATCTGATTTTATATGATTTTAATTTTGTTCTAAAGTTTTCAAAAAACACGCCGATAAGCTACTTGTCGCCAGCAAATGGGGACAAAAAATCGGACAGAATTAAATAGAAATTGAAAACCTACAACCACCCCAGCAAGGAGCCCTTCGATGAAAACAACTTACACCCTCGCTTTCTTATCGTCCTTGATCCCAGTCGCTTGCGGCCAAGTGCCAACTAGTACTGATGCGACTCAAGCCTTGGCTGCCTATAGCAGTTCAGATGAGGGTGCCAACGAGCTGTTCCTTGATGACCTAACGGAAGCCTCAGCAAGCACCGACGCCGTTGATACTGCCGAGGCCGCCAGTGATGACGTGGACGATTCCGTAAAGAAAGATATCGAGCCTGGTCGTTTGCAACAAATGGCAGAACGCCTATTCGCTGAACTGGACGAGGATTCCTCGGGCGGCCTATCTCTGGAAGAATTCCTCGTCGGCCCTGAAAAACGGGCAGAAGATAAGAACCTACCAGATGAGGCAAAAGCTAAACTCACAGAGAAAGTTACCGCTGACTTTACCAAATACGCCGGCACTGACTCGGCTCTCTCAATTGATGAGCTCAAAACACTGCTAAAAGAAGTTGCGCCTCGCATTGGCCATCACCGCGCCAAAAAACACAAAGGCGAGCATGAAGGCCGAGTCAAACAAAGCTGGGCAGATATCACCGCTAAATACGACACCAACAAAGATGGCCAACTCAGCCAAACTGAATTCGAAGCTATGAAAGCTCATCACAAATCCAAACATAAAGAGATGCGCCAAAAAATACGCTTCCTCACCCCACGCTAATCCCCAAGCGCAGCTGCTGCGGGCAACCGCAGCGGCTTAATCGTCGCTAAAAGACCGGTCACTCCAGTGATCGCAGGCAAAACCAGTAGCGTGCCGAGTACAATCCAGGGATCCCAAGACCAGATCTGATCGAAGATCAGTCGCGCCGTCATCCAGGACAGCCCGATACTCAGCGCGCTGCCGAGCGCTCCGGCACCCAGCCCCAACCAGCCAAACTCAAGCAGAATACTTGAGCGCAGAGTTTGAAATGATAGCCCGATCGCTTTGAGCAAGACTATGTCACGCTGCTTTTGCTGCGCACGCTCCTGAGCCATCGCAAATATCACGCCTAATCCTGATACAACTGCCAGTACTGCCATCAGATTAAGAGCATGTGACATTTGAGTGATTAAATTGAGGACTCGCTGAATAGTAGCACCCACGTCAATGACAGAGACATTGGGCAGCTCCTTCACGATCGCCGACTGTAGCACCCCTTTATCGGACACCGACTGCACCGAGGCGATCAAGGTTTGCGGCGCATCATCTAAAACACCGGGCTGGAATTGCACAAAGAAATTAGGCTGAAAACTAGTCCATTTGACGCGCCTAAAGTTTACTACGGCGCCTTCGATGGTGACCCCTTGAACGTCAAAGGCCAGCTTATCACCGAGCTTGACACCAACCCGTTTGGCAAACTGCTCTTCGACAGAAATCAGCGGACGGTCGGGTGATAACTGCGCCGGAAAGGCCTCGCCCGCGGTGATTTCTTCGGAGGGCGAGAGGCCGTCGCGGTAGGAAAGATTATATAAGCGACTCCGCGCGCGCTCCGCCTCTTCACGCTCGCGACTGCTAAAAGATTCCCCCGATGCAGATGGACCGTTGCGCTCTACCGGTGGCTTACCGTTGATGGCATCAAGACGCGCACGGATCAATGGCGACACTTGACCAAGAACTGCATGCTGCTGCTGAACTATCGCCTTTAGCGGCTGCAATTGTTCAGGCTGTATGTCGAAGAGAAACAGCGCCGGCAATTTGTTTTGATCGGGCTGCACTAATTCCTGCGCAATCCCAGTGCGCAGCTGGGGAATTAAACTAAGGAGCAGCGTACCGAGAGCCAGCGATACAAAACAAAGCAGAGTTGCAGCGCGGTACCGCGTCATACTTAGGATACTGAGCTCTACCGCCAGAGAGTTTGGCCTAGGTAACTTCGCTAGCAAAGTTAGAGCTGCCTGCCCGAGGAATGCCAGCACTGCTGAGGCGGCAAAAAATCCAACGATAAAGAAAGTACCTACACGCGGTGAGTTAGCCTGAATCACTGCGGCCACCCAGAATAAACCGAGCGCAGGTAGCCACCACGCGCCCTGCGACAGCCACGACCACTTTTGACCCGCATCCTGAAAGGCGGCATCCTGAAAGAGCTGTGCCGGCTTCACCCCACCCAACCGCACCAGCGTCGGCAGAGCAACGAGGACACTGCCACCTAGAGCCCAAATCACGGCAACGACGAGACTTCTACCGCTCGGCAGGAGTTGTACTCCGCTACCAAGTAAATCCTCGGGAACAAGCCCTACGAGGACTAGAGGCAGCAACGGCAAAAGCAACTGAGCAATAGCGACACTGAGGATACTGGCTACAGCCCCCATAATCAGTAGCTGCACGATGTAAACCAGCCTGGTTTTTTGTAGGCCGAGTCCCATGCTAAGAAGGACAGCCATATCCCGACGACGTTTAGCCAAATAACTGCGAAATAAATAGGCGCAGGTTATACCGGCAAAAAACGTCGCCACAAGAGCCGCCAGTCCTAGATAATCGTTCAAATACAGCAGGAATCGACCGCTATCGCGACTGGTCTCGTAATGAGTCTCGACCTTCACGTCGAGCGATACGGCCTCGCGGAGGCGCTGCGCAATCTGAGTGAGGTCAGTGCCCACCGGCAACGCCATGACCCATACATAGCGCACACGACTACCTGTCGCTAATAGGCCGGTATGTTTCAAGTCATCGATATTAATGTAGGCGCGAGGGGCAATCCTAAAGCCGAGGCCGGAAAGCGTTGGATCTTGCGCGACACTGTGGGTGAGGACAAAACGCTGCGTCCCAATCTTAAGGGAATCCCCAACTTTGACTCCGAGCTGCTGCAACAGCTCCGGATAAGCCCAGGCAGTCTGGCTCCGGATACTGCTGCCTTGGCGCGGGGGATCGAGAGTCAGATCTCCATAAAACGGAAAATGATCATCCACTGCTCTAATATCTACCAGTCGGCTGTCACCACGCTCAGTCGCGACCATAGAAATCAGCTGGACCTCCCGCCGCAATTTAGATCCAGGCGGAGTTAACGCTGCGAGAGCCTTCTCATCAGTTGAGGTCAGGATAGCGTTGCTACTTAGCTGAAGGTCGCCACCCAACAACACCTGAGAGCGCTGCTCCAAGTAGCGTTCCATAGCATGCTTAAACGTATCCAACGCCAAGAAGCCCACCAGACCGAGGCTCAAACTCAGCACAAAACTGAGCGTGAAGGCACGGTTACGGGCGATCTCCTTTAACGCTAACCAGCCGACGGTGTTAGCCATGCTCTAAGCGTCCTTCGTTTAGCATCAGACGGACGTCACACCACTTGGCCAGCTCTTCATTGTGAGTGACGAGAATGAGAGTGATGCCGTGAGCCTTAGTCAGATCAAACAAAAGACCCATCACCTGGGCACCAGTGCGCACATCTAAATTACCGCTGGGCTCATCAGCCAAGATACCCGTTGGCTTAGTAATCATAGCTCTAGCAATAGCAACCCGCTGGCACTCACCACCGCTAAGGCGCGACGGCACATGATCTAATCTGTGACCGAGGCCGACGTCCTGCAGCGCAGCGGCAGCTCGCTGCATCGCCTCGCGTGGCGCCACGTTTAAGATCCGCAGCGGTAAGGCGACATTTTCTTGCGCTGTTAAGTGACCGATCAAGTGAAACTGCTGGAACACAATGCCCAGATGTTTGGCCCGAAATCGACCGAGCTCAGACTCGCTTAGGCTACCTAAGTCTTGGCCAAGGACGGAGACCTTCCCGCCGGTAGGCCGATCAAGGCCGGCAAGGAGTGCCATCAACGTTGACTTGCCACTACCCGACGGGCCGAGTATCGCGACGCGATCGCCTTTTTTAATCGTCGCATGTACGTCCGTCAAAATGCGCAATGGGTCTCGATCACGCGCATTAGGATAGGACTTTTGGACGTGTTCTAAAGAGATAAAGGCATCATTAGAGTCAAAAGCTTCATTCATTTGGCGGTAAACCTATGGTTTTTGCTCTAGCATCGGTTTCAAAGAACGCCACACGGTCTGCGCAATAATTTTATATCCGGCAGTATTTGGGTGAATGCCGTCAGCCAAATTTAAGTTTGGCTTGGCTGCAACACCATCCAAGAAAAATGGAATCAGTTCAACCGACTCACTTTTAGCGATCTTTGGAAACATAGCACGAAAGGCTTCCGTAAATCCTGGCCCATAGTTGGGCGGCATCTGCATCCCCGCGAGCAGGACGCGCAGCCCACTCTGTTTAGCGAGGCGGATGGCCGCCACCAAGTTGGCCTCGGTCGCCTTAGGATCGATACCGCGCAGACCGTCATTGGGACCAAGCTCAAGGATGACGATTGCCGGCTTTTTGATTGTTTTAAGATGCCATTTAAGTCGTGAGAGCGCACTCGCCGAAGTTGCACCGCTGATTCCTGCGTTAATGACAGTAACGTCAGTGCGGCCACTACTCTTGATGAGACCCTCTAATACTGCGGGCCAAGCCTCTTCTTTACTCAGGCCGTAGCCTTCAGTCAGAGAGTCGCCAAGGCAGAGGACCGTGGTTGGGGTGGCGAGTGCTGGGGTGGTGAGTAGTGCCAGCACAGCAAACAGAAGATGTTTCAGAAAAACCATCACTCGAGCTCCTCCTAGTCAGGCGCTCCTGCATGATAGCTTGGGTAGTGGTTCGGTACCCACTTATTTGACGCAGATGAATGACAATTTGACGGTCTGATTAGTTGGTTCAGCCTTACCATTTGCCAAAACCACGGCCCACGCAGAGGGATTGTTACCTCCAGTGCCCGTGGTGCTTGAAGATGACCAAATCGGAGCTTGCATCGACGCCAATGGAATAAATTCAGAGCTGTTTTTTGCAACAATTCCATGTTCATAAAGTGACAACAGCTCTTTTTGCGTAGGTAGCCGCCACGTACCAGCGGCGAAGCTACCATAAGTAGAACTACTGCAGGCACTCATGGCCTCAGTCCACTGGAGAGCTGTATTAAACGTTTTGGTCACCACCAAATTGCTAATCAAATCTTTGTACTGACAATAGGAAGATGAATTAGCACAAGTTGTAAAATTCATGCCACCATCAAGCGTCGTTAGATCCAGCCAATTGTAACCATCGCAAAAGGTTCCCGATGGCCAAGTGGTCACCGTAGTACCAGCAAATCCATTATAGTCATCAATTGTATCCCCGACACCACCACTTGTGGCAGTACCGTTGCGACAGTTAACTTTTAACGCTCCCGCAACTCCAGCGATACTTCTTCCAGCCCGCAAGTCCCAAGGCGAAAACCCGCTGACGTTAAAAGCCGTGAAAACACCTGAAACCATACAATTAGGCTGTCCATCTGCCGTACAGTAAGTGACAGCTGGAGCCGCACAATTTTTACTACCCGTTTGCAATGCACCATTCATATCGTAGTAACTTTGGCTGCTGCATACTTCGGCTGGAGGCAACGTAATCACCGGCAAACTGATTGTCCCCGGAGAGTACAGCAGCGAAATAGTTTGCGACACCCCATCCTGATTGGCGAGCAACGGCAGCACTCCCCCATTTAACTCTGCAGGCACCACAAAACTCGCACTGACATCACTCGCGACATTGACCTTACTTACGGACTTGCTACCGAGCGCTAGAGTCATAGTCGGTCGAAAGTTGTTTCCTGATAGCGTCACCGTATCACCGGCTCGCACAACTACAGGCGACCTGGCAGTGATACTAAGTGGCGCAAGGACTCCAGATTCAACTTTACTCTGCACGGGTACAGTCGTTTCCACTTCTGTCGCAGTGGTAACCAAAGTGTCCGTATAAGCCAATTGAAAGGCACCGAAATAACGGCTGCTAAATTTGACCTTATCGCCTTCGACGGTCAATGCGCTGAGTGGTATCACGCCGTCCAGGATTTTATTTTTGGCATAAACATTAACTTTGTAGATCGCCACTAGGTTTGCGCTGTTGCCAGCTAGGCGTAAACTTGAGGCGGAAGGAATTTGCAGAGCCACTGTGAATGCATTAACAGGATCGGCGATAACACTAGGCTGAATCGCAACTGAAGCCCCAACACCGGTAATTGTGCCAGTGATACCGAGTGCGGCCGCTGTATTTGGCGTCGCAATCGTGACCGCTTCCTGCACATTAATATCTGTACTGATCGCGAGGGAGCCTGGGGGAAAAGACACCGATATACCGGACAGCCCTGCACCTGACGCCGAAATTTCCTGAGTCACTAAAGCCGATGCCGACAGAGTCGCAGTGATGCGCCCAGTTGCCTGGTCAATTGTGTAGATCACATTCTGACTTTTTCCCGCCCCAAGGGCCGCCGCTAACGTCGCGGCACGATTGTCTGTGGTGCGTTCTTTTACAAACTGCTTCTCACATGAGCTCAGGGTCAGCGCACTGGTCACTAGTGACAGTGCCCACCGAGTTGATCGTTTCTCGTAGATCTTTGGTAGGTCCATGCTGACACCCTGAGTCATGAGAGATGCGGGGCGATACGACTGCTCCGTAGGCAGAGTTTCGGGCGTTTACGCGGAAAACTTGAGAATTGCCGTTTGCTTAGCGTCGAGGTGGGGTTTAATTCATTTATTACAATGGGTTATAGTTTTTGGCGCAAAGGACGATAGGACTGAATGCGAAAGCTACAAGGCCTTGTAAATCAAGTATTATGATTTCAATTGCCATATATTATAATTATATTATAATTATTTATTGCGTCAGCGCGTCTGGGAGTAGCAATGCTGGAATTTGAATGGGACCCGGTTAAAGTAAAGACCAATCAAAAAAAGCACGGCGTTACTTTCGCCGAGGCGACATCTTGCTTTTATGACCCTATGCATATTTTGATTGACGACCCGGATAGCTCGCCAAGCGAGCAACGGCTGATTCTGATCGGAATTAGCGAAAAATCGAGGACACTCGTCGTGGTGCACATTGATATTGAGACGGATAAAATTCGGATCATTTCTGCGCGTAAGGCAACTAAAATGGAACGGAAACAATATGAAGAGGTTTAATATGAGAAAGGAATATGATTTTTCTAAAGGGAAGAGGGGTGCCTACAATCGCAAGACAAAGCGACAAGTTACAATTAATCTAGATGAAAGCACTATTGCTTACTTTAAGGATTTGGCCGATGAAACGGGGATCTCCTACCAAAACCTGATCAATCTATACCTTCGTGACTGTGCTGCTGAGGAAAAAAAGCCCTCCATTAATTGGCAAAAGACTGGAACTTGAATCTCTGTCTTGGGGCTTGTCCAAAAAAAATTACTATAGCGACTGGGCTGATGGCTAAGCTGGAATACATGACCGTTTGGCATTGATGTAACCATGAGCTATCAGTTTGCTAATGACCTGAATAATCTTGCCACAATTTTTAGTACGAGTTCTAATTACGATGTTAGCACTCCCAAAATGCAGATCTTCTTGGGTATCCGCCCCATTTGCCTTAACATATGCGGATAATCCATCCTCTACCGCAGTCGTCACCTCGACGGTGCTTTGGTGATTCAAAGTGACGAGTATTCGACCCTTTAAGTTCCTTAGGCTCCCAGGTCTCAAGCTGCAGCTAGGTGCAGCAGCACTCATGACCGCAACGCTGCTTGCCGCTGCTCCAGCACTGGCAACTTCCGTCGTTTATGTCGGCAACAAGTACGTCATCATCGACGCTGGTAAACTCCACGGACTTAGTCGCGATGATGAAGTTTGCGTCGGCCTTGCGGAACAACCACCGGTAGCCTGCGGTCCGGTGAGGGCACTTAAGAACAAACTCTCTGGCGTACGCATTAAGACAGCTCTAACGCCACTGATCACTGTCGGTATGGCTGCAACCTCACCGACCATCCGCACCGACGTCGACATCAAGCCCGCCACGAAAAAAGAGATCGCCAAACTCGTAGATGCGCTCAATGGCAAAAAGTCCCAACCCGCCGAGCCATCGCCAGAGGGAGACGCAAGTGAACCTACGAGCACTAGCAGCAGTAATCACTGGCGGGTTGCCTTGGCTTATATTTTCACCCCGCGCCTACCCTACTCCTACAGCACGCCAAATTATGCACTGAGTAGCGAGGTGAACGGGACGGGCAGTCTGTGGCAGAGCGGCACCCCTATTCATTCCTCACCGCTCGGCGTGGACCTACAGCTAGGGTGGGAACTCGACCAGACCAGCGCATTTACTTTCGGCATCACTAAGCATATGTTGGCAAATGATGTAGCAATTGCTGCATATGATTTGCTGAAGCCTGATGCAAACGCCAACTCAAAAACCACCGCCACAGATTTAGGCGCATGGTTAGGGATGCAATTTAACCATCCCTTTACGGAACACCTCACCCTAATCAGCCAGGGCGATATAGGGGCCGAACAAGTTGTAGTTAAGACCTCGGTAACAGCTAGCAGTGACGGCAATCAAACAGCCATTACCTCAGCAACCGCACGCATGACGATGTTCGGGGCGAGGATCGGAGTCAATCTGCAATGGCTCGCTGCCGCGCCGCTTGCTCTGACGGTGGGCACCCGCTTCACGCTGCCGCTTGCTGGGCAGGCCAGCGTCTCGTCAGGGGACACCACTCTGCGCTCTACTGTAAGCGCAACGCAAAACGCCAGTTCTTCGGAGGATCTGGCGTCAGCATTAGGACTGCGTAAATCAGGAATCGGTATCGAGGCCATGCTCGGGATGGCCCTAATCTTCCCGTAGGAACACTACACTCAATAAAGCGCAGCGCGCTCTGCAGACACTGTCGGGCTCTCGAGAAAGTCATCGTAAGTCATGACTTTATCGAGAATCCCTTTGGGCGTGATCTCGATAATCCTAGTTGCAACGGTATTCACAAACTCCCGGTCCTGGGAGGTGAAGAGGACCGTGCCTTTGTAGTTAATTAAACCTTCGTTTAGTGCTGTAATCGATTCCAAGTCCAAGTGGTTAGTCGGTTCATCCAGGACTAGGACGTTGTTGCGCTGCATCATCATGCGCGCCAGCATGCAGCGCACTTTCTCGCCACCGGACAGCACTGGTGCAAGCTTGGTCGCCTCCTCGCCGCTGAAAAGCATCCGTCCCAAGAACCCACGCACGTGCTCTTCATCACGCTCTGCGTCGTTTTTCGCCCACTGGCGGAGCCAGTTGATCAACGTCAGCTTTTCTTTAAAATATTCGGCGTTATCTTTAGGGAAGTAACCACGCGATGTCGTCACGCCCCAGCGCATCTCGCCGCCAGTCGATGTCTTCTCGCCAACAAGGATTTGGAACAGATGCGTCGCAATCGCACCGTCACGGCCGACAAACGCAACTTTCTCGCCCTTGGTAATCGTGAGATCCAAGTGATTGAAAAGCAACCTACCCTCAAGCGAGCCACTCAGACCAGTCGTCTGCAGCAGATCCTTGCCAGCTTCCCGCTCTTCGGTGAAGACAATGTGCGGATACTTACGCGAGGTAGGCTTGATCTCTTCGATATTGAGTTTACCTAGCATCTTCTTCCGCGACGTCGCTTGCCGCGACTTCGAAGCATTAGCAGAGAAGCGCTCGATAAAGCTCTTCAACTCTTTAATCTTATCTTCAGACTTCTTGTTTTTGTCGTACTTTTGCTTCAACGCCAACTGGCTCGCTTGGTACCAGAAGCTGTAGTTACCGGTATAAAGAGTGATTTTACTGAAATCAATATCGGCGACATGAGTACACACTTTGTCGAGGAAGTGCCTATCATGCGACACCACGACAACGGTGTTCTTAAACTCGCAGAGGAATTCCTCAAGCCACATAATCGATGGCAAGTCCAAGTTGTTTGTCGGTTCGTCAAGCAGCAGAATATCCGGGCCACCCGCAAGGGCCTGGGCTAAAAGCACCCTAACCTTCATGCCGGCTTCGAGATCACGCATGTTACTTTGATGCAGCTCAGCTTTAACACCGAGAGCTTCCAGCATCTCGCCAGCTTGGGATTCCGCATCCCAACCGTTTAGCTCGGCAAAACGGGTCTCCAGCTCGGACGCGCGCATGCCGTCCTCATCGCTGAAATCTTCCTTGGCATAAAGTTCATCCTTCTCCCGCATGATCGCGTAGAGAGGTTTATTGCCCATAAGAACCGTCTTCAGCACTTCGACATCGTCGAATTCAAATTGGTTCTGCTTCAGTACCGCAATCCGCTCACCTGGCGTTACGCTCACGTCGCCAGAGTCGGGAGAGATCTCGCCAGATAGAATCTTCACAAAGGTTGACTTGCCAGTACCATTGGCACCGATCAACCCGTAGCAGTTACCGGGAAGAAATTTGATCGAGACATCTTGGAAGAGGACCCGTTGGCCGTAAGCCAAGGTAATGCCATTAGTACTAAGCATGAGATTATGACCTTTACATAGAAGGCCCACATCATACTGATTTTTTCATTAAAATCAAGTTAAGCGAACCTAACTATACAAAGCGAGCTACCCGACCCAAGACTCTGCCGCACCCACCTCCAGCGGCACCGCTCCGGCCAGCCCAAAGTTCTCTAAATGCACGAATTTTCCTTTGGCATCGGGACCTAAGCTGGTCCACTATAGCAAGGAGACTAGGCCGCGCCATGGTGGGGTGGCCCTGTAAGCAACTGGGGTGCAGAGTGAGCCGATCGCTCGCGGCGATCGCAAACAGCTCTGACCCCAAATAATGCGAGGCAATTAGCAATGCGTTTTACATCTGCAATCAAAGGAATGGTCTTTGGTCCAGTGCTAGCATGTTTGGCTTTGGCTGGAACCGCCAAAGCAGGAAGCGTCGAAGCTCCTGGCAAAGTGTTTTATGTGGACGACGCCGGAGTATTCGTTAAGCGCGACGTAACACTAACCGTACCAGAACGAGGCGAAGGCGAAGTCAGCCTGACCAGCAGCAAATGGACTGCTTCAACCTCACGTTTTTTCACGGCAAAATACCATGGTCGTACGGTATTCTACGTCGTGTTCGATGATGTCGGCCCAAAACACAATTCACTGCTCCTCCGCGGCACCTACCTGCGCGGTAGCAACTTGGCGTCCTACTGGGGCGACATGTACACCGGCCACTGCCCAGAAGGCAGCAGCCTCGAAGCCTGCGTTAATATCGCACACCACCAAGGTCACCAACACTGGGACCACGTTGGCGGCTTTTACTTCAATGCTCCAGTGAACAGCGACTCACAGCAGTCGCCAGCTCCAGTGCCAGTTCCTGCTCCAGCCGGCAACGAGCTAAGCAATCTCTTCGGCAACGCGTCCGAGAACTAAGACCCGAGACTTAAGAGCTACCTCTCACTTGTGGGGAGGTAGTTTTTTTTGGATTCCCGACGCCTGATTTCCAAAGCCTGATTTCCGATTTCCGACTAAACAGCTCGGGATTACTCCCTACGATCTAGACGGCTAAATCGTGGGTGCGAACTGATGTCATCGGAAGCTCGGCAAATAGGTGCGCTTCCCAAATACAACTTGATTGCCCTACAAACCATGTGGCCCATGGAAATCCGCTCATAATTCGCTCAATTTGAGCTTATTTAACGATAATCTGCTCAAATTGAGCTAATATAAGTAAAATTTTAGTATGGGTTTAGCCCATCGATTTAGGCTAACTATATGAAAAACATGGTAAAAGACGCAATCCTGTGCGCATTGGAGGAGCTGGCAAGGCGGGGAGTTCCCCAGGTCTCCGCGAGCCAACTATCTACAGTGCCCGCTAGCCCTGCAACCATTCGACGTCACCTCGACGACCTCGTGACCGCTGGCAAAGTCGTGCGCAGCGGCAAAGCGCGAGCTACACGCTATCGGCTGGTAGCTACTCCGGTCGTCCCTGGCAAATTGGGCCTGCAGGTTGATAGCTATAGGCAATCCACAGAGGTGTTTACCATGTCGCCGCAAAGTAAATCACTTCTGGTGACCATCTCGCAGCCATTGGCAGCAAGGTCACCGGTTACTTATCGCCGCAGCTTTGTCGACCAATACGTACCGAACGCAAGCCATTTATTGCCGCTCAATATGGCCGAGTCGCTGTACCGCGAAGGTCGAATGCGAGGACAGCAACCAGCCGGAACTTATGCGCGCAGAGTCCTCGAACAATTGTTAATCGATTTATCGTGGTCTTCGTCACGACTGGAAGGTAACCGTCGCTCACTCCTCGACACTGCAGAGCTCTTCAAGAGGGGCACTGACGGCGGCGATGCCGATGCCGTCATGCTGCTAAATCATAAAAGAGCTATCGAGTTCCTGGTTGATGCAGTACCAGAGTATGGCCTCTCAGGCCCGCTGATCCGCAATCTCCATGCTTTGCTCATGCAAGATCTGCTTGCCGAGCCGCAAGCATTAGGTGAGATCCGAACTAAGATCGTCAACATTTCGGATACCACCTACATTCCGAGCCAGATGCCTTCGTTCCTAGAAGAAATGCTCAATGTCATTATCACCCGCGCACAACAAATTAAGAATCCTGTTGAGGCAGCATTTTTTATCTGGTTAAACCTTGCGTATTTGCAACCCTTCGAAGACGGTAACAAACGCACTAGTCGACTCGCTGCAAACATCCCATTGATGCTTTACAATTGCGCTCCACTATCCTTTCTTGATGTCGATATTCACGACTATGCCCATGCCATGATTGGCGTTTACGAATGTTTGGACACGTCTTTAGCTGCAGATCTTTTCGAATGGACTTATAAACGATCGATACAAAAATACGCCGTAGTTATGGAATCAGTCGGTTCACCCGATCCATTTCGACTCGCCTATCGAGATCAACTAACCCTGGCTATCCAAGTAATTGTGCAAGGGCGACAAGGCATTGAAGATGCTTTCCATGACTCGACAGTGCCTGAGGTGGACCGCGCCAAATTCAGGGCACTATTGAACGAAGAGCTAAAGGCGCTTACGCTTCATAATTGTGCGCGACATAGGCTCTCAATCAAACTAGTTGATGATTGGATTGCCCGGGGCCGCCCGTTATGAATAGGCAAGTATAACGAGCTCAACACCTGGCCCTACCCGACACACGTGTGGCAAAAGAGGAACGTTTACTTATAGTGGTCGTTTCGGCAGGTTTGTAGGGCAATCAAGGTGTGTTTGGGAAGCCTGAAGCCCGATGCCCGAAGCCCTTATGCTACCGCCAGCGCCCCATCCCGTGCTCAATCGCCTGATCCAAACGGGCACGAACTAACTTGTAGTGCATTTCCAGTTTATCAAAATCAGGTGCTTCGCTAGCCGCAAAAGACGGGCCATCTTCACGCATATCGAAATAGCGCTGGCCACTCTTACTCGTCCCTTGATTGGCAAAGACGACCCAGCGACTGCCTTTATCAGCAAATAAAGGTGCTAGGCAACGTGCAGCATCTTTATCTGCGGCAGCAGCAATACGCAGCAAGACTGAAGACCCTGGGCGGCCTTTAATTGTCCTCAGTACCCGAACACCAGCGCATTGCCCAAGACTACACTGCCGACTCGGCACCACTACTTCAGCGTAAAAGACAGTATCAAAAGCACGCACGCTTTCGCGCGGGGACATCGCATGATCGGGGTATTCGCCGACGAGAGGCAGGGCTCTCACCGGACAATCAGTATGCGAGCCGATGCTTTGGGTAGCGAGCGGCACGGCGGCAACAAGGCCAAATGGGATTAGGTATAGTAATTTACGCATACCATGATGATAACACAGCACCCTACCCACTAAACCAGTCGGTAAAATTTGCCGACCTCGTCACGCTACCAATCGACATTTGCGCCAAGGAAGTCGATAAATCGACCGCTATCTACAGGCTTCAGTTTAGTGATGACGTCAAAAAGACCGCTTGCTGATTCCTCGACTGTGGTCGGTGCTGCTGCCCCACCCATGTCGGTCTTCACCCATCCTGGATGCAGAGTCACCGAAGTGATGTCTGGATAATCGTTGGCAAAAGACCGAACGAACATATTCAAGGCCGTTTTAGACATACGGTAAGCGTAGTAGCCACCACTACTATTATCTGCAATGGATCCCATCTTACTACTGATCGCTACCATAATCGGCTCAGCTGCTGCCTGTAGATTGGTTAGGAGACATTGCGTAACTAAAAGCGAACCTGTGGCGTTGATCGCAAAAGATTTATGCAACTCATCCGGTGTCAGCTCAACAAATCCTGAGCCCGGATTTGAGAGATAGCCGGCGTTATTAATCAAAACATCGATAGCTTGCCCCGCCAGGGCGGTCCTAAGATGCTGCAAACCAGTAGCGCTAGTTACGTCTAATCCGAGTATGCGAAAGCTTCCCGGATAAGCATGCTCCAGTGCCCACAAATCACGGGCACCGTCAGGATTCCGTGCTGTAGCAATAACGCTATGACCATGCGCGAGGAATTTATTTGCTAAGCCAAGGCCAATGCCGCGATTGGCACCGGTGATGAGTATAGTTTTACGTCGTGGTTGCATCATTCACCTCACAAAAGTTGTAGCTAATATTCAGCATTAAGCCGAAGTCGACAACTTGTCTAACTTCTTTACAGTCGATAACTAGCAGCGCACCAATTCGTCTGATACGGCCGCGAATTTACTTATCACAAACCCAGAGCAAATCATTAACCAGTTAATAAATCTGGCAAAATATGCAGCCTTCGGATTTGGCACAGCACCTGCAATAGATAAGATGTTCGGACGATCAAGCATTATCCGAACAAGTTGTGTGCAAGCTGATTGGTCGTCTAAGTGCCCGCTCTATGCTCCCGCTCCAGTTGCCAGAACCCGCTGTTTCCCCAGAACACTCCGCCCTTCCCTGAACAAAAGACGACCAATCAAATTCAAACCTAGGGCAGTCCAATTGACTGCCCTAAGTCTTTTTTGCCACCCTTTTAAACAGCTCGAGTGCGGCTCCACCGATGACTGAGTTCACGTCTAGAACGCGTGCTGAGGTCATAATCACGATCAACTTGTCGTCTTCGGATACCGGCATCGCCACGGCATAGAGCTCGTGGTTGTTAACGTTGGCCAGACTAAATGGCGCTATATTGGATTGGCGGGCGACATCACTAAATCGCACCCAATGCTCTTGCAGACGAGAGATCGCGAGTTCTAGTCCCGGAGTTAACTGAGCCAGGAGACCATCCTCGGCGATAGCGGTCCCTTCGTCCGTGACACTCCAGTTGATCAGTCCAATTACCGCACCCTCACGTTCACGGAACAGACTGCCCTGACTCAAACCCGCAGCATGCAGAGCCGAAGCCGCACGCTCGACAGCGGAGCGGAGGTTTGTAGCCATCGACATCGTTAAGACAGCTCGGTTCAAGCCAGCAGCTAAACTCATGTCCTGCAACGATTCGTTATCCAGTGGACCAAAGAGATCATCTGCTAGGGCATCATCAACTGAAGCAAGAACCGCTGCGGTTGCCTCGTGATCGGCGCCGATGTCACCTAAATCGTTTGGCGCATCATTTGCACCCTCATTTACTGCTTCATTTACTAGTTCGTTGCCTAAGTCATGCTCTATTTCATCAAGCATATCCAAGGTAGTCGTCAGCGGAGCATCTCGATCATCGACGACATTCTGCGCAAATAAGTCTTCAATCTCATCATCGGTAGGCTGCGTCAGAGGCTCGCTCGGCTCTGTCACAGTTGTTGCCAATCCCTCCGTATCGAAATCATCGGCTGCCACGGCTGGCTGCGCCTCAACAGGATCCGCAAGCTCGGCGAATAGAGAAGTCTCATCGTCTGCAATAACGTCATCGAGCTCTGCTAGCGGATCGCTGGCATGATTGCCAACCGCCGCGGCCAATTGCTCGGAAACCGCGGGCATATTTTGTGCAGAATTAGCCGCGGAGTTAGCTTCTGCGGAGTCCAAAAGTCCCTCCGCAAACGAACGTTCAGATTCCTCAGAGGGTTCATTTCGCTCGGCTTGAGATGCAGCCGGGCTGAATTCATCGAAGCGACTGACCATCGGTGATGCCACCACATTGGGCCCTCGCATCGACGTCGGCGCCGTATGCAGGGGCTCAATAATTGGTGCTCGCTCCACTCCATCAAGCCTCGGCACTTTGACTGGGGCAGGAGCCTGCGCCGCTGGCGGCGGCCAACTGGTAACGGGTCGACGCTCAACCTTGCGCACCTGACCCTCACCGATCCGAAGTTGGCGACTGGCGGCGACAGCGTGATTTGTCATGAATGCTTCGAGGTGCGTCCGCTCGGGGCGGTACTCTTGGTCGAGGCCCTTAAGCGCGGCTCTGATGGCACTCAATGTCGCGATCACGGGACGTACCTTACTGCCCGTGAAAAAAGCTAACTGATTGAGAGTGTCCTCATCGAGGGGATCCACTACCGCTATATGCAAAACACCGTCTTGAATCCTGAGGGGGATGGCTTCCAACCTTTGCATCAAAATCCGATCGACTGCGTCAATCGCCTCTTTTTCCGCGGCAGCGAGGAGATCCATTGGCGCCACTCGCCACTGAGTTTTTTCCGCTAAAAATGCGGCTAGTTCGTCCTCAGCCAGAAGGCCGATAGCCAAGATGCTCCGGGCAAAGGCGGCGCCTTCGCCCCCACAGTTACGTTTTATGGTGCGGCGGTCGGCTTCGGTCAGCAGACCGTCTTCGACCAGCAGCAAGCCGAGTCTGGAAGTTGCCATAACTGCACCTCTTATTGGCGAACTCAGGGACGGCCGCGACGTCGGAACATAGGCCGCCGTTAACTCTAGAGAAATTATTCTTTCAATTATATTATCACAGCTTTATCATCAGCGACGCAACAGCCAGATCTAAGCGCGTGGAAAGGACAACATGAGCAGCGTTCGCAAGGAACATATCAAAACCCTGAAGGGTCCGGATCAGTTTCAGGTGAAAGTCATGACGGGAGTGGATTGGGCCGTTAAAAACGTCCGAACCATCCTCATTGCCGTACTGCCAGTCGCGCTAGTCGTTGCCGGCCTCGCGGGCTACCGTCTGGTCCAGAGCAAGCGCAAGGATGCCAGAATTGAAGAGCTGGGTAAGTCCCAGGTGATTTATGATACCGAGGCCAGACGCGCTTCGGACCTGCAGAAGCCCATTCTAAAGAAAATGCAAGAAATCGAGGCCAAGGCCGCTCCTAAAGCAGCCGGCCAAGATGGCAGCAACCTGACACCGCAGCAAGAACAGGAGGTTACAGCCCTTCGCAAACAGGCCGAGGCCATCAAGCCGGATCATGCGGCATCGACTGCGGCATTTCTCGCCTTCTATCAGAAGTACGAAAACCACGCCGAGGGCTGGTTAGCAGGGATGATGGCAGCACACAGTATGATCGGCGACAATAAGCTAGCCAACGCCAGCACCTTGCTCGAAGGGATAGCCAGCAAGTCGAAGGCAGATGCGACCTACCAAGCACTCGCCAATTTGGAACTTGCCGGTATTGCAGAAGAGCAAGGCGAATACGATCGCGAACTAAGCATTCTGACAAATCTCGAAATATCGACTAACAGTGATCTGAAACCCAAGCTACAACTGATGCGCGGCCGAGCCCTCTTTCTCAAAGGCGACAAAGCAGGCGCTAAAACTACTTTGAACACACTGATCGAAGGATACAGCAGTAGTACCGAAGCCCAAAAAGCTCGCTCACTGCTGACATTGATCAACTAACTGATAGACAGGAGTGCGCGCATGCTAGCGCGATGTATTGCGACAGCCTGGCTGGCGACTTTAGTTGCCGTCGGAGCAGATAGTGCAGCGGCTAGCCCCAGGTCTGACACCCAAGGGCGACCATTTCAGTTAGGCTGTTGGGAGCTGAATAAGCGCCTGGAACGCGAAAAGCCTCTTGCTGCCTTAGATTCCGCAGGTTTTGTCATCAACTCCGGCGTACTGGTCGGTGCCTTTGATGATCAGTGGGTGGGCGGCATGCCGCTCGCCACCAAACGTGTTCAATGGTGGATCGAGGCTAAGTCCACCCTGACCGCACCTCCTGGCTCCTTTGGTGGGTCAGTCGTGCTGGGTTTTCGCGACGGCAAGCTGATGCGCGTCGATGCTGTCTCCGGTAAGAAACTTTGGACAACTGACCTAGACTCTTTTACCGAAAGACCGTTTATCCTCAACGGAACGACGCTCTATGCCGTGACGGCAGCGCAAGTACTGTACGCCCTTGATTTTCAGACAGGCAAGACACTTTGGGTCTTTGATGGCGGCTTTCCCGAAGGCTTAAGTATCCG
>Ga0315274_10005522_pt1 | contig 18502 bp, 9 predicted proteins | sample YL17G02_20_MG_FD_203700 | JGI IMG/M metagenome (GOLD analysis project Ga0315274, IMG submission 203700) | Sediment microbial communities from Yellowstone Lake, YNP, Wyoming, USA - YL17G02_20 | ecosystem: Environmental > Aquatic > Freshwater > Lake > Sediment | place: USA: Wyoming | collected...
AAAAAATTATTGCCTTAATAAAGCTGATTTAGTATAATATAAAAAGTGTCGGGGCGTAGCGCAGTATGGTAGCGCACCTGAATGGGGTTCAGGGGGTCGGAGGTTCAAGTCCTCTCGCCCCGACCAGTTAGAACGAGAAAGGCCATTAGTGAGTAAGTCGAAGGGTTTTCGATATGTAGGATAAAGGTTTCCATCGTTTAAGGTACAGTTCGATAGTAAAATATTTAAAAGATTCCTTTTGCCAGCGTTATCTTGCTCAAGATAAGCAGAGTAAGCCTTTTGAACAAGTTCTAAAATACGGAGTCCTTGTTCAAAGTAATTTGTATTGGCCTCTTTATGTCTTTCAATATTGTTTAGCATCTTACTTTGTTCATCTTTCCATTCATTGGTCTTTTCTTGATAATATTCTGTTGTAACTATTTCATCTAATTTATCTATATATATTTTATCCAAACGATGTTGCAGTTTATTATATTGTGCTTGCAGAGATTTTATCTGGCTATTGTGATACTCTTGCTCATCTTTATGGCTCATTAATAAAGCTTCTTTCAGCCAATCTATAATCTTAGGTTCAATCCTTATCTTTTTAACTAACTCTCCCAGTTTTTCAGTTAAATTTTCTTCTCTAATAAACTGATTACCACATTTACCCTTATAACTAGTACAGTGGTAATAAACATATTTTTCTTTTTGAATTTCTGCAGTGATAGCACAGCCACATTTCGCACAGGTTAAAAGTCCGGTAAAGGCAAAATTATGTTTTTGAATCTTTTGAGATTTATTATATTTAGAGAAAAAAGTCTTTTGTACCTTATCAAAAAGCTCTTTACTAATGATGGCCGAGTGTTTACCTTTATAGATTTTATTGTTCCATTTAAAATCACCATAATAAATAGGATTTTTAAGCATTTTATAGATAGCGCTTTTATGCAATTTATGGCCCTTTCTGCTCCTTAAACCCTCTTCATTGGCAAAATGGCTTATCTTTTGTAAGGAATACACTCCTGTACTATAAAGTTTGAATATTTTTTTAATTATCTGGGATTTAGATGGATCGATACCGATGATCTTTATTTTTCTACCATTTAGTTCATTTTCAATATTCAAATATCCCAAAGGTGCAAAAGAAGGATAGTAACCTTCGTGAGCTTTTTGCAGCATTCCTTTTTTAGCCTCTTCAGATAAGTTGTCAACATAATTTTTTGCCATCAAAATCTTGATACCATGAATAAACTTTTGATGTGATTTAGATTCTTTAGATAAGACTTCGTTTTCTTTGACCAGGTGGATTCTTAAGTCAAGATCTTCAATGGTAAGATAATCTTTGAAATTCCGATATAGCCGGTCAGTCTTTTCACATAGAATATTTTTGACTTCCGGATTATCCCTTAGAAAATCTATCATGCTATTGAAGTTAGATCTCCCTGTCTGTTTAGCTGTTTCTATATCGATAAATTCATTCATTATTTTTAATTTGTTTTTAACAGCGTATTCTTTAATTAATTTTAATTGAGATGGGATAGAAAAACCTTCTTCCTGCTCTCTGCTGGAGACTCTTGCGTATAAAACAGCTTTCATAATATTCACCCCTTATTCAGATAATATTCGTAAGTTAAGTAATTTCGAAGTGTGTATCTTTAAGTTTATGGATCTCAAGTAATTTTTTAATATGGTAGGTTTGTATTTTATTAGGTTTGTTTCTATCAGTAAACCAACGGTTGACCGTATTATAGGCAACTCCTAATCTTTCGGCTAATTTTCTTTGGGATATTTTGTTTTCCAATCTATAAAGTTCTAATTTTTCTAATAATTCTATCATATACACATAATACAACATTAAAAGAAAAAAGTCAAATATTTTATTTGTAAGTCTTTCTCTCCAGAATAATTTTTTCTACTTTTATCAGGCGTTCGTTAAGCTGGCTGATTTCCAGTGCTTTAATCATCACACTGGCTAAATAACCGATGGTATTGGCAGTTCTTGCGGGCATGTGATTGCTTCTTACCCGGTTAATTGTATCAGCCAGTAAATCCAGGACCTCCTTAACATCTCCTTGAAATTCTATCGATGCAAGGTGTACTTGGACTTTTTTCTTAACCTGACCGCCTTTCTGAGCATAGGCTTTCATCTGGTTTTTGCTTTCCGGATCATGAGTAAGACAATATTTTTTTCCTATTAAGGCATGAGCCCGGCATTGTTGACCTGCTTTGGTTGTTGCTTGGCATTGCATTATTTATCATCCTCCGATATTATTTTAATTTTTTTAAAGGGAGCATCATTCTTATTTGGAAAAGATCTTTCCTTATTTTTTGGCTTTTTATTTTTGTTGCTTTCATCTCTTCCGCTGGTAGGGGTAGGGAAGTAATTAAGGCATAAGGGACATTCATCTTCTTTGAAACAGGGAAGAACTACCATGATTGGATTTGATGGGTTGTCTTTTTTGGCATTTTTATATTTTTCTTCATACAGAGGACAATTTTTCCCTTCACCATAAGAGCATTCACTTACATGTAATTTCGCATATTTAGTACTAAAGTGTTGGTGGAGAATAATGATTACTTTTTCTTCTTTATTGATTTTGAATTGGTCTTCCAATTTTTGGATTCGTCTTTCAAAAGATTTCATGTTATCACCTCCGTTCTTATAAAAGTCTGCTGAAGCTTCTGAAGCTTCTGAAGGATAGAGAAAGATAAGGGCAGGGTATACAAAAAATATTAAACCTTAAAACCCTTATATAAATACCAAAGTTAGGTATATATATATCTTTCGGATTTTTCAGAAGAGATATACGTGCTTTTTCTATAATCCTTCAGAACCTTCATATCCTTCAGAACCTTCAGGACCATCGGCAATTTGATAGTTTGTTTTTAGGGACCCCAATCTTTCTTCATTGATTTGAAAGCCCATGCGTCCATTCTTGAATCTTATTTTGTTAAACCCCAATCTTTTAATTCGACTACTAATTGTACGATCAGATATCCTTTCATTTTCAGACCGATCATTATTTAATCGTTTGGTAATAGACTGGGTTAAGAATTGTTTTTCGCCGTTCTCCTTGAATTCATCTTCGATAGCCTTGACAATCTCAGCTTCCAGGCTTATTCCTTCTTCATTCTCTTTGTTTTTTTGCATTCGCTTTACTATAGTAATAAAGTCCTGTTCTCTTTCCGGATCGACCAACAATAAAGTTTGATATAGTGGAAGTATGATTTCGTTAAGCCTCCTTCTAGCAATGGATTGGGCTTCAGGTAGTTCTCTGTTGGTATGGTTTGCTCGAAAAATCGTTAGTCTTTCCCTTAGGTCATTGGCCCATTCCTCATCAATCATTTCTTCTTTTTGAGGATCGTTATTTTTTTGCATGGTAAAGATAATGCACCGGCTTTCGATAATATCGGGAATGCTTTCAGTGGTACAAATTACCAGAGGGGTGAAGGTATCATAGTATTCGATCTGGTCTTCCCCGCTTTTATTCAGATTGACCCTCGATACTTTTAATCCTCGCTTATAGGTAGTCTTCATCAGATCAGCTAGTCCTTGATTCCCTCCTGGTCCCCAGAGCCTGATTTCATCGATGATGAGGGTGGGTTTAAACAGTTCAACCGAGCGAAATAAAGTTGCCTCGGTTAGGGAAGTTAATCTTTGGGCTCGAAAGGCCAGTTCGCTTAAGACTTCGCCGGCTCTTGATTTCCCTGTTTCTTTCACTCCATAAAAATAGAGAATAGGGGTTGTGTTGAATTTTTCGATTAAATAAGTATGGAAAACCCACAGGGCAAGAACCAAGTAATCTGAATCAAGTGGCATTTCCAGATAACTTTTAATAAAATCGTCGATTTCAGTAACAAGTTGTGCGGTATCTAAATTAAAAGATCTTTTTAGAATGCTTGGATTTAGCATTTTGATGGGAAGATTCTGTTTAGGAGAATATCTTTTATCTTCTTCAATAAAATAATCTTCTATCACAAATTGATTGTTTTTACAGAGTAGATATTTGGTTCTTCCTTGATCTCTAACTAAATGAATAAGGTTAGGAATGATAGTTTTTATCCTATCTTTCAGTTTTGGATTTATTGGTTTTCCAGTTCCTTTGTCACATTTTTTAAGGGTAAAATCAGGAGCCTGTTTTATCAGTTGTAAAAGCTTTTCTTTAGTACCATCCTTTTTGATCCAATCGCTGATATCTTCCTTTTCTTCTAATCCTGGCAGTTCTAACCATTTGATTTTCCCGGCGATTCCCTGGAGAGACCGTCCAATTTGCTGGCAGTGTTGATATCCTGGCTGGTCATGATCAGGTATGAGGATAACTTCTTTATCTTTTAGATATTTATTGTAAGATGCTTTCCATTTCCCTGTTCCCATAGGACTGGTTGTAGCAGTCAATCCCCATTGTCTAAGGTTTTCGACATCCTTTTCTCCTTCAACAATTAAGATCGGAGCAGTTGATTGGATTAATTCGGGTAAGCGATACAATACCGGATTAATATCCTTTAAATTCCAGATCCACCCGCTATTTCCATCGGGTCTCCTTTGGCTGAAGTCTTTGGGATAGAAGCGGACTACCTGGTATAGTAAATTTCCTTGCTCATCTTTGTAATCATAAGTGGAAACAATCCTTTTATTGTATCTATCACCTGATTTCCAGTAATCTGGGTTATAGAGAAAGCCCTTCTTATTACAAGCAAAACAGCGATAAGTTCTTTTTTCTTCGTCGATAGATAAATTAGGCCGATTTTGATCAGGATGAAAAGGGCATAAGGCTATCCAATTTTTACCTTCTTTTTTAATGGCTTCAACAGATATTTTTCTTTTTCCTTGATTATCCCATAAGTCAAAATACTTACTCATAATATAATTAAACTTACCCCTTTTTTAGTTTTATCACAGAAACCCATGTAATTTTAAATAAAATCATTTTTTTATTCCTTTTGATTTTCTATCGTTATTAATTAAAAAATTAAATAAAGCAGTCATGTTTTCAGAAATTTCCCTCGCATCATTTAAAGATAGAGGGGTAGGACTATAAGGTTGCCATACTTTAATAGTCTTATTTAAAAAATCTGTTGAATATTTATTCATAAAAATAAAAAAACCTCAGCAGTTATTTTATTACTGAGGTAAGCATATCTTATTTATTATAGGGAAAAAAGTTCCTAAAACACTTGATTTATAAGGAGTTTTAAGTATACTGAAAGGAAGATAAATTATGAAGGTTTCAGTAGGGTATAGTTATTTTTTAACACCTTTTTCCTTATACCATTTTCTTAACTCTCTTGTTGTCTTTCGAGCTTTTGGCAAAATAGTGTCTTTATGATCTTTGTAAAACCGTTTATTTCTTGCTTTTGTTCCACAGTCTTTTCCTTCAGATTTTAATGAACAATATTTTTTGCCTTTTAAGTGTTTGAAATAATCACCACAAAGTTGACATTGGTTAATCTCATTTTTTAATAGAAGTAATTCAATTAAATTATCATAAAATTTAAAACAAAAATTTTTAAAAACATTATAGTTATTATTTCTGTCTTGTCTAAGACTATTTAATACTGAAAGAAATTCAGAGTTAATATTATTAAATTTGTACCAGGTATAACATAAATATCCGATTTTTATGAGTATCTGTTCGTAGTTCACCTTATCCATTAATTGGAAGTTACAATTGTAATAAATTGTATTAAATAATGAATGTGCGAGCGATTGTAATGATTCACTAGGTGTAAGATGTCTTATAAAAGAAAAATAAAATTCTCTGCCTATATGAGTAATGGTTTGAGGTATACAGTAATTTTTTTCTTTAGAAATAGCCCTATCCATTAAAATATCTATATCTAGTAAAATAATATTTTTCTGTTTCTGAATTGAATTTAAAATATATGGATCTTTTTCATTTAAATTAATATCCTCATAATCAATATAAACCGGTGGATTATTTATTGCATTAACAGGATCTTCGTCAAAATCCCTTTCAAATTCGTAACCTCCTGGTCTTTCATCATCAATGCATAAAAAATTTAGGTCAATTATATTCATCTTTTTTAAGAATCCTTTTTCTGTATTTCCGAAAAAAATACCAAAGTAAAAACCCATTTCAGTTAGATTCACATGTATATTTGGGAACCTTTCTGTTAAAAAATTTACTTTTGGTTGGGGAAGGTTGTCTTTTATAAGAGTATTTATAAGAGGCAAAATATATTTATGTTGATACTCTTTGTTTACTAAGACAAATACAAATATTCTATAAACAGCATTCCCAAAGTTTTTATAAGAGTTGAACTCACAAATATTTATCGTATGTTCAATTACTTGTCCTCTTAAGTAATAATTCTTAATCTTTTTTTTACAAAAAATTTCAACTGGTAATTCATTATTAATTATTTTTACTTTACTATTTAATTTTATTAGATCCATTTTTATTTTTATTATAAACCATTGTGATTTAAATTCAAAATAAATAAAGTCCATTGTATATTTTCCGATTCTATAATAACCTATGCAGATGTTAAATATGAACTTTTTTCAACTAGGAATAGTTGTTTTTTTATAACATTTGTAACATCTTTTTTTCTCTCCCGGTATTCTATCAGAATAACGGCTTTTAGATCCTTCTAATCTCCACTTAAAAGAACGACCGCCCGCTCTCATTTTCTTTTACTTAGAAGCTGAATTGAAAGCATAACACACATAACAAGACTCTATACGACTTTGCAACCAGGCACAACTGAAAGCATATGCAAAATCCTATAAAGCTTTGTTATGTGAAGTAAAAGAAAATATAATATTTTTTTCGGTTAATACCTGTCTATTTGATTTTTAACTAAAAAAATATTATCCGCGGGCTAATCATTACCCTTTTCGTTACCGAATAAAAACCCTCTTTTTTGTGGTCATTTGTGTTATTTAAAAACCTGCTAAAATATCTACTTTTTATAACATTTAAAATCTCAACTTTTCTCAACTAAAATATCAACCTTTTTTAACAATTGTAACCCTGTTTTAAGGACATCATAAGGACACTAAAAAGGTAAACTTAATGACAACTTGATGACAACTTCTTTTATCTCCAAGCTAATAATAATTAAGGTAACTAAAAGGTAACCTTAACCTATGTAATTACTGCCCCGAGTGATCCCCGAGTAACTGCTAAATAAAATAGAAGGTTTTTCTTTTATTTAACCTTTTGTTTATAAGGCTTTCCTAAATAATTAACTTCCCGAGTAACTCCTGAAAACAAGAAGGCTTAAAAGGTTGAGGTTTTGTAGTATCCAAATGTCAACTTTTGTCAACTTCCTGACTATAAAATACTAACTTTTACTAACATCTTACCACCCCTAATTTAGTCTGATATAATCTACTATAATTTTTCTTTCTTATCTCTTAAGACTCTTATAAATAAGGCTTCTAATATAGATAGGCTATTTTATTCTTTACGAAAAATTTTTAACTTGGAAAATGTCTACTTTTGTCTACCGAAAAGGTTAATATTTGTTAACCTGAAAAACTAACCTTTTCTAACATAAAAGGTCAACCTTTTGTAACATACGGTAACCCTAATTTGTGCAGTATATTGCAATATAATTTTTCTTCTTTGTTTCTTAATAAGCTTATAATATAAAGGTTATATGAAAAGCAGGTAATTTTATTTTTTACGAAAAATTTTTACAGTTTTAGAAATAAAAAAGTATGGCTTTTTGTTGACCTTTTATTGACCTTTTGTAATATTTACTTTGAGATATTTGAGATTTATCTCAAAACCTTCTATCGGATTTTATCGGATTATACCGATAGTTAATAACTGAAAACCTCTCGTTTATCCTCGCTTAATCGTTGAAATTTCCCCGATATTCCCCGATTTATCGCGTAAACTATTATCCTATTTTTACCTATTTATAGGACACCAACTATTATTTTTAACGATTCCTAACGATTTATCGTTGTAATTTTCCCGATTTTCTCCGTTATTAACGGACATTTATTTCTGTTATTTTCTGTTATTTATAACAATCTTCTACTAACTAAAAAAGTGCTTTTTTGTGTATTTTGCCTTTTTGCGATTTTCTGCGATTTTACGCAACCGTTTATCACCGTATAATCGGTTAGAGCTGTTAATATCCGGAGTGATCTCTTTGGATTTTGCTCAAACCTATTTCCTGATCTTTCCTGATTTAGCTGGACTTTTTATCGGCTTTTATCGGCTTTATCGGTTAAGCAGTTTAGGTATTTCTCTCCTTTTATGTTAAAGCCATTATTACAATGACCTCCACAAGAGTATTTTAACAAGCTAAAAGCTGTTTTACCATGATAAAAATATAAAGCGGGCTAATCTCTAATTACAAATTGTCATCTTCTGAAAAGAAAACTTCTTGTGTATTATTGTTATCTGTCAATTTATCTTTATAAGTAGTAATAATCTCTAAAAAATTCTATTTATTTTTAAAAAGAAATTGGAGGGGGAAATAAAAATTGAAAAAAGAAGGATTTTTGGAAGTATTTGTCGTAATATTAAATTAAAGGTGTTTGAATAGGTTAAAGAAGGGTGTTTCATTATTATTATTTATAAGAGGTTCATAAAATGGCAAGAAAAAAATATTTTGACAATCAGGATAAGGTTAAACAATATATTCATGAAGAACAAAAAAGATTGAATAATCCACCTGTTGGTCTTGTAACAGCAGAAACAGACCAATTAAATGGAAAAAAGACATATCAATTTGACCCTCATTTAGACCCTCATCTTCAATGGGCGGGAAAAGCAGAAGGAATAAGTTTTGATGTTGATACCGTTTCTTTGCATGTTCACGAAAGGATAGATCCTTTTACAATTATTGAAGCCGTTAAAAAGAAAGAATTACAGGAACAGCAGAGTTTATTCCCTTATTTTGAAACGGAAGAAAATAACCCATCAATAAGGGAAGCTATTGAATTCTACAAACATTCTCAAGGCTGGTCAAACAGGCTGATTGCAGGGGACTCTCTACTGGTTATGAATTCTCTTCTGGAAAAAGAAAGTATGGCTGGTAAAGTCCAGATGATTTATATTGACCCACCTTATGGAATCAAATATGGCTCAAACTTCCAACCATTTGTGAATAAAAGAGATGTTAAAGATGGCAAAGACGAAGATTTAACCCAAGAGCCGGAAATGGTGAAGGCATTTAGGGATACCTGGGAATTGGGAATTCACTCTTATTTGACTTACTTGAGGAATAGGCTTCTTTTGGCTAGGCAGCTTTTACATGAAAGCGGTAGTTGTTTTGTGCAGATTGGAGATGAAAATGTTCATCTTGTTAGGATTATACTAGATGAAGTATTTGATCTAGATAATTTTGTAGCTCAGATTCCATTTAGAACAAAGACCATGTCATTAGGAGCTAAAAATGTAGAAGGTATGCTAAATTATCTGTTGTTTTACTCAAGAGACATAAAGAAATTAAAGTATCACCAATTATTTATTGAGAAAGATTGTGAGGGCGATTCTCTTTTTTGCTGGATTGAAAATGCTGACGGAAAAAGAAGAAAATTAAGTAAGGATGAGATAAATAATCACAAGTTAATCAAAGAGAAAGGAAGAATATTTAGGTTAGTTTCTTTGTCAGATATAGGTGAAAATGAGTCTACAAAATATAAGATCGAACTTGGGGGAGAAACTTTTTCTCCGCCAGGAGGTAAGAGTTGGTTAATTCCTTTAGAAACAATGAATAAAGCAATCTTGAAAAAACTTATTATGAAGAGCGGGAGTAGTCTTAATTATATAATGTATCATGATAATTATCCCATTTCTAGATTAAATAATCTTTGGTCAGATACTACAGGGTCAACCAATAAAATATATGTTGTTCAAACAAATACTGAAGTTGTTAAAAGATGTCTTTTGATGACGACTGATCCTGGAGATTTAGTTTTAGACCCAACGTGCGGAAGTGGAACAACTGCTCATGTTGCAGAGAAGTGGGGAAGAAGATGGATAACCTGTGACACATCAAGAGTTGCAGTTACTCTTTCTAAGCAAAGATTAATGACTGCTCTTTTTGATTATTATGAATTAGCACACCCAAAAGAAGGAGTAAGCTCTGGGTTTATATATAAAACAGTTCCCCATATTACGTTAAGAACCATCGTAAACAACGAACCAGCTCAACAAGAAACTCTATATGACCAACCAATAATTGATAGAAAAAAGAAAAGAATAACAGGTCCTTTTACAATCGAAGCAGTTCCATCACCAAGAGTAAGAAGTTTTGATGAAGTTGAAACCGAAAAACAAGAAGCAGATATGTCAATTGCTCGCTCAGGGGAAACTTTAAAACAGAACGAATGGATTGATGAGATGCTTTCAACTGGAATAAGAGGAAAAGGCGGTCAGATGCTAGAGTTTGCGAGAATTGAGTCATTAGGAGGCACCAGGTGGGTGCATGCAGAAGCAGAAACTAAAGACGGAAAGAAAGCAGTTATTTCTTTTGGTCCAGAATATGCACCTTTAGAACAAAGGCAGGTAGAATTAGCAATTGAAGAATCTCAAGAATTGGTTCCGAAACCCAAAATAGTGATTTTTGCATCATTTCAATTTGACCCGGAAGCAGCAAAAGATATTGATGAGCTGAAATGGCCGGGAGTAAATGTTCTGAAAGTTCAGATGAATACCGATTTACTTACTTCTGACTTAAAGAAAAAAAGGGCAAGTAACGAATCTTTCTGGTTAGTTGGTCAGCCAGATGTTGAAGTTAAAAAACAGGAAAACAAATATGTTGTTGAAGTTAATGGTTTTGATTATTTCAATACCAAAACAGGTGAAATAGAATCTGGAGATGTTTCAAAAATAGCGATGTGGGAATTAGATACTGATTATGGTGGGAGAAGTCTTTATCCAAGGCAAGTTTTCTTTCCAGGAGCAGGTTCAAAAGAAGGATGGAGTAAGTTAGCCAAAAATCTCAAAGCTCATATTGATGAAGAGCTTATTAAACAATATACAGGAAATGTTTCGTTGCCTTTTAAATTAGGAGAGAATAAACAAATAGCAATAAAAATCATTGATGATAGGGGAATTGAATTACTTAAGATTATAAAGGTAAAAGAATGAAAACAACAGAACATTTAATAATAAACAGTCCTTATGAAAAGCCAAAACAGCATCTAAAATATATCAGGGAAATCAGAAAATTTGAATTAGTTGAAGGAAGAAGACCTGCAGGTTATATTGTTGCTTCTGAGGCTTCTGCAAGTTTTGATGACCCAGGTCATTTTATTGAGCTGGATTTAGTCAACAAGATAAGAGAGCGGGTTGATAGATGGCGAGAAGCAGAATATCAGGGCGTAACAAGTATAACAAAACAATTATTAGAATATTGGAAAAATCCTGAACGGGAAATTAAATTATTTTTCTGTCAATTAGAAGCTATTGAGACGTTGATCTGGTTTATTGAGGCTCCGGATAGTGAGAGGCAAGGTATTAACATTGAAGGGGATGGTAGTTCTTTCCAGAGATTATGCTCAAAAATGGCAACAGGTTCCGGGAAAACCGTGGTTATGGCTATGCTTATTGCCTGGCAGGTAATTAATAAAGTTACTTACCCTAAGGAAACAAAATTCTCAAAATATATCCTTGTTGTTTCCCCTGGATTAACTGTAAAAAAGAGATTGCAGGTATTGTATCAGGCAGACCTAAATAACTACTACCAAGAATTTGACATTGTTCCTTCTGATATGTTTGATAGATTAAGGCAAGGTAGTGTAAAAGTAATAAATTGGCATAAATTGGCTTGGGAAACAGAAGACCAACTTAAAAGAAAGAAAAGCGTTGATAAAAGAGGAGTAAAAAGTGACGAAGCGTATGTTAGGGAAGTTTTAGGTGAGATGGCTAACGCTAAAAATATTTTGGTAATAAATGACGAAGCCCATCATGCTTGGAGATTTAACCCGAAGGCTGTTGGGAAATATATAAGAGAAAGGGATTTAAAAGATAGTGCTGAAGAAGCAACCATATGGATTGGAGGTCTTGATAGAATTCATAACAAACGAGGGATTATAAAATGTTTTGATTTCTCTGCGACTCCATTTTATCCTTCCGGTAAGAAAGTTACAGAAGATGTTCTATTCAGCTGGATCGTAAGCGATTTTGGCTTAAATGATGCGATTGAATCCGGGCTAGTAAAAACTCCAAGAGTGGTTATAAGAGATGATGGGACATTAACGAAGGAAATGAAGTCCAGGTTTTATCAAATCTATAACGATGCTGAAGTTAAAGCAGATATTAGCAGAAAGGCGGAGCCGCACGACCCCTTACCAGACTTAATAACTAATGCCTATTATTATTTAGGAGTGGATTGGCTGGAAACATTAAAGAGATGGGAAGGAAAAGTTGAAACTCCTCCCGTAATGATTACCGTATGTAATAGAACCGAGACATCTGCAAGAATTGAATTTGCTTTTAATCGTGGAAAAATAAGAATTGATGAATTGAAAGATCCCGATAAAATATTAAGAATAGACTCTAAAGTTTTAGCTGAGGCGGAAAGTAAAGAAGAAGCATTAGATATTACAGAGGAAGATAGTGAAAATGAAACAATACGTTCAAAAAAGGATCAAGCGGAGTATTTAAGATTACAGGTTGATACTGTCGGAAAAGTTGGCCAACCCGGAGAAAATATTCAAAATGTTATTTCCGTTGGTATGCTGTCAGAAGGGTGGGATGCCAAAACCGTAACACATATTATGGGGTTAAGGGCTTTTACCAGCCAACTTTTATGTGAGCAAGTCGTAGGAAGAGGATTGAGAAGAACATCATATGAGGTAAGCAAAGAAACAGGTTTGTTTGAGCCGGAATATGTCAATATTTTTGGTATACCCTTTACCTTCCTGCCTCATGAAGCTGGTAAAGATACTCCTCCAGATCCGCCAAAACCAAAAACAAGAATTTACGTAGACGAAAATAAAAAAGAATTTGAGATTACTTGGCCCAATGTAATTAGAATAAATCACATTTACATACCGAAACTTACTTTAGATATTTCAGAGGTTAGGGAAATTGAATTAAGGCCTGAAGATACTCCTTTGAGAGCAGAATTAGCTCCATTCCTTGAAGGCAAACCTGATGTTACAAAATTAAGCGATATTAATTTAGCAGATGAAAAAGTTGAAAAAATATTAAAAGTTTTAAGAAAACAAAGATTAATTTTTGAAATTTCAAGAGATATTTACGAACAGGTTCAACCAACATGGAAAGGTAATAAGGAATTTCTGCTTATGCAGCTTGTTAAAATTGTAGAAGAGTTTATTGACTCAGATAAATTAGTAGTTAAAAGCAAAACCTATCAAGAAGATTTAAAGAAAAGGTTATTAATACTTTTAAATATGAATAAAATTGTTCAGCATATGTTTGGTGCGATACGTTTTGAAAATACACAGGGTTTAGTCCCCCTATTTGATAAAGAAATACCGATTAAATCTACTTCAAAAATGATTACTTGGTATACCAGCAAACCTTGCGAGATTACTAAGCGTTCTCATATTAGCCATGTTATTTTTGATAGTTCATGGGAAGCATCTGAGGCTTTTGAGTTTGATAGAAATAAAAACGTTACGGCCTGGGCTAAAAATGACCATTTGGGCTTTGTAATTATTTATGTTTATAATGGTATTATACACAAGTTTTATCCTGATTTCTTAGTAAAATTAAGTAATGGAAAGATGCTTATTTTAGAAGTTAAGGGGGAAGATGACCAGCAAAATAAGGTTAAAAGAGAATATTTAAATGAGTGGGTTCAGGCAGTAAATAGCGATGGCAGATTTGATAGATGGTGCTGGGATGTATCCTTTAGAACTTCTGATATTCAAGACATAATAGAAAAACATTTAAAAGGCACGAGTGCTAACTCAATAATTCGGTAAATTTTAGCAGAAAATCTATGGATTCCGGGAAGAAATGGGATGTGTTGTACTAGCTTAATAATTCGGTAACTTTTTCTAATTTTTCGTAAGGGGGTTTATAATCAATAATAATATCAAGCATTAATTAATTCTTCTAATTTATGATATACTTTTTCCGTTTCATCACTTATACAAAAGTTGCGAAACTCGTCCTGTCTAGGAGCTAAGATAATTACCAGCCCTTTGGCCTTTTGCTGAAGGGCTTTTCTATTTTAATAAACTATTTTCAAGAAAAAGAAGGATTTTTAAAATAAGTGCAGTATATATTATATATAGAGTGAAATATTTGATGTAAATAAATATTTTACATTTTGTAAATTTAAACAAAACTTTATATCATAACCTGTATAAAGGTAACAGGAGAGACTTTTTCTTTTCACAAAAAAAGAAAAGACGCCAAAGAGGAAAGATATAGATTATATCGAAACTTTCAGGCCAAAGGACTGTTACCGGACAGAACTCTGGAGAGCTTTATACCAAAAAGCACCGACGGGGCAATTCCTAATCTTTAGGAAAACCTATACAGAGTTTACTTTAAAGAACTGTTTCCTAATCACATAGGAAGAATCTTTCAGGTAAAAGGACAGAGCAAGAAAGTAATATAATTATTTTTTTGCTCTGTCCTTTTTGTTTAAAAGATGAAAAGAGCAAACTATCCCAAAAGAGTAGTATGTAAAGTTATTGGCCTAAGATATCTGTTATGAATGCTAGACTATCAGTGTTTTTATGGTATTAAAATAGACTGAATAATTAATAAGTTTACTAAAAAATCTAAAACTGAGAAGTTTTAAATATTTAAAAAATATAAAGAAGGGGAAGTTACATGAAAATAAACAAAATAATTATAACTATACTAATTCTAAGTATAGTAACATTAGTTTTTTCGGGATGTGGTGGAGGGAATCCTGTAATCCCCCCATATGATGATGGGGACGAACAATTAGAGACTATCATTCCTGAGACAACCAAAGTAGTAGAAGAAGAAACAATACAACAAATAATTTCTGTCTCAGGAGATCAAAGTACTATTGTTTTTAAAAGTTCTACTCCTCAATTAGAAAAATTAGCCCCAGGAGATATCATCGCTATGGGGGTAACAGAAAATACACCAAAGGGCTTACTCCGTAAAGTTAAAAATATTACTAAAGGTGCAAAAGATAGTAGTGAAGTTATTGTGGAAACCGAATTTGCAACATTAGAAGAAGCTATAGAACAAGGTAGTTTTTATTTTAATGAGACGCTAAAGGCAGAAGATGCAAAAGAGCCAGTTTATTATGTAAAAGGAGTAGAATTTATAAGAGATAAATCTACAATGAAAGACAGTAAAATACAAATTTTGGATTTTAACTATAAAATTGATACTATTATCTACGATGGCGATAATAATCCAAAAACCGAAGAGGATAATATTACCTTAACCGGGCAGGTATCTTTCGATTATGATTTGTTACTTACTGGTAAAATTGAATTTCCCCATAAATTAACAAAACTAGATTTTCAAAATATATGTAAAATAGAAACAAGTTTAAAGGCCAAGGTAGGAGGTTCAGCAAAAGTATTTAAACGCGAAAAGATATTATGGACTCAGCCGTTGGGGGAAAAATTAGTCATGATTGGTTCTATTCCTTTTATCCTTTCTCCCAAAATAAGTATAAAAGCCACTGCTGAGGGTGAAATATTTGCTTCACTAACTGCTGAGGTCTACGATACACATATCTTTACGGCAGGTGTTCAGTATAATAATGGCAGCTGGCAGCCCATCAGTAGTCACGAATATATCCCTACTACTGCATCCTTGTCTGTATCTGCAGGTGGAATGGTAACTTTTGGGATTGGTCCGATTTTGGAGTGCGAAGTAGATTTTGTGGCGGGTCCCTATTGTGGTGTAAGTTTAGGTCCAAAGGCGATAGCAGATATTTATGAAAATCCTTGGTGGACACTTTATGGACGTATAGAAATTGAAGCTGGAGTGAAGATAGAAATCTTTAGCAAGACCATCGCCTCTGCTAATATGAAAATATTTCCAAATTTGCAAATAATAATACTTCAAGCAGATGGACCTTTTTATGGTAGCAATCATCCTCCAGTAATCTCTAGTCTTACGGCTAATCCTTCCAGTGTCAATATAAATGAGACTACCGCTATAACTTGTATTGCCTCTGATGAGGATGTTGGAGACACCCTTACTTATACCTGGTCTAAAAATGTCGGTTCTTTTGAAGGAAGTACCTCTGGACCATCCGTAACCTGGAGAGCCCCATCCACTGCAGATATCTATACTGTTGTTGGTTGTGAAGTAAGTGATGGAGAAGGAGGAGAGGATAGTGAATCCATAAATATTATTGTTACTGAACCAGATGATAATCATGCCCCGGTAATAACTTCTACCGCAGTTACTTCTGCAACCAAAGGGCAGCCATATAGTTATGATGTAAATGCTACTGATTCTGATGGTAATACTCTAACTTATTCTCTAACTACCAAACCCAGTGGAATGGCTATTAATTCTTCCACTGGACTAATTACCTGGACTCCCACTGCAATTGGACCTTTTGGAGTTACTGTAAAAGTGTCTGATGGAGGGCTCTTTGATACTCAGAGTTTTACTATTACAGTGTCAGAATCTACTACACCTGTTGCACCATATGTTACCGCTTCAGACGGTACCCATAACAATAAAGTAGCTTTATCCTGTAATACGGTCACCGGAGCAACTCACTACCAATTCTACCGGGCTGCTTCTTCGGGAGGTACAAAGACGACTTTAAGCAGCTGGCAGACCGGTGTTACCTATGACGATTTTGATGCAAGTCCCGCTGTGACCAATTACTACTTTGTCAGAGCAGCAACCAGCAGCAGTGGTGACAATACTAGTCCTTACAGTACCTATGATACCGGCTGGAAAGCTTTAATACCTCCTCAGAACGTTAGCGCTACTGATGGTCTCTACACAGATCAGGTAAGAATAACCTGGGATAGTGTTCCCGGAGCAAGCTACTACCGGGTCTACCGGGCTACTTCTTCGGGAGGTACCAAGACAGCCTTAGGCAGCTGGCAGACCGGTACTACCTATTATGACACTACTGTTACTCCAGATACGACCTACTACTATTTTGTCACGGCAGCTATCAATAGCAGTGGTGATAGAGAAAGTATATATAGTACTTCCAATACTGGTTATGCTGAATCTATTACACCTCCACCTACTACACCTGTTGCACCATATGTTACCGCTTCAGACGGTACCCATAACAATAAAGTAGCTTTATCCTGTAATACGGTCACCGGAGCAACTCACTACCAATTCTACCGGGCTGCTTCTTCGGGAGGTACAAAGACGACTTTAAGCAGCTGGCAGACCGGTGTTACCTATGACGATTTTGATGCAAGTCCCGCTGTGACCAATTACTACTTTGTCAGAGCAGCAACCAGCAGCAGTGGTGACAATACTAGTCCTTACAGTACCTATGATACCGGCTGGAAAGCTTTAATACCTCCTCAGAACGTTAGCGCTACTGATGGTCTCTACACAGATCAGGTAAGAATAACCTGGGATAGTGTTCCCGGAGCAAGCTACTACCGGGTCTACCGGGCTACTTCTTCGGGAGGTACCAAGACAGCCTTAGGCAGCTGGCAGACCGGTACTACCTATTATGACACTACTGTTACTCCAGATACGACCTACTACTATTTTGTCACGGCAGCTATCAATAGCAGTGGTGATAGAGAAAGTATACATAGTACTTCCAATACTGGTTATGCAAGTAATACTTTAGGCTCCATAACTGTAACTACCAAAGATAGCAGTGGTAACCTTATCTCGGGTAGTGGATTAGAATACGTATTATATAAAGAAGACTCAGGAGGAACCTGGCAATATATTAAAACGGTAGCTGCTCCCTCAAATACCTATAAATTTAGCGATCTTTCAGCAGGGGTCTATAATATTGAAGCTTATACCAGCGGAACCTACCGAGGAACGGCTGTTGATATTTCCTTATCTAGTGGACAGAATAAGAGTGTTACCATTACAGCTACAGCTGATACCATTATCAATGGCGATATCACCAATGTCTCTCCCTTAACTGATCCTTTCACCTTAGGTACCTGGTATACTACTTCCGTCTATGTAAAGAATACCGGAAATACCAGCCATACCTTTAAAGTAAAAGCCTCAGAACCTTCGGGAACTGATTTTGAAGTTACGGAGAAAAGCATTACCCTCTCTGCAGGGGCAACCAATAGTCTCTCCTTTAAATATCAATTTTATGGGACAGAGACTTGCCGATCACTTACCTTTAAGCTTTACGATAGTTCGGATAACCTGTTAGATACTTATACGACGGGGACCTTATGCCCTGTTGCGCTCGGCTCCATAACGGTAACTACCAAAGATAGCAGTGGCAACCTTATCTCGGGTAGTGGATTAGAATACGTATTATATAAAGAAGATTCAGAAGGAGCCTGGCAATATATTAAAACGGTAGCTGCTCCCTCAAATACCTATAAATTTAGCGATCTTTCAGCAGGGGTCTATAATATTGAAGCTTATACCAGCGGAACCTACCGAGGAACGGCTGTTGATATTTC
>Ga0315274_10005523_pt1 | contig 18500 bp, 12 predicted proteins | sample YL17G02_20_MG_FD_203700 | JGI IMG/M metagenome (GOLD analysis project Ga0315274, IMG submission 203700) | Sediment microbial communities from Yellowstone Lake, YNP, Wyoming, USA - YL17G02_20 | ecosystem: Environmental > Aquatic > Freshwater > Lake > Sediment | place: USA: Wyoming | collected...
GTGTTTACTAAGAGATATACACTTAAACCATATGAACCATTACCAGAGGTTGAAGAAGCTTTTAAGCTCTTAGATATGAGCATTCTGTATCCAACAGCACTTTTTTTTTATCATATCGTTCAGACTTATTTAAAAAATTCAGTGTTATCTTTAGTTCAGACGAAGAAGCAGATGATGATGGAGATGATATCGAAGGAGGAAGAACTATCGCAGACGCAAAGGCAAACGCTGCTGAAAGAATTAGAAAAGCTTGGAACTGGTATAGAATAATAGATGAATTATCTGGTAGTGACATACTTAAAATGGAAGAAGTAGTTAAATTACCAGCAATACAATGCTTAACATATATAAGCTATAAAATACAAATGAAAAACATACAATAATGAGTATAACTTTTAATCAATTATTACTAAAATTTGAAGCATTGGCTGATGTGCATCTTCAAATAAAAAGATTTGGCAATGGACCAATAGAAGATGTTAACACATTCTCACCATCATCTGGTGACTTTCCAGTATTATGGGTAGTACCACAAGCTGCAAGGTTAGGTAAAAACACATTGGTTTATACTATGCGTGTTTTAGTATTTGATATTGATGAAACTGATGACAGCAATAGAAATGAAATCTTTTCTGATACATTACAAATACTAAATGATATCTTCCAACAAATTATGGAAGATGATGATAACTATGAAGTTAATACTGACTTAATAGCAACACCATTCAATCAAAGGTTTGTTGATTATTGTACTGGTTGGTTCGCAGATATAGAAATTACAACTGACATAAATAATTCTTTATGTATAATTCCAAATGAGTAATAACGTTAAAGAAATACTAGATAAGGTTGCTGACAACATAACTGATGAGATGAAAGAAATCATTAAGTTGAATGGTGCTATGGCAACTGGTACGTTGTATAATCAAATAAGGGCTAAAGTAATTGAAAGTAATAACTCATATAGGATTTCAATAACATATCCGTTTTATGGTAAGTTTATCGATGAAGGTAGAAAACCAGGTAAGATGCCACCATTAAAGGATATAATAGAATGGACACGAATCAAGGGTATTCCAGAAAGTGCTGCATTTCCAATTGCTAAGAGTATTGGTAAGAAAGGATTCAAAGGTATAAACTTTACTCGTGTGATTTATAATAAAGAAAATAAGGATGCATTAATAAAAGCATTCGAAACTGAATACTCAAAATACATAATAACTGAATTAATAGATAAAAAATAATGGCTAATATTAGTATCTTATCAACACCAGCACAATCATTTACTTATAAAATGGTACCAGTATATAATGGTTTACCTTTCATAATTAACTCTGCTCAAAATAATAGAGAGAACTTTAAGTATGTTGCTGATGTATATGTTAGTAACGTAAAAATAACTACTGTAAAACAAAATAAAGATATATCAAACTCATCATATGGTATCTTTGATATTGGAAGAATAGTAGAGAATTATATTTCTACTACCAGACCAATATTCTTAACTCAAGGATTTACTGGTAATCTTAATGAATATAAAAGCTATACTATTAAATTTGGAGCTGAGTTTGAGAGATACCTTTCAATCACATCAACAGCTAATGTTGGAGGATTTACTAGAGTAAATTTTTCAACATCACATGAATTAAGAGTTAATGATTATATTGTAATATCAAATACAAAAGTAACTAATTTTAAAGCTAAAGTAAGTGCGGTTGGTAGTACTTTTGTTACAACAAATTTAGCTTATGTAGGTTCAGTTGAAACTAGTGGTAGTGCAATTGAATGTGAAGGATTTTATGATAATGCATTTGTAACTGGAGGTTACATTGGATTTTCTATACCAGTAAGTAGACCAACAAGAATAAAAGTTGGAGATAGAGTGGTTGTAATTCAAGATACTGTTCCAATAGCACCAACACAAAAAGGGTATGATGGAGAATGGTTATGTACCAATATTTATAATCAAGTTATTGGTGGTTTAACTTATCAGATAATCGCAACTGATTGTCCATATTTGGGTAACACTCCAGTTAATGGTGGTGCCATTTATTCAATAAGCAAATATTCTTTTAAAGAGTTAACAACATCAACTGTTGAATATGCTTGGGATGGTGGTTTACAATACAAAGAAATTTTAAGTTATAATCCAATTGATTATGCGATGAACGTAACCAACAAAGGTAAGTTCTTAACTAGTTCACCAAGAACTCTTAAAATAAGATTAGATGAATCAAGTATATTAACTAGTTTCAATACAAGTATTATGGGTTCATCAACTGTTAAAAAAGGAGTTTTTAAAACATATAATTCTGCTAATATTTTACAGTCAACATATTCATATAATATTGGTAGTACAGCATTAACAATAGCTATTATTAATATGGGTGTTGGTCCAGTTAATCTATTAAGTTATCAACCATCAGCATTGCCATCAACAATATCTTATTATACTTTTGAGTTGCAAGATAATAGTAGTGCTAGACTATCTGAGATATTTAGATATAATATTGATAGAGATTGTTATAGATACACTCAGAAGCGTTTAAAATGGAAGAATAGACTTGGAGGTTGGGATTACTTTACTTTCAACCTTAGAAGCGATAAAACAGTTGAAATAGAAAGAAACAACTTTAATAAGTTTAGAAACAGTTTACAAACTGCTAATAAATATGGTTATAAGATTGGTGATAGAGGTCAAACAACATATAATGTAAAAGCATTTGATAAAGAAGTGTTGCAATCAAATTGGTTAAGTGGTGATGAAGCTGCTTGGTTAGAAGAATTATTCACATCTCCAGAAGTTTATTTGATTGATGGTACATTAAATTCTTCATCAGCTGAATTACCAGTAACAGTTACAAATGATAACTTTGTAGTTGGTAAGAAAGAAAACGTAGGGTTGATTGCTTATACTATAAATATACAACACGGATATAACAAAATTATTCAAAGAAACTAAATATGGATTTTAAATTAGTAGTTAGAAGTCAAGATAATACAAAAACATATGGATTAGATTTATATGGTGATGTTGATGTAAATATAGTATTTAACATAAACGATATTCGTAACCCAGAATCAATTAAATCAAACTATACTAAAGAGTTTACTATACCAGCTACGCATAATAACAATAAGTTCTTTGAGAGCTTATTATATAATGGTAACTACCCTACTTCATTCAACCCAAGTTTTAAAGCATCAGCTCAACTATATGGTGATTCATCAATCATTATTGATGGTTACTTACAAGTAACTCAAATAATCAAGAATGATGATAATTTTGTTGACGCATATAGTGTTGTAATATACGGTGAGATTTCATCATTGTTCAATGATTTAGGTGGATTAAAACTAACTGATTTAGATTTCACTGAATATAATCACATTTGGAATTATACCAACGTTACAAATAGTTGGGATAAATCAATCAAGTATAATAACATTGACGCACCATTTGTTTTGGGTAGAGGTTATGTATATCCATTTGAATGGAGAGGTCAAACAACAAATGAAATGGGTGTTGAAGATTTTTATCCAGCTATGTATGTTAAAACCATATGGGATAAGATATTCAAGAAAGCTGGTAAAACATATACATCAACATTCTTAAATAGCAAAGAGTTTAAATCATTGGTTATACCATTTTCAAAAGAACATATTTATTTAAGTGAAGCACAAAAGAAAGCTGCTGAATTCTTGGTTAGTCAATCAGTAGATACAACCTTGGTTAATGCTGCTGGCAAAGCTGTTGTTATGTATCCAACAGTTGCAACTACTTCTGGTAATATAAATTTAACATTTGATACAGAAACATCTGACCCAAGTAATTTATTAACTAGTGGTGTATTTACAGCAAGCAAAAAACAATTTACTAATCTAGGAGCTAATGTTAAAGTTAAGATTGCTTATCTAGCAAATGTTGTTGGTGGTTTTCCATGGAAGCTTGTTGGTGGACCAATTACATGCAACGTATGGTTATATAATATAACAACAAAACAAATCATTGGGTCAGAAATAATTTCAATAGAAAACCCTAGTGGTAATTTATTAGGTCCAGGTCCATACTATTCAAGTGGAGAATGTTTTGTTGATTATACTGGTACAATACAAGCTGGTCATAAGTTTAGAATTATACTTAACTTTAGAGTTCCAGCAAGTAGTTTTGCATCTAAGTTTATTGGTTCTTCTACTGGTCAAGCTCTTGGTGGTACTATAACACCATATGTTGTTGCTGGTACTGATTTCTATAATTCTATACAAGAAAACTGGTTATTTGAAGGTGATAGCATTGAGATGAATCAAATAATTCCAGATGAAATAACTATTAATGATTTATTAACATCTATTAATAAGATGTTCAACTTATATTGGTTACCAGATGGTGATAAAAACTTTATCATTGAACCACGTGATGTATTATATGCAAATACAGATACTCAAATACTTGATTGGACTGATAAAACAAATAGGAACACTGATATAACTATAACACCATTAGCTGAATTAAATAATAATAAATACATATTTACATATTCAGAAGGTGATGATTATTATAATGAAACATATAATACTCAATACAGTGAAGTTTATGGTACCAAGATTGTTGAAGTATTAAATGATTTCGTATCTGATACGAAAGAAATTAAACCTAAGTTTGAGGCATCTGTAATGGTTAGGATGAATGCATCTCAACGTATTGCTCCAGCTTATGTTATACAGCAAGAAGGATTCTTTGAGGGTACTGAACCTAAGTTAAGGATATTATACTACGGTGGATTGGTAACAACATCAGATTTCTTCTTATTCAAATCTAAAGAATACACTATAGGGTTACTGAAATATAAATACCCATATGCTGGACATTTCAACAATCCAGATAATCCAACATATGATATTAACTTTGGTCAATCTAAACAATATTATTATAATGGTGTTACAAAAACTACTGGTAACTTATTCAATAATTATTGGATAAACTCTATTAATGATATCATTTCACCAGACTCGCATATTTGGGCTGGTGAATTACATTTAAAACCATTTGATATAATTACTATGAATCTATTTGATACAATTCAAATGGACCAAGTTTATTATAAAATAAATAAAATAGAATATAATCCATTAACTGAATTAGCAAAAGTTGAGTTGGTTAAAACAACTTCGTTTGCTGCTAAACCAAATGCAACAATTGTTAAACCAGAAGTAATTCCAGCTGTATTCCCTGGTGGAGGAAACCCATGGACACCATGGACACCTAAACCATGGGTTGTTGATAAAACTGATGGAACTACGTATTCACCATTTACAAATCCTCAATGGACTTGGAAAGAATCTACAGATAACGTTAATTATAAAAATGCGTATGTAGATAAAGGTTCAATGGGTGTAAATACAACTTTGATTGAATCGAATAATAAAGGTTTTACAACAACTAAATATACGTCATCAATTCACAGAAATAATTTTGAAGCAGTTAACTTCATAGATGTAAAAGGTAGTGATAACTATGTAGCACCAAAAGCATATGCTGTAAGAGTAACTGGTAATAACAATAGAGTTATGGCTGCTACAAACATTTCAGTTGTTGGTAATAACAATACTGTTGAACAAGGTATAACTAATGTTAGTATAGTTGGTGATAATATATTTGCTAGAGAAAGCAATGTAAGTTATATTGATGGAGTTAAGATAAAGAATGGTGCTCTTTATGAAGAGTTTAACTTAATAAATGGTAGTGTTAATGAAATACAAAATGCATTTGCATCATCAATAAATCCTAACCTAATTAGAAACGGTAAAGATGCTGTTCAAAACATTGGTGGTATGTCTAAACTTAATTATATAAATGGTGGTGCAAATAGCACTTTATCACCAGATGACTTATCATAATCAAATTATTAAAAAACATTAAAACATAAAATCATATTTTAAATAAAATTAGATAATGAGCGGATTAAATATTCAAAATAGTAGAGTACAAATGAAGTATTCAACTTCAAGTGGTGAAACACCTACTATTGCCCCTTCAACTGACCATACAGATGGTACATGGACACCAACTGACGTATACGTTGGTGAAGTATTCTTTAACGTATTTGATGATGCTGCGTGGTTCAGAAGTTTAAATGGTTTAGTTCCATTAACATCTGGTGCTTCATATGTATCAACCTATGTAAACATAACTGGTGGAACTATGACTGGTGGTTTAGTCACACCATCTTTATCAGCAACATCGATTACTGGTACAACAATTTATTCACCTAATTTCAATGGTATATTCGTTGGTGATGGTTCTGGGTTAACTGGTATCACTTCAACTACATTTACTGGTGGAACAATTAGTGGTGATGTTACATTCACTAATAATGTTGATATGTGTGCTGCTTCTTTATCAGCTTCAACAATTAGTGGTTGTGGTGGTGAGTTAGAAATTGATACTGACTTAAATGTTATTGGTGATATTTCTGGAACCACATTCTATGGTGATGGTTCTGGGTTAACAAACTTACCTTATTTTACTGGATTAACTCTTGATGAAGTATTGACGTTTGGTGATACATCAACATCTGGTAATATTGTTTTATCTGGTGGTAGTATTACCTTGGGTACTGGTACTTTCTTTGGTGATGGTAGTGGTTTAAGCAATGTACCATTTGGACCAACACCAACACTAGACGAGGTATTACAAAGTGGTAACACTTCAACTAACTATGATATACTTTTAACAAATGGTAATATTGTATTAGGTACTGGTATATTTACTGGTGATGGTAGTGGGTTAACAAACTTACCAATAGCTTCAGCAACCACACAAACACTTGCACAAGTATTGGTTAATGGTAATACAACTGATGGCAATGGAATCGTTGTAGATTCTGGAGATGCTATTGTATTAGGTGATTCATTAGCAAATTCTTATAGATATATTGGTGGTAATGGTGGTGGTGACCTTGTAATTGGTAATGGAACTACAGCATTAACAAGCTCAACTATAATATCCCGAACAAGTGGAAGTGAGGAGTCAAAGTTATTATTATATACTAGTGGTTTAACTTTCGAACAAACTGGAGTAACAACAACTGGTATTCAATATGCTGGTGATTATACAACTGGATTTACTAACAACACGCTTGTAACTAAACAATATGTTGATAATGCTCTTACTGGTGCTACTGGTGATTATTTACCATTATCTGGTGGAACAATGGATGATAATGCAATTATTGAATTTGATAATTTATCTCAATTAAGAGAAGGAATTTATGATTTTGGTGGACAAGGTGGTATCAGTCAAATCTGTTCAGTTGGTTATGAAAATAACTGGCAATCTGGTATTAATCATATATTTGATAACAATGGATATATTCGTGAATCATCACATTGCTTTAGCATTATACCAGATAATACATTTGATTCAACTTTACAATTTAAAATTGGTAGTAGATGGGTATTAGATAATGGTGATACATATGAATGTTCTGACATAACTGTTAATGCAGCAGTTTGGACTCTATTAAATAATAATGATACATATTGGACATCTGGTTCTACTGGTAATTATTCAATTAAAGCAAATAATGATAGCGGATTAGATGCTACTGGTGATTATTCATATGCTGAAGGTGCTGGTACAACAGCAATCGGTAATCATTCACATGCTGAAGGGTTTAGTACAATAGCTAGTGGTCAAACGTCACACGCTGAAGGTGGCACTACATTAGCTAGTGGAGATGTAAGTCATGCCGAAGGTGAAAATACAACAGCTTATGGTAACCGTTCACATGCTGAAGGTAACACTACAACAGCTATTGGTGATAATTCACATGCCGAAGGGTATTTAACAATAGCTAGTGGTAGTACATCACATGCTGAAGGTAATACAACAATAGCATCTGGTACTTATTCACACGCTGAAGGTTCTAATACAATCGCTAGTAATACTAACTCGCACGCTGAAGGTTATACTACCACAGCTAGTGGTGACGTATCACACTCTGAAGGTAATGAAACAACTGCATCTGGTGATTATTCACACTCTGAAGGTGACCATACAATAGCATCTGGTCAAACAAGTCACGCTGAAGGTACTTATACAACAGCTAGTGGTGATTATTCACATGCTGAAGGTATATTGACAATAGCTTATGGTAATCAATCACACGCAGAAGGTTATCAAACAATAGCATCTGGTTATACATCACACGCTGAAGGTGAAAGTACTACAGCATCTGGTAATTATTCACATGCTGAAGGGTATGGAACAATAGCTAGTGGTATTAAATCACACGCTGAAGGTCAAATGACATTAGCATCTGGTGTTTATTCACATGCTGAAGGTCAATCTACAATTGCATCTGGTAATGATTCACACGCTGAAGGTGGTAGCACACAGGCTAGTGGAACTACAGCACACGCAGAGGGTTATAATACATTAGCTAGTGGTAATTTTTCACACTCACAAAATCTTAGTACAACAGCATCTGGTTATGCATCACATGCTGAAGGTCACGATACAACAGCATCTGGTAGTACATCACACGCTGAAGGTTACCAAACAACAGCTGGTGGTGGTTTTTCACATGCTGAAGGTGATTCAACAATAGCTAGTGGTCAAGCATCACATGCTGAAGGTGACCATTCACATGCTGAAGGTGACCATTCACATGCTGAAGGTCAATATACAACAGCTTCTGGTTATCAATCACATGCTGAAGGGCAAAGTTCAACAGCATCTGGTGATACATCACATGCTGAAGGTTATTACACAACTGCTAGTAGTTTAGCTTCACATTCTGAGGGTAATCATACATTAGCTAGTGGTGATGCTTCACACGCTGAAGGATATTACACAACAGCAAGTGGTTATTATTCACATGCTCAAGGTGTTTTGAATATAGCTAGTGGTTATGGTACACATTCTAGTGGTAGTGGTTCAACAGCAACTGGTGATTGGTCATTTGTACACGGTACTGGTTCTACAGCATCTGCTGCTGGTTCAATAGTTTTAGGTTCTAATTTATCTGGTGTTTCTAGCAATACAGTTTATGTTAATAAATTAAATATTAATTCACTTCCAGCTGGAACATCTATTAATAATTTAGGTATAGATTCTTCTGGTAATATAATTATAGGTTCAGCTGGTGGTGCTACTTTTACTGGTGGTACTGTAAGTGGTGCTACTAATTTTACAAACGGTTTAACTGCTACTACAATAAGTGCTACAACATATTATGGTGATGGTTCAAATTTAACTGGTATTGCAGCTTCTGCAACTGAGTTTGTTGTTAATTGTAGAAACCAAAGTGGTGCTAATATGTATAGAGGTCAAGCGGTTTTTATTTCTGGTTCAACTGGTAATAAACCAACAATACAATTAGCTCAAGCAAATACTGAAGCAACATCAGCAAGAACATTTGGAGTATTAAAAAATGATATTGCTAATAATGCTTTTGGAGATGTTGTTACTATTGGTTCAATAACCAACTTAGATACAAGAGCTGTAGCAACAAATCCATTTACAGTTAATACATTAGCTGATGGTGATAGATTATATTTATCTCCAACAACAGCTGGTTATGTAACAAATGTTAAACCTAATGCACCTAATCATATTGTATATATTGGTAATGTTATTAGAACTTCACCAACGAATGGATATATAGAATACCAAATACAAAATGGAAGTGAATTAAATGAATTGGCAGATGTAAATATAAGTGGACTTACACAAGGTGATATTTTAATATATAATAGTGGAACTACACTTTGGGAGAACAGAGCTAATCTTGGAAGTTTTGGAATTACAATTGATGGTGGTGGTTCAGCAGTTACAACTGGAGTTAAAGGTTATGTTGAAATACCATATTCTGGAACAATAACAAGTTGGACAATAATGGCTGACCAATCTGGTTCAACAGTAATTGATTTATGGAAAGATACTTATGCTAATTACCCACCAACATCTGGAGATACAATTGCTGGAAGTGCTAAACCAACTCTTACAGCAGCTGTTAAAGCACAATCATCAACACTTACTGGATGGACTACAGCAGTTGCTGCTGGTGATATAATAGCATTTAATGTAGTTTCAGCATCAACAGTAACAAGAATAACACTATCAATCAAAATAAATAAATCATAATGGAATATATTATAAATCAAAATCAAGAAAATTTCAAAATAATAATGTTTGAATATGATAATAGAAATTGGGAAATATGTTTTGAACATAATACTACTGAAGAAGAAATTCAAGAATTAATAACAAAAAGAATAAGTGAATTAATTATTGATTATTCAGATAATTCAGATTATGATAAATCTGATTTATTTGTTGATTATATTGATTACGAAACAAATAAAAATATATAATGGCTACAAGAACTATATCAAATGCTGGAGGAAATTATAATGCGGTTGGAGCTTGGGTTGAAGGTATTGTTCCAACATCTGCTGATGATGTTGTAGCTACTGCTACATCTGGTCAATTAACTGTAAACGTTTCATCAGCTGCAAGAAGTTTTGATTTTACAAACTATGTAAATACAGTTGCTGTAAATGCAAGTTGGACTGTAAGTGGTGTTGCAACACAAACATTTGTTACTGGTATGACAATAACTGGTACTGCAAGTATAATTTTAACTGGAGCTGCTGCTGCAATTACTACAAATGGAAAATTAATACCAAATCTTCAGCTGGGTTCTAATAAAACACTTAATGATATTTTAAAAGTTACTAATATAACTCTTGGAGCTGCAACATATACTGGTTTTCAATTTGATATTTCTGGAAATTTAGCTGCTGCTATAAATGCAATTGCTGGTAATACTATAATAAATTTAATTGGAAGTGGTACTGTAAATATGGGTAATTATACTGGAACTGGGGGTGTAAATATAAATACATCTGGAACATTAACTGGAGGTACAACTGGTATTGGATTAGCTACAAATACAACATTAAATTATTCAGCTGGTACATTATCTCAAATGAAATTAAAAATTCTTACAACTCCAATAACAATAAATGGAAATGGCATTGAATTTGAATCGTTTGATTATGCCGCAGTTTCTAATACAGTTAGTATAATAAATATACCAACTCAACTTAAGGTTAAATATCTTAATGCAACACCAGGTTCTTCTACTTATAATCCAACCACAACAACTTTATTAAGATTTGCTGGTGCTGGAGGTATAAATGTAACTCAATCTATGAATATATTTTCAAGTATAATAAATAATGTTGGTGATAACGCTCCAAAAGTACCAGTAATTGAATTAGCAACTGGTGTAACACATACTATTAATTCTTTAAATATATATGGTTATCAAGGTATAACAACTAATACTACTGCTGGTGCTAGAGCTAATGCTATTCTAAAAAGTACCAATAGTGGTGTTCAAGCAAGTATTGATTTATTAACTCCATCTAGTTCATTTATTGTTAATACAGATTTAACAGATATTAATTTTGTTAATTTAGGTGCTTATGTATTATCAAATTCAACTTTATCAAATTGTACCAATGCTAGTATTATTACAATACCTGGTAGTACTGGTGGTGGTTCTTTTACATTTGTTAATTAATAAAAACATTTAAACATCTTATACTATTTTAAATAAACATTTAACATGGCAGAAAATATCAACATAGACATAGTTATTAACGCAGCTAACGCTGCCAAAACCTTAAAAGAACAAAAGGATGCTTTAAAAGAATTAAATAAAGCATTGGGTGAAGTTAAAGAAGGTTCTGGTGCGTTTGAATTACTTAATGATAGTGCTAACCAATTGAAATCTTCAATGGATGTACTTACCTTATCATTCGAAGATGTTTATGGTGAAGGCGTACAACCTCTTACTAGTAAAATGGGAGAGCTTGAGGATAGGATGTATGCAATGGCTGCTGCTGGTCAACAAAATACTGAAGAGTTTAAAACACTTCAAGCTGAAGCTGTTAGAATGCGTAGAACCATTCAAGATGTTGATGAAACAGTTGATGCATTTGCACAAAAGGGTGCTAGACTTAAAGGTTTTATTGGTATTGTATCTGGTATTGCTGGTGGTTTTGCTGTAGCTCAAGGTGCTGCTGCATTATTTGGTGAACAGAATGAAGTAGTTGAAAAAACTTTATTAAAGGTACAAGCTACCATGGCAATACTTAATGGTTTACAAGAGTTAAATACTCTTATAACTGAGAAGAATGTTGTTATTCAACGTATTTTAAACCTTGTAATGAAAGCTAATCCAATCTTTATTATATTGGGTGTTATTACAGCTGTTACAGCAGCATATGCAATATTAACTAGAAAAACTGAGGATAATATAAAAGCTGAAAAATTAGCAACTCAACAAAAGAAAGCTTTGGCTGAAGAGCAAAAGAAACAAGCTGAGTTTATTGGTCAAGAAAGTGCAGCGTATGTTACTTTGGTTGAAAGATTAAGATTAACTAATCCTCAATCAAAAGAACGTTTAGCTTTAATTAAAGAAATTAATAGTACTTATGGTACAACATTAAAGAATTTATCTGATGAAACAGCGTTTCAGAATCAATTAAATAAAAGTGTTGATGAGTATATTGGATTCTTAAAATTAAAATATGCGTTGCAAGCTAATGAAGGTTTAATACAAAAAAACTTAACCAAACAAGCTACCTTAACTAAAGAATTAAATGAAGCTGAAGCTCTTTTACAGAAGTCTATCGATGCTAGAAAAGCATCTGGATATAAAGATACTGGTAGAGATTTAAGAATTGCTTTGGAATTACAATATCAAGTTGTTGATGAACTTAGAAAGAACTTATCAGATGCTGACACTAGATTAAAAGGTTATGTTAAGAGTTCAATTGATGCTACCAATAAGATAGCTACAAGTGGATTAAAAACTACAAAAGAAGGTGAAGCTGCTAAAACCAAAGTTGTTACTGATGAATCAGCAAAAAGGGAGGCAGCATATTTAGCAGAATTAAAACGTATTGAAGATTTAAATAAAGCAATAGAAGAAAATAGTTTAAAACGTTTTAAATCAATTGAAGATTTAGCTTTTGAGCTTGAAACATTTAACTTAAATCAATATGCTAAAGAATTTGCTAATTTAAAAAATGCTTTTGCAAAAGAAGAAGATTTATTATTTGAGCAAAAAGATAAAGAAATTGAAGATTTACAAAAAAGATATACTCAAAAAGAAAGGTTAACTAAAGAATATTTAGATAAAGAATCTGAAATTAATAAAGATTATGATACATTATTTCAATTAAGTAGAGATAAATATGCTTCTAATTTATATGCAATACAAGTTAAAAACTCTAATGAACTAATTAAATTAGATTTAGATAATGCTAAGTTAACTTATGAGAATAATTTAGAATTTTTAGATAAAAAATTAGAAGATAAAAAGAATGCTAATAATAAAGAAAAAGCTTTAAATAAAGAATTAGATGATAGTTCTAAAACAAGCTTACAGCAACAAACTATTGATTTAGCAGCACAACTTGATAAGCAAGCAAAATTAGTTATAAAACGTGAAGCTGAAAAAGCTGATTTTATCACTAAAATGAATGAAACTCGCACTACTGAGGAACGTTTAATCTATCAAGGTGTTATTGAAGATATCGATAAATTAAACATTAAAACTCAAGATGAGATTAAAATAAATAGTGATTTATTAACTGAAAAGAAGAAACAATTAGAAGTTAATGAAAAACTATATGGTACTGGTGCTGCCAAAAATCAATCTGAAGAAATAGTAAATTTAGAAAAATCTACATTTGAAGAACGTAAAAAATTAACTGAAGATTACTACAAAGAAGTTGAAGCTAAGGTAACTTCTAGATATACACAAGAAAAAGCTGCTATTGATGGTCAATTAAAAGCTGCTCAAGAACAAGCAGATGCTTTAAAAGCGTCAGCACTTGGGTATTATGAAGTAGTTACATATCAACAAGAAGAATTAGCTAAAGCTACTACACAAGCTCAGAAAGATGATATAGCAGATACTATTGAAATATATAATCTTAAAGCTAAAGGTGCTGAAGATGCTGCTAATTTAGAATTGCAAGGAATTGAAAAGTTAAAACGAGATAAAATTAAGTTAGAAGGTGAGTATAATAAAACCATTATTGATTTAACTAAAAATACTACTACCAAAATAAATAATGAAGAAGTAGTTAGAACAGAGAAAACCAAAGAAGAATTAGATAAGCGTAAAGCTGACTATGAAAACTTTGCAGCTGCTGCTGCTGATGCTGTTTTAGGATTGTTGGGTGCTGCATTCAATAGCCTTACTGAATCTAGGATAAATAATATTGATAGAGAGAAACAAGCTCAATTAGATGCTTTACAAACTGAAGAGGATGCTTATTTAAAATCAACTGAGAAGAAAACAAACGCTGAGAAATTCAAATCTGATAAAGAAGCTGAGTTTGCTAAAAAGAAAGCTGATATAGAAGCTAAATTTGAGAAACAAAAAGCTGAAGCTCAATATAAGAATGAGATTCGTCAATGGGAATTTACATTTCTTCAAGCTACAGCTAACTTTGCTAACGCTATGTTAAAGGCTGCTCCAAATCCATTCTTATTGGCAACAACTGGTATTTTAGGTGTATTACAATTAGCTACCATTACAGCTAATAAACCAGTTAAAACATTTGGTAAAGGTGGTTTATTGGATGGTCCATCACATGCTGATGGTGGTATTGCAACACCATATGGTGAGATGGAAGGTGGTGAAGCTGTAATCAATAAAGCTAGTACCAAACAGTTCTTACCAATACTTTCAGCTATAAATGAAGCTGGTGGTGGTATTCCTTTGGTTAACACATCTATGATGGCTAATGGTGGTGTTACCAATGTAAATAATAATAATGTTGATATGAGTAACGTTGAATTATTGTTACAATCATACTTCAATAGACCTATAAAAACATATGTTACATCAAGTGATGTTACCAATGCTCAAAGCATTGATAGACGTTTAACTGATAGAACATCTTTTTAAAAAATCTACAATTATAATATAATTAATAATTAGATATATGGAAAATAAATTACCAGTTTACAGAATAAAGATTAACCCAGAAGATAATTCTGGAGTATATGCTGTAAGTTTAGTAGACGAACCAGCCATTGAAATTGATTTTATTGCATTATCAAAACAAATTGAAATGGAGTTTTCTGCTAACAAAGATAAGAAAATGTTATTCGGTCCAATGTTGATACCAGATAAATTGATTTATCGTAAAGATGATAATGGTAATGAATATAATATTGTATTTGATGCTGAAACAATCCAGTTGATAGCTGATAAATTCAATGAAAATAAATTAAATGATTCATTCAATTTCCAACACTCAAATAGAAAAGTTGAAGCTGTAATGCTACAAAACTGGATTACTGGTGATGTTGATAAATCACAAGAGATGGGATTCAGTTTACCTAAAGGAACTTGGTTTGGTGGTATTAAGGTTAAAGATGAACAGTTTTGGATGAATGAAGTAAAATCGGAAAAAGTTAAAGGATTCAGCGTTGAAATTAAATGTGACGTTGAGCTTTTGCAATTAAATAATAACAAAATAAATATAAAACTTATGGAAATTAAAACAAAAGAAGGTGTATCATTACACTACGATGGTGAATTTGCTGAAGGCACTCAATTATTTTTGGATGTAGCTATGACTGAATATGCTCCAGAAGGTGCTCATATGCTTGAAGATGATAGAGTAATTACTTTAGATGCTGAAGGCAGAATACTTTCAATCGCAGAAGAAACACCAGTACTACCTAATGAACCAGCAATTGTTTCTGAAGCATTAGAAACTGAAAAATTAGCTTTGGTACCAGAAGAAGTTATGGCTATCGTTCAACCAATGTTTGAAGCTATGTCAAATCAAATGTCTGAATTGGTTAACAAGATTAGTGAATTAGAAGCTAAGGTTGATGAATTACAAGGTGAACATGATTCTATCGAAGTATTAAAAGCTGAAGTAATAGAAAAGCTTTCAACTATCGCTGGTGTTGAATCAATTACTAAAAAAGTTAACGATGTTAAAATTAAAAATGAAGAAGTTTTACTATCTAAAGTTAACAGTTTCAGAAATCTATTAAAATAAAAAAATCTACGTTTAGTTAAAAAATAATAATTAGATGTATAATAACAAATAAAATAAATTAAAAAAGTTTAAACATGAAAAATTTTAAATTATCATTTACTGACAATACAACATTCTACGGAAAAGATTTAGAAGGGTTCTATGCTAACGCATTATTAAAAGGTACTAGTAAAGAATCATTCAAATTAATCCCAGATGTTAAGTCAACTGCTAAAATTGGTAAATTGAACTTAGGTTCTATATTACAAGATGCTGATTGTTCATTTGCTGGTACTGGTGAAGGTACATTATCACAAAAAACTGTAACTGCTCATGATGTAAAAATCAACTTGGAGTATTGTCAAAGAACATTTGAAAGAAACTACTTATCTCAAATGATGAGAGCTGGTTCTAATAATGATGGTTCTGTTATGCCAGCTTCTGTTGAAGAATTCTTATTGGCTGAAGTAGCATTAAAAGTTGCTAACGATTTAGAGTATATCTCTTGGCAAGGTTCTGGTGCAACAGTTGCTGCTAACTTTGTATCTGAAACTGGTTTACAAGCTAAATTACTTGCTGATGGTGGTGTTATTGACGTAACTGCTACAACTTTAAGTTCTTCTAACATCTTAGCTCAAATAAATAGAGTATACGATGCTATCCCAGCTACAATCAAAGATTCAGCTGATTTAGTTATCTATATGAATGCAAAAACTGCTGGTTTCTACAAGCAAGCATTAGCTTCTTCTTACACTGGATTCTATTCAGAAGAACAAAAATTAACTTTCTTAGGTGTTAAAATCATAGTTGGTGCTTTAAGTGACAACAGAATGGTTGCTTGTGAATCAACTAACTTATTATTGTTAACTGACTTGGTATCTGATTTCAATGATGTTCTTGTATTACCACAAAGAAGTGTAACTGGTGCTCCAGTAGTAAGAATGGTTGCTGACTTCAAATTCGGTGTTGACTTTGTTTACGCAGACGAAATCGTTTATTACAATATCTAATAAATAAAACAAAACTTCATAATGGCCCTACTGGGCCACTTATGATAAACTTATAATAACAAAAATAAAAAATATAAAATATTATGGCAATTTGTAACGCATTAAACGCTGGAATTTCTAAGTCATGTGATAATAACGCTGGGGGTATAACTCATTTTTATATCGCTGACCACGCTTCTGTTTCAGCATACACGGAAACTAGTTCAAATATTACAGCAATCACTATGAGTGGTTCTGCTAAATTCTATTCTTTCGAATTCAATAGAGGTACATCAAACTACTCTGAAACAGTTAATATCGATTTAGCTAATGGTACTACTTTCTTTACTCAATCAGCAGTATTGGTTTTATCTAGAAGAGAAAAAACTAAAGCTGAAGCTATCAAGAAATTAACTGATGGTCAAAAAGAATTATTTATTATCTTGAAAGATTCTAACGGACTATACTGGGCATTTGGTAAAGATGATGGAATGGTTGTAACTGCAATCGAAGGTGGTTCTGGAACCGCTAAAGCTGATGCTAACATGTATTCAATTACATTTACTGGTGAAGAGGCTGATAATTCTCCAGAAGTAGCTAGTGGAATCATAGCAGCTCTTTTAGCTTAATAACTAAAGTACATTAAAAATATTAAACCCTTGGCTATTAGCTAGGGGTTTTTTATTTATAAACGATTTTTAAACTAAAACTATTTTAAAATAAAAAGTATGATAATAATAAATAAAAATAGTATTAATACATTAGCTTTAACCCTTTTAGAAAAATCAGAGTATCCTAATGATTATACTTATAATTTATTCGTAATTGAAAATGCAGAAACTGGTGAAGAAAAAATATTTACTGGAGTTAAATATAGTTCAGATAATATAAGATATGAAAAATTCTATATCACTGAATCTGGAACAACTGAAAACTTATTGGATGGTTTAATTAACATTACTGGTAATACAGCACAATTCAACTACAAGGTTTATGAATCACTAACAAGTTTTTCTGCGAATACTTTAGCTGTTTCAGCAACAACTGGAACTATAATTGAACAAGGTCGATTACTAGTAAAAGGTATTCAAAATAATAATAACACAATAAATGATATATACTTATAATGAAAATATTCGGATTAAATATAACTAAAAACACACCAATTCAAAATGAACCTTTATTACCAACCAATTCTGGTGGTGGTGATTCAGTAATGGGTTTTGGAATGCAAACTTCATTACCTCAAGTAATTGAAAATCATTCAAAAGATTATGTACTATATGTTACAGATGAAGGTGAATTCTATCCAAGATATTTGGAGAAACTATATAATAACTCACCAACTCATCAAGCTTGTATTGATACTAAAGCTCTTCTTGTTGCTGGTGATGGATTTACAGTTGATGAAACATT
>Ga0315274_10005524_pt1 | contig 18499 bp, 17 predicted proteins | sample YL17G02_20_MG_FD_203700 | JGI IMG/M metagenome (GOLD analysis project Ga0315274, IMG submission 203700) | Sediment microbial communities from Yellowstone Lake, YNP, Wyoming, USA - YL17G02_20 | ecosystem: Environmental > Aquatic > Freshwater > Lake > Sediment | place: USA: Wyoming | collected...
CGTGCGCACCGGCAACGCAAACCAGCGCGTGATCGTGGAGTTCATGCGCCACCCGCCCTGGCTCTCCATGAGCAAGAACGGCGCGAGACCCAGCAGCATCGATGCAAAGAATGAGAAAGCGACCACCCCGCGGGCGTGCCCCAACCACCACGCGTCCGGCGCGGCGTGGGCGCAGAATTGGGCGATCGTGACGCCCAGCACCAGCAACAGGGCGAGGGCGGGGAATACGACCCGGTTCTTCAGGACCAGATCCCAGAGGAGGACGTGCAGCGCGGCTTTCATGGCACAGGATTAGACGAAGGGTTCATGGAGGTCGCCGGACGTCAGTCCACCGCCCGCTCCGTGGCACGCGCATGGAAGATCTCTTCGAACGTGGCGCTGGACTCCTCGAGCGCTTCACCACCGGCTTGGCGTAGCGCCAGGGCGAAGGACTCCGGAGACCCGTTGCGAATCACCGTCCATTCTTCCGAGCCGCCGGAGACTGCCAGAACACTGGGCAGCGCCTTCACGCGCGCCGCCGTGCCAGGCAGTCGCACGACGACGCGTCGGTGGGATTCCAGGATGCGGTCCAGTTCCCCCTGCAACACGAGCCGGCCATGAGCCAGCATCGCCACCCGGTCCGACACGCGGGCGATCTCGTCGAGCAGATGGCTCGAAAACAACACGGTGCGCCCCTCATCGGCCACGGCGCGGACGATGGCTTCCAGCAACTCTCGGCGCACGACCGGGTCGAGGCCCGAGCTGGGTTCGTCCAGCACCAGCAGCTCCGGCCGATGGGCGAGCGCGACCAACAGGCCCGCCTTGGCCAGCTCGCCTTTCGAGAGTGTGCGGATGCGCGCTCCCGGCGGAAGCTGGAATTGTTGCCGCAGGCTCTCCGCGTACCCGGCGTCCCAGGCCGGGTAGAAGGCCCGACTGTAGCGAAGCAGTTCACCCACCGTCAGCCACGGCGGCAGGTCACGGTCTTCGGACAGGTAGCCGAGCCGGCCGAGCACTTCGACCGCGCGCGCCACGGGTTCGAGGCCGAACACTTGCACGGATCCCTCCTGCGCGCGCAACAGGCCGAGGACGTGTTTGATGAGGGTGGTCTTGCCGGCGCCATTGGCGCCGACCAGGCCCAAGACGCCGCCCCGCGGTACGGTGAGGGAGACATTGTCCAGGGCGCGCTTGGCGCCGTAGCGGCGGGTGACGCTGTTGAGGGCGATGACCGGTTGGTTTTCGGGGTTGGCGTTCATGGGTTCTTCGGATGTTTAAGGAGGTTGTGACGCTCACGGACCAGTTGCAGGACCTCGGCCAGTCCGAGATCCAGATGGGTGGCATCCGTCAAAAGGGAGTCCACCTTCGGTGCCAGCGACTCTGTCGCGACCTGCGGCGATAAACGTGGGGCTTTGTCGGCGACATAGGTGCCGGAGCCATGCCGACGGACCACGACCCCATCGCGCGCGAGTTCGCCATAGGCGTGAACAACGGTGTTGGGGTTGATGACGAGGCGCTCGGCGAGGGTGCGGATGGCGGGCAGCTCCTGCCCTGGCTGGAGGCGGCCGGAGGCGATCAGGTACTTCACCTGGTTCACGATCTGGCGATAAACCGGGAGGCCGTCGGTAGTGGAGAGCCGGATTTCCATCAGTCAAGAGGGGCGGTTGATACCCGGCGCGGACGGTGGCGAGCCGGGGGGTGGGGACCAATGGGCGCTAGAGGATTCATGCACTCAGCAAAGTGTCTTAGTGTTCTAGTTGTGTGATACACTTAAACCCGTCGCCCCGGGATGTCAAGTAGGGGGATGAAGAAAGTTGAGGACGAATTCCCGGCATGGCGGCGCGCGGCGGCAATCCCGCCCGCCCCGTAGCCCATCGGACTCCGCAAGTCCGGCACCTGGGACCTGCTAGCAGTCCGTTCAAAAACATCGGCCAAGGTAGGAGTCGAGGTGACGAGACTCTGATTCTCGGGCGTTTTCTCCCCGCAGATAGAGCCTCGTCACCTCGGCTCCTACATCCTGAACGGGCTGCTAGGCCTTCAGTTTGAGCTTCTGCAGAAGTTCCTTGCGCGCCTCGACGCGGAGCCGGGCGTTTTCGTGGCGACGGTTCTCGTCCGGTGTCTCCGGCTTCAGAAGGTTGACCGGAGTGGGGTGCCCGGCGTCATCCACGCCCACGAACGTGAGGTAGGCGGTGGTGGCTCGCACTGAGTCGCGGGTGTAAGGATTCTCCCGCATGACCTGCACGCCCACCTCCAGCGAAGTCGTGCCCACATAGTTCACCGAGGCCCGGAGCACCACGTGGTCGCCGAGATGGACCGGGGCCAGGAAGGAGATGCGGTCCGTGCTCACGGTCAGCACCTTCCGTTCGCAGTGCTTCTGGGCGACCATGCCGGCGAGGGCGTCGATCCACGACATGATCGTGCCGCCGAACACGATCCCGAGATCATTCGCGTGTTGCGGCATCACCAGATAGCGGGTTTCCATCTGGCTATCGCGCGGGGTCTTCGTTTGCAGGGGGCTCATGGTGGAATCCTTCGGTTCTGGGCGGTGCGGTTTGGGCTTTCGTTTGGAGGCATCCGGAACTGCCTCAGCCGCCCGCTTTGGTTTTCAGGCCCATCCGGGTAAAGGTTTCTGCTGCCCGCTCCATGAACTCCGCGGAGGGCGCCGGCACACCCTCCAACGCGTGCGCCAGTCCCAGGCGTTTCCACTTGTGCAGGGCCGTCCGATGGAACGGTAGCAGGTTCACCAAGGTGACACTGCGCAGGCCGGCGACGAAATCGGCGATGCGCTTCAGTTCTTCCAAGTCGTCATTGAAGCCAGGAACCACGGGAAGCCGGATCCAGACGTTACGATGAGCCCGGTCCAGCGCCTGCAGGTTCTCCCGAATGCCGCGGTTGGAGACGCCGGTTAGCGCGCGGTGGCGGGTCTCGTCGAACGCCTTGAGGTCGTAGAGCACCAGGTCCGAGAGCGCGGCGGCGGCGAGCAGATGCTCCGTGCAGCCAAAGCCGGTCGTGTCCAACACCGTGTGCAAGCCGTGGGCGCGACCCGCTTCCAGCAGGGCGCAGAGGAAGTGCGGCTGCAGGAGTGGTTCACCGCCCGAGAACGTGATTCCACCGCCCGAAGTCTCGAAGAAGATGCGGTCTTTGAGGATCTCCCGGAGGACCTCGGGAACAGTCATGGTGCGACCGATCATCTGCCGCGCGCCGGTGGGGCAGGCTTCCACGCAGGCTCCACACAACTGGCATTGTTCGGGGTGCGCCGGCAGGGCGCCGGCCCCCGACACCGAATCGCCAAACGGGCACGCGCGTCGGCACTCGCCGCAGCCGGCGCAGCGGCTCTCGACCACGACGAGCTCGGGTCGGGGCGATATGCCTTCTGGGTTGTGGCACCAGGCGCAGCAGAGTGGACAGCCTTTCAGGAAAACGGTCGTGCGAATCCCCGGCCCGTCGTGAATCGAGTACCGCTGCAGGTTGAAAACGAGTCCGGTCAGCATCAACCCGGATACTGCCCGGTGATGAAGGTCCGCAACTGGTCGATCTCCTGGCCCTGCGCCGAGATGATCCAATTCACCAGATCCCCGATGGACACGATCCCCAGGAGCTTCGGGCCGTCCATCACAGGGAGATGGCGTACCCGGTGGGTGGTCATCAGCCGCATGCATTCCTCGACTGTGGCGTCCGCCGGAACGGAAATGACCGGCGCGGAAAGCACTTCGGTCACGGGCGTCTGCTGGGAGGACTTGCCGAGCAAGGCGATTTTGCGCGTATAATCGCGCTCGGAGAACACGCCCGCCAACCGCTCGCCATCGAGGACCACCAACGCGCCGACGTTCTTTTCGGCCATGACGCGGATGGCCTCATAGACCGTCGTCTGCGGGGGAACGGAGAACACTTGCGAACCCTTTCCCTGCAGGACGGCGCTGATCGTGCAACTGATCGTCATAACTTCAACTCCAAGCTCTCAAGGTTGGCGACACTCCCCTGCTCCGGCGACTTGCCCGAACCCGCGTGTCAGTGATGGGGCGTGAACATTTCATGGCTGACTAGCACCTGCCTATATCACCCCAACCGGGGCCTGACACGGAAAAAGTGTCGGGCCCGCCTCAGCCGCCCGGCACCACCACTCGCCAGAAACGTTCCCGCCCCGCCGGGACCGGCAACGCCACCACCTCAGGGTCACTCGCCAAGGTCAACGTGCGAACGGTCGTCCAATCCCGGAGCGACAGGCTGCTGGCCTCCTGCACCTCGTGCGACACCCCCACCGTGCCGCTGATGCTGAGGCGGACCTCGGTTGGGGTGAACGACGCGGCCAGCCGGGGCGTTCGCGGCTGCGTGGAAGCGGGCGAGTCGCTGAAGTCCGGGATGCCGTCGTGGTCCGCGTCGTTGAGATCATCAACTGAGAGCATCCAGTCGTAGTAGTCGGGCTCGCTCGTGTAGAAGTCGCCGTCGTCAAACTCGACGTAGCCGTAGTAATTCGTCGGCCACTGGGGATCCCGCAGGTAAATCTCGCGCTGAAAGACGAAGCGTTCGTCCCAGGCGTTGGTCCAACTGCCCGGCTGCAACTCGAGCCGGTCGTGCGGGGCCGTGGAAGACTTGACGAACTCGACCGGCCCCACGAACCGATTGTCCGGCAGGCCGGTCTGCCGCAGGTCCACCGAACCGACGACGCGATTGGTGCCCGGCGTGTAGCTCAGCGGCCCCAGGTATTCCACCAACTCAAACTCGTGAGTGAACGCGGACAACGGCCCGGAACTGCCTGTCATCTGGATCACGCACGAGCCGTCTTTCGCGCCCGCCGCCCGACTCCAGGTGGCCTGGACCGTGCCGCTGTCCACGCCGGGGATGACAAACGACCCGCTGGTGGTTCCGCCTGCGCTTTGGCTGACCTCGAAGAAATCGGCGTAGCCGTTCTCATTCTCGTCCTCGGACATGGGTACGCTGATCGCCAGCGCCCCTTCGACCGTCATTTCCCAGACCATATCCGTCAGGCGGAAGCCAGTGGAATGCGTGGGCTGAGAGAATGTCGGGGCCAGTTCACCGTTCGGCGCGGCCGGTGAGGGAAGGGTGCTCAGATCGAGCGTGTAGAACCCCATGCCATCCGAGCCCTGCCGGAACCGCAGCGAAAGACAATAGAACCGTGCCTGGGCTGTCTGAGCCGCCGAGAGCGAGCCCGAGCTGAGGACCAGCGCGAGGAAGCAGAGACGCACAATCAGGTTCAGGGGGTTCATCCGTTCAGGGCGTTTCATTGCTTCGAAGGTGTTGGGCAACGTCTATACCTGGCGGGGCATCGTAATCAACACCAAAGGTGTCGTCGTGCACTGCCGCGCTTGCATCGACCCGGGTACGAATGCACCATCGACCACAGCATGAACGCATTCGCGGATTCGAGTGACGCTCGGTCAGGGACGAGCCGCTCATCGACACCGCCGCCATGGTTCGGCGGTTTTCCTCCACCCGCGAACGACACTTCAACTGGGAGTCGGACGGAACCGCCAGGCGGCCGCTGCTTCGGCGGGGCAAGGCGCGCCATGAGAACTCGTACCAACGCCGTCCTTCAACTCCCACTGACATGGGCCGTGCTCGCGGCGTGTTTCTCGGTCCAGCCGGTTCAAGCTGCTTCCTGGATCACTAGCGGTCCGCTGATCACGGCACGCTCCGGTCACACCGCAACCTTGTTGCCCAACGGCAAGGTGCTGGTCGCGGGGGGGGGGTGACGGCACCAACTATCTTTCCAGCGCGGAGCTGTACGATCCGGCGTCCGGGGCGTGGACGGTGACGGGTTCCATGACCACGGCACGTGGTCTCCACACGGCGACCCTGCTGCCCAACGGGAGAGTGCTGATCTCCGGGGGCTACAGTAACACCCGTTCTGTCTCGAGCGCGGAGCTGTACGATCCCGCCACCGGGACCTGGACGGCGACCGGCGCGATGAGCACCAACCGGTACGCTCACACGGCTAACTTGCTGGCCAATGGCAAGGTGCTGGTCGCAGGAGGTGACTTCGATGTCGGCCGTGAACTTGCCAGTGCAGAGCTATACGATCCTGCCACGGAGACCTGGAACGCTACCGGCGCGCTCAGTACCGCGCGTTTCAGCCACACAGCGACCTTGTTGCCCGAGGGGAAGGTGCTCGTCGCGGGAGGTTTCTATAACGCTGGCGAGGGCACTCTCGGCAGCACAGAGGTGTACGATCCGTTCACAGGCACATGGACGGCCACAAGCACGTTGCAGCTCCCACGCTCCGGACACACGGCAACCTTGCTACCCGACGGGAAGGTGCTGGTAGTGGGGGGCTGGGTCGACAGCGGCTCTTCCTCCTCCAACGCTGAATTGTACGATCCGGCCACAGGGGCGTGGACGCTCGCCGCCGCACTGACCACCGGGTGGTTGGATACAACGGCGGCATTGTTGCCCAATGGGAAAGTGCTGATCGCCGGAGGGAATGATAGCTGGAGCCAGCTTTCAGGCGCGCAACTATACGACCCGAGCGCAGGGACGTGGACAGCGACGGTTTCGCTGGCCACCGCTCGTGATGGCCACACGGCGACCTTGCTGCCCGATGGAAGGGTGCTCGTTGCGGGGGGCTACGACTGGACGGGAAGGTATTTCTCGAGCACGGAGATATACGATTGGGTCGATGGAACCTGGGCAGAGACCGGCGCGATGAACACCGCGCGTGCGCACCACACCGCCACGTTGCTGCCCGACGGAAGACTGCTGGTCGCGGGCGGCGTCGACAACACCGGTCTAATGGCAGACTCGGAGTCGTACGATCCAGTCACAGGAACCTGGATAAGGACCGGTCCGATGCATTCGGCACGACAGGATCATACGGCCACCTTGCTGACGACCGGAAGAGTGCTGGTTGTCGGAGGCTCCGGCATCACCAACCTGCTTTCCAGCGTGGAGTCCTATGACCAGGACAGCGGCTCGTGGACGAATACTGGCACGTTGTCTATTCCGCGCAGGGACCACACGGCAACCTTGCTGCCCGATGGAAAGGTGCTGGTTGCGGGGGGATCTTCCCTTGCCACGAATCTCTACTGGTTTGAGCTCACCAGCGCGGAGCTGTACGAGCCGACTTTGGGAACGTGGAGGGTTACGGGCTCGCTCAACACCCGGCGGGAGTGGCATCGTGCGACCTTGCTGTCCACCGGAAAGGTATTGGTGGCCGGAGGCTACACCTTCGACTCGACCAACCTGACGGACATCTATCTCTCGAGCGCGGAGCTCTACGACCCGGCCACCGGAGCATGGACGGAAACCGGCGCCATGACCGCCGCCCGGAAGTTTCACACCTTGACCCTGCTGCCCGATGGCAAGGTGCTGGTCACGGGGGGCTTCGACGGCAGCCGCTATCTTTCGAGCACGGAGGTGTACGATCCGGCGTCCGAGACGTGGAAGGCGGTCGGTCCGATGTCCGTCGGCCGCGTCGCTCACACCGCGATCCTCTTACCCAATGGCAAGGTGCTCATCGCCGGGGGCACAGGCTCGATCAACCCCGGCTACCTCTCCAGTGCGGAGTTATTTGACCCGGCTACGAGGACATGGACAGTGGTCGGCGCGCTGAACACCGGACGTACAGATCAAACGGCGACTTTGCTGGCCAACGGGAGGGTGGTGATTGCAGGGGGATATAGCACCAATCGCATCCTGCCCAGTGTGGAATTGTACGACGTTGGTCTTGGTTTTCTTGACTCCTGGCGGCCCGAGGTTGCCGCGCTCACTTCGCCCCTCAAGCTTGGCGGCTGCCTGACGCTCAGCGGCTTCGGCTTCCGAGGGGTCTCTGGCGGTTCGGGCGGCACCACTCAGGAATCGCCCTGCAATTATCCACTGGTGCAACTGCGCAGCCTGGAAAGCGGGCAGACCATCTTCCTGCCATCCACCAACTGGTCTGCGAGCTCCTTCACCTCGTTGCCGGTGTGGAGCTTCCCGGCCGGCTACGCGCTGGCGACGGTATTCGTCAACGGCATCCCCAGCACGAGCGCGGTCGTCAAGGTCAGTGTCCCGGTTCCGACAGCGGCCACGTTGACCGGTATGAAAGCACTCCCGGATGGTGCATTCCAGTTCTCCTTCACCAACAGTCCGGGAGCGGTGTTCGGCGTGCTGACAAGCACGAATCTGACGGTGCCCTCGAGCAACTGGTCGGTGCTGGGCGGCGTTCTTGAAACCTCGCCGGGCCAATTCCAATTCACCGATCCGCAGGCTACCAACAGCCAGCAGCGATTCTACCGCATCCGTTCGTCGTGATCCCGGGCGGCTTCCCGATCACACACAACCAACTGTTCGGCCGCACGCTTTACACCCCCACGTCCCGATTCTATCTTCCCACCCGTGACCGGGTCGAAGAAGCAACGGGTGATCGTGGGCATGAGCGGCGGGGTGGATTCCTCCACCGCCGCGGCGCTCCTGGTCCAGCAGGGCTACGAGGTCAGCGGCGTTACCTTGAAGTTCTGGCCGCACGACTGCCATTCGCCCGAGCAGGACGGCTTCAAGTGCTGCGGCTCGCGGGGGGCCGCCGACGCCCAGGCCGTTTGCGAGCGACTCGGCATCCCCCACCGACTGATCGATGAAGTGGAGGAGTTCCGGCGCGAGGTGATCCAGTATTTCGCGCAGGAATACCGGGCCGGCCGGACGCCCAGTCCCTGCATTCTCTGCAACGAGCGGCTCAAGTTCGGCACGCTGCTGGACCGCGCCCGGGGACTCGGCGCGGACTGCGTCGCCACCGGGCATTACGCGCGGCTCGAGACGCGCGCGGACGGCCGGACGCTGCTCAAGCGCGGGCTCGATTCGCGTCGTGACCAGAGCTACTTCCTCTTCTCGTTGCGGCAGGACCAACTGAGCCACGCGCTCTTTCCGCTTGGCGAGATGCGGAAAGACGAGACGCGCAACCGGGCGCGCGCCGCCAGACTCAAGACCGCCGAAAAGGAGGAGAGCATGGAGATCTGCTTCGTGCCGGACAACGACTATGGCGACTTCCTGCGGAAGGCGGACCTGGTGCAGCGACACCGGGGCGAGATTGTGGACCTTCAGGGCCGGGTGCTGGGCCACCACGACGGGATCGAGTTTTACACGATCGGCCAGCGGCGTGGGCTGCGGATCAGCCATCCGGCGCCGCTCTATGTCGTGGAGCTCGACGCGGCGAGCAACCGCGTGGTCGTGGGGGACGACACGGCGTTGAGCCGCGACGAATTCACGGTGGCCCGCTGCAACTGGATTCCATTCGACGTGCCGGCTGAGCCCCTCGAGGTCACGGCCAAGATTCGCTACAACCATCCCGGCACCCCGGCCACGGTCACGCCGATGGGGGACGGTCGTGCGCAAGTGAAGCTGCACACCTCTCAACGCGCCATCACCCCTGGCCAGGCCAGTGTGTTCTACCAAGGCGACCTGGTGGTGGGTGGGGGATGGATCACGCGCTAAAATGTTCGACGACACCATTGCTGCCATTGCCACGCCGCTCGGAGAAGGCGGCTTGGCCGTGATCCGGCTTTCCGGCCCCGGCGCCCTGGCAATCGCGGACCGCGTGTTCTGGCCGGCTGCCCGGTCGTCGTCGAAGCCGTCCGCCGCCGCAACCCACACGATTCACTACGGCCACGTGAAGCATCAGGGCCGCGTGGTGGACGAGGTGCTGGTGTCCGTGATGCGTGCGCCGCGCACCTACACCCGCGAGGACGTGGTGGAAATCACGTGTCACGGGGGGCTGCTGGCGGCCAAATCGATCCTCGACGCCGTCCTCGAAGGCGGCGCCCGGTTGGCGGAGCCGGGGGAATTCACCAAGCGCGCCTTTCTCAACGGTCGTCTCGATCTGGCCCAGGCCGAGGCGGTGGCGGACTTGATCCACGCGCGCACCGAGCTGGCGCTGGTCGCCGCGAACGCCCAGCTCGCCGGGAAACTCTCACAGCGGATCAACCGGCTGCGGGACGACCTGGTGAATCTCCTCGCCCACGTGGAGGCGCATCTCGATTTCCCGGAGGAGGATCTCGCGCCCGACACGCAGGAGCAGTTGCTCGCCCGACTCGAACGGGGTCTGGACTTCATGGACGAACTGCTGCGCACGGCGAACGAGGGGCAAATCCTGCGTCGCGGCCTGCGCGCCGCCATTGTGGGTCGGCCCAATGTGGGAAAATCCAGCCTGCTGAACCAACTGCTGGGCCGCGACCGCGCGATCGTCTCGCCCATCGCCGGCACGACGCGCGACACGATCGAGGAGACCGCGAACGTGCGCGGCCTGCCGGTGGTGTTCGTGGACACGGCCGGCTTGCGCGAGGCCGGCGACACCCTTGAGCGGGAAGGTATCCGCCGAAGCCACGAAGCCACCGCGAACGCCGAACTCGTGTTGCACGTGTTCGATGCCTCGGAGCCGTTCAGCGTGGAAGACGCGCATCACTTGAGCCGGTTCGCGCACAAGCCGCGGATTCTCGTGCGCAACAAGATTGACCTGCCGGCCCGGCTCGACCTGCCAGCGAATCTGCCGGCGCCGGTGGTCGAGGTGTGCTCGCTCACGGGCCAGGGAATCGAGGCCCTGAAGGACGCCATCAAGGATCGGGTGTGGGCGGGCGAGATCCGGTCGGAGATGCTGGAGGTGATGATCAACTCGCGGCACCAGGATGCGCTGCGCCGCGCGCGGGAGGCCGCCGGGCGCGCCCGGGACGCCCTGCGGACCGAGGTTCCGCTGGACCTGGTGGCGTCCGATGTGCGCTTGGCGGTGAACGCCGTGGGCGAGATCGTGGGCCAGACCACGACCGAGGACCTGCTGGATTCGATCTTCAGCCAGTTCTGCATCGGCAAGTAGCGGGCGCCCAACGGCTAATTGCCTTTGCAGCAGCCGCGGATGCCCTATAACATCACGCGCGATGAAAGGCATCATACTGGCGGGCGGCGCGGGATCGCGCTTGTATCCGTTAACGCTGGTGGCGAGCAAGCAGCTCCAGCCGGTGTACGACAAGCCGATGGTGTATTACCCGTTGAGCACGCTGATCGAGCACCGCATCCGCGAGCTGTGCCTGATCTCGACGCCGCAGGATCTGCCCCGGTTCCGGCAACTGCTCGGCGACGGCCGGGCCTGGGGTTTGTCCATCGAGTACCGCGAGCAGCCCAAGCCCGAGGGCATCGCCCAGGCGTTCCTGATTGCCGAGTCGTTCATCCGGAACGAGCCCGTCACCTTGATCCTGGGGGACAATATTTTCTACGGCGGAGAAGAAATCCGGCGTGCCTTCAGCGAATTCAAGGTCGGCGCGACCGTCTTCGGCTGCCACGTCAATGACCCGGAACGCTACGGTGTGGTTGAGTTCGCTGCGGATGGCCGGGCCATTTCGATCGAGGAAAAGCCGAAGCAGCCGCGCAGCAATTACGCCGTGCCCGGCCTTTATCTTTTCGACGAACAGGTGGTGGACATCACCAAGGGGCTGAAGCCGTCGGCGCGCGGCGAACTGGAAATCACGCACCTCAATGTGGAATACCTGCGCCGCGGGCAACTGCGGGTCTGCCGGCTCAGCCGCGGCTTTGCCTGGCTGGACGCCGGCACCAGCAGCAGCCTCCACGATGCGTCAGCGTTCGTGCAGACAATCGAGAAACGGCAGGGGATCAAGATCGGGTGTCCGGAGGAGGCGGCGTTCCGGCAGGGCTTCCTTTCGCTGGCGGAGCTCGAGCAGGTGGTGGAGCGCCTGCCACGTTGCGAGTACCGGAATTACCTGACCGAGGTGGTGGCCGAAGCAAGGCGAACGATATGATTCTGTTGTTGGGTGGCAGCGGATACATCGGGCAGGCGTTTGCGCGGGCGCTGGAGCGCCGCGGAGGCGCGTTTCGGGTGCTGTCGCGGCGGGACGCCGACTATACGCGATTCGGCGTGCTGCTGGAGTTGCTCCGGCGCGACCGCCTGGAGTTCCTGATCAACGCGGCGGGTTTCACCGGCAAGCCGAACGTGGATGCCTGCGAGCAGGCGAAAGCGGACACGCTCGCGGGCAACACGCTGCTGCCCCAAACCATCGCCCAGGCGTGCGCCGTCGCCGGGACGCCGTGGGGGCACGTTTCCTCCGGCTGCATCTACTCGGGGGCGAAGATTGTCGCGAACGGGCAGACGCGGGTGGAAAAGGACCTGACGAAGCCGGAGCTGCAGGCGCTGGTGCGCGAGCGGCGGGAGGTCATTCACGGATTCACCGAGCTGGACCCGCCGAACTTCAGTTTCCGTGATCTGCCCTGCAGTTTCTACAGTGGCACCAAGGCACTGGGCGAGGAGGCGCTCGACGGCGTGGGGCAGTGTTACATCTGGCGGCTCCGGATTCCGTTCGATGAGTGGGACCATCCGCGCAATTACCTGAGCAAGCTCCTGAACTACGCGAAGGTGTATGATAACGTGAACTCCATCTCGCGCCGCGCGGACTTTGTGGAGGCGTGCTTGCGGCTCTGGGAATTGCGCGCGCCCTTCGGCACCTACAATATCACCAACCCGGGCTTCATCACGACGCGCCAGGTGGTGGCGATGATCGAGTCGAGGCTGAAGCCGCGGCGGCGGTTCGAGTTCTGGGCCAGCGACGAAGAGTTCTATCGGGTGGCGGCGCGGACCCCGCGCTCAAACTGCGTGCTCGACACCACGAAACTGGCTTCGGCGGGTGTGGCCATCCGGCCCGTGGAGGAAGCGCTCGACGACGCCTTGAGCCGGTGGCAGGCCGCGGTGAGGCCCGGGTGAGCGGGCCGGCAGAGCCCGCGAGCCGGGCGGACCCGTTCGCTTGACTTTCGCGGGCGAACCAGAACCTACTAGACAGCGAACCGGAACATGAAGGTTGTCATTCTCTGTGGCGGATTGGGCACGCGCTTGCGCGAGGAAACCGAGTATCGCCCGAAGCCGATGGTGCCGATTGGAAACCGGCCCATCCTTTGGCACATCATGAAGATCTACGCCCATTACGGCCACAAAGAGTTCATTCTCTGCCTGGGCTACAAGGGCGAGGTCATCAAGGATTACTTCCGCAACTATCACTGGAACACCAGCGACGTGACCCTCCGGCTCGGGCGGTCGCCCAAGATCACCTACCTGAGCCAGCATGATGAGGAAGACTGGACGGTCACCCTGTTGGACACCGGCCAGGAGACCCAGACGGGCGGGCGGTTGCTGCGCGCCCTGCCACACATCGACACGGACACCTTCCTGTTCACTTATGGAGACGGACTGATCGACAGCGACATCAACCAATCCATCGAATTTCACCGCGGTCACGGCGCGCTGGCTACCGTGACGGCCGTCAAGCCCAGCGGTCGCTTCGGTGAACTGGCCCTGGATGGCCAGACGATCACAGCGTTTCTCGAGAAGCCGGAGCAGGAATCCGCCTACGTCAGCGGCGGCTTCTTCGTCTTGAACAAGGCGATTGGCCGCCATCTCACCGGCGATGCCTGTGTGCTGGAACGCGGTCCTCTGGAACAACTGGCGCGGGAGGGACAGCTCAAGGCGTTCTGCCACTCCGGCTTCTGGCAGTGCATGGACACCTACCGGGAGCAGGAGCTGTTGAACAAGATGTGGGCCGCCGGCGGCGCGCCGTGGAAGGTCTGGTGAACGGCATGTTTGGCGGCTTCTATCTGCGCCGGCGTGTTCTCATCACGGGCCACACGGGCTTCAAAGGAGGTTGGCTCGGGCTCTGGCTCAAGCACCTCGGGGCTACCGTCCACGGAATCAGCCTCCCGCCGCCGACGAATCCGAACCTGCACGAGGTCATCCGTGAGTTCGCGTTCGAGGGCGAAACGATCTGCGATGTCCGGGATTTGGCTGGGACGCAGGCGGCGATCGCCCGAGCGGTGCCGGATGTCATTTTCCACCTCGCGGCCCAACCTCTCGTCCGGCAGTCGTACACGGAACCTCTGGAGACGCTGACGACGAACGCACTCGGCACGGCCCACGTGTTGGAGGCGGTGCGCCGGCTGGGGCTTCCGTGTGCCATCATCGTGGTCACGACAGACAAGTGCTACGAGAACCGCGACGATGACCGCGCCTGCCGGGAAAACGACCCGCTGGGCGGCCACGACCTGTATTCGACGAGCAAAGCCGCGGCGGAGTTGGTCGTGGAGGGGTGGCGCCGGTCCTTCTTCGAGCCGGATGCCCGGCTGGGGAGCGTGGCTTCCGTGCGGGCTGGCAATGTCATTGGCGGCGGGGATTATGGTCAGGATCGGCTGGTGCCCGACTGCGTTCGCGCGCTTCTCGCGGGCCGCCCGATCGAGGTTCGCAACCCGGCGGCCACCCGTCCCTGGCAGTACGTGTTGGACTGCCTGAGCGGCTATCTGCTCCTCGGGGCGCGGCTGGCGCAAGCCGAGCGGCATTCGCCGTTGGCCAGTGCTTTTAACTTCGGCCCGGGCACACAGGCCAACCCGCAAGTCTCGGCGCTCGTCGAGGAGGTTCTTCGTCTCTGGCCCGGTGAGTGGCAGCCAGCGGCAACCCTCAAAGAGCCGCACGAGGCCAAGAACCTGAATCTGGCCATCGAGAAAGCCAAAGCGCTGTTAGGCTGGACACCCGTCTGGGGCTTCAGCGAGACCGTTCGCGAAACCGTGAGCTGGTATCGCGAGCGGCATGTCGCACGCCGAAAGGATATGGTCGGGTTCTCGTTGGCTCAGATCGAGTCATACGTCGCTGCCGCCCGGGCGAACTCAGTCGGCTGGGCCGGCAGCTAACCGGGATGGGCCACGCTTTTCAGTGTCGTTCATGCGGAGGCCGGGACGTGGAATTGATCCTGGACCTCGGCCGGCAGCCGCTTGCCAACAATCTGCTCCGGCCTGAGGACCGGGCCAAACCGGAGCCCATGTTCCCACTCCGGCTGTTCGCTTGTCGCACCTGCTGGCTGCTGCAGCTCGCCGACCTCGTTCCTCCGGTCGCGCTGTTCTCCGAGTATCTCTACTTCTCGTCGTTCTCGGACGCGATGCTGCGCCATGCTCAAGCGGCCGCGGAACGGTACCTCCGGGAGTTCGCGCTGGGCGCGCAGAGCCGGGTGGTGGAGATCGCCAGCAACGATGGATATCTCCTGCAGCATTTCCAGCGCGCCGGCGTTCCCTGCCTCGGGGTTGAACCCGCGGCGAACATCGCCCGGGTCGCCCAGGACAAGGGGATCGAAACCCTCGTCCGTTTTTTCACCGAGGAAGCGGCCCGGGAGCTGGTGGCCAGCGGGGGCCCGGCGGACCTCGTTCTGGGTAACAACGTCTTCGCTCACGCGCCCGACACCAACGATTTCACCGAGGGCCTGGCGCGACTGTTGAAACCGGGCGGACGGGTGATTCTCGAATTCCCGTATGCCGCCGAGCTGATCGAGCGCACCGAGTTCGACACCATCTACCACGAGCACGTGTTCTATTTCACGCTGACTGCGCTCCAACCGTTGTTCGAACGCCACGGGTTGGAGATCTTCCACGTCGAGCGCCTGCCGATTCACGGGGGCTCGCTCCGGATCTTCGCCCGGCACCGCAACGCCGGTCGGGTCGGAGACTCCGTGGTCAGGCTGGTGGCAGAGGAACGGCGGAAGGGAATTGCGCGTTCAGACTACTATCGAGGGTTCGCCGACCGCGTGCAGGGGATCAAGACCGACCTGGGCGCCTTGCTGAAGCGGCTCAAGTCGGAAGGCCGGTCGGTCGCGGCCTACGGGGCTTCGGCCAAGGGCAGCACGTTGTTGAACTTCGTCGGCCTGGGCCGGGGAACGCTGGATTTCGTGGTGGACCGGAGCCCCCACAAGCAGGGCCGGCTGACACCGGGTACGCATTTGCCCGTTCTCCCGCCCGAGGAACTCCTGGCGCGGAGGCCCGATTACACCCTCTTGCTCACGTGGAACTTCGCGGAGGAGATTCTCCAGCAACAGCAGGCCTACCGCGACCGGGGTGGCAAGTTCGTCATTCCGGTCCCGCGTGTGGCCGTCATCTAACCGACCGATGAATTTCCTTCCCACATTGTTGCCGGGCGTCTGGCTCATCGAACTGGATCTGCGGGAAGACGAGCGCGGCTTCTTCGCCAGGACCTACTGCGAGCGCGAGTTTGCCGAGCGTGGGCTGAACACGCGTTGGCCTCAGGTGAATCTGACCTGCACGCTCCGGCGTGGCATGATCCGCGGGCTCCACTACCAAGCCGATCCCAAACCGGAAATCAAACTTATCCGGTGTTCGGCGGGGGCCATCTTTGACGTGGTGACGGATGTGCGGCCAGACTCACCGACCTACGGCCGCTGGGAAACCTTCCAGCTCACGGCCAGCAATCGTCGGCAACTCTTCGTCCCGGGCGGGTTTGCGCACGGTTTCCAGTGTCTGGAGGATCGGAGCGAGGTGCTGTACCTGATGTCAGAGTCTTACGACGCCGAACTCGCACGGGGTGTCCGGTGGGATGATCCCTCGCTGGGTATCCCGTGGCCGATCCCGAACCCGCTGATCTCCGCTAGAGACGCCGCTCTACCTTTCCTGAGGCACGCGATCGGATGAGGGATTCATCACGCCAGATTGGCATCTTGACCGCTCCAGTCTGAGAGGGAGGCCCCCCGCTCGTTTCAGCCTCTGCGGATTCCTCTCGATCCCAGCACTCGACTGCGCGGCAGTGGCTTGAGAACGGCAAGCCCTATCTCCTTGACCGCTCATGCATCGCCCTGCAAGTCTGGGACCGCCGGTAGCTCCCATCGGCCAGCAAGAGAGCTGACGTTCGGGAGACCGGAAACGGTATGTTGCAGGATCTAGTTTTCTGGGGCGCGACAGGTCAGGCGAAAGTGCTGGGCGAGTTTGTCCCCGATCTCGGCTACCGTCTGGTCGCCGTTTTCGATAACAGCCCGGCTGCGGTTTCACCTTTCGAGGATGTCCCGTTGTACGTGGGTCAAGGCGGGTTTCAGGAATGGCTGACCGGCGGCGACCGTGCCGGCACGGCGTGTCTGGTGGCCATTGGAGGCTCACGCGGGAAGGACCGGCTGGAAATCCTGAATCGACTGAGACTCGCCCGACTCGTGCCCATCGTGGCGGTTCATCCACGCGCCTACGTTGCCCGCCGCGCGCGGGTGGGCGAAGGGGGACAAATCCTCGCCAATGCCACCGTGGGAGAAGGGGCTATCCTGGGCGCGGCCTGCGTGGTGAATACCGCCGCCAGTGTGGATCACGAGTGCGTCTTGGGCGACGGCGTCCACGTCGCTCCGGGGGCCACGCTGGCGGGTGAAGTCAGCGTGGGGGCGTGCTCGTTCATTGCGGTGGGCGCCGTGGTCCTCCCGCGTCTCCGCATCGGAAACCATACGATCGTGGGGGCCGGCTCGGTCGTCACGCGGGATCTTCCTGACGGCGTGGTCGCCTACGGAAACCCGGCCAGGGTGGTCCGGCCGAACCTCGTCTAGCCTCTCACTTGTGAACCCTCACGACCCGAAAGACCCCGCCCGGATTGCCCGCATGGCCGCGGATCCCGCGATGCAGGCCGCGACCCGGGATTTCTTCCTCCGCAGTTGCGGATACAAGTACTCCTACAACTTCTCCTGGCTCGGTCGGCCGATCATCCAGTACCCGCAGGACTTGATGGCGATGCAGGAAATCATTTGGACGGTAAGGCCCCGGCTGATTGTCGAAACGGGTATCGCGCACGGCGGCTCCCTGGTCTTCTATGCCTCAATGCTTGAACTCGTGGGTGGAGAGAGCCACGTCCTGGGGATTGACGTCGAAATCCGCCCGCACAATCGGAAGGCCCTCGAGCAACATCCGCTGTTCAAACGCATTTCACTGATCGAAGGCTCGTCAACGGATGAAGCGGTGGCCCGGCAGGTTCGCGAGCGGTGCGTTCACCCGGTCCTTGTGGTGCTCGATTCAAATCATACCCACGCTCACGTCCTCAGGGAACTCGAGCTCTACGCGCCGCTCGTCACTCGCGGCAGCTACCTCGTCGTCTTCGACACCGTGGTGGAAGACATGCCGGCCGGTTGCTTTCCCGATCGACCCTGGGGTCCGGGAAACAATCCCCGGACCGCGGTGCGCGCCTTCCTCGAGACCACGGATCGCTTTGTCGTGGACCGGGAGATCGAGGACAAGCTGCAGCTCACGGTGGCGCCGGGCGGCTACCTGAAGTGCATCAAGGATTGAAGTTATGGAACGTATTCCAGTTGCCGGTCCCTGGATCACCCCGAAGGAGATTGGCTATGTCGCGGACGCCGCAGCCTCGGCTTGGTATGGTCAGGCCAACAAATACCATGAACGGTTTGAACGAGCGTTCGCGGACCATCTGGGGGTGAAACACGCCATGGCACTCCCGTCGTGCACGTCCGCCATCCATCTGTCACTGCTGACGCTGGGCATTGGCCCTGGGGATGAGGTGGTGGTTCCGGACATCACGTGGATCGCCACCGCGGCCCCCATCTCGTACGTCGGGGCCACCCCGGTGTTCGCGGACGTGGATCCACTGACCTGGTGTCTGGCGGCGGATTCCCTGGAGGCTTGCGTCACACCCCGCACCAAGGCGCTGATTCCGGTGGATCTTTACGGCAACCTGCCAGACATGGCAGGCCTCTTGAGGGTGGCGCGGAAACACCACCTGGCGATCGTGGAGGACGCCGCA
>Ga0315274_10005527_pt1 | contig 18496 bp, 14 predicted proteins | sample YL17G02_20_MG_FD_203700 | JGI IMG/M metagenome (GOLD analysis project Ga0315274, IMG submission 203700) | Sediment microbial communities from Yellowstone Lake, YNP, Wyoming, USA - YL17G02_20 | ecosystem: Environmental > Aquatic > Freshwater > Lake > Sediment | place: USA: Wyoming | collected...
TCGCAGGCCGTGTTGTCGGCGTATGCCCCGTCGCTGGGCTTGGAGCGAGAGACGGCCGTTCGGCTGGCCGCCGGCTTTGGTGGCGGTATAAGCCGGCGGGGTGAAACCTGCGGCGCGGTCACGGGCGCAGTCATGGTATTGGGCCTGAAGTTCTGCGGCGCGGGCAGCGCGGAATGCAGACCCGAAGAGCGGATGGCCGAACGGGAGAAGGTTTATGAGCGGGTGCGGCAGTTCATGGCTGGATTCCAGGCCCGGCACGGCAGCCTCGTGTGCCGGGACCTGCTGGGCTGCGACATCAGCAAGCCGGAGGATTATCAGCGCGCCCGCGAGCAACAGCTCTTCGTCGGGCTTTGCCCCAAGTTCGTTCAAACCGCTGCGGAGGTGATCGAGACGCTGCTCTGAGCAAGGCCGGGCCCTCAGTCGTCGCTGCTGCTCCGCTGGTCCTTGCCGCACAGTGCGGTCACGGCAGCCTGATCCGGGCGTAGCTGATGGTCAGCGGGTTGCCAACGCGCTGGCCCAGGAGGTCGAGCGTCCGGGAGGGCGGCGAACCGCCGCGCACCGTCGCGGCGAAAAAGCTGCTGAGCGGGTGCTTCAGCGGCACTGCGACCGGTTGGACCGGGGCGCCCTGGGCGAGCACTTCAAACAGGCGGTTCTCGGAAACCGCTTTCCCTGTCGGGTCAGTCCCGTGGACATAGCAGAAAACAAACAGGCGGTTGTCCGGCGTGATGTGAAATCGAGCCGCGGAGACCACTTCCCGGCTTCCGCCTTCCTCAGCGAGACACAGGGTTCGGCGCAGCACCACCTTGCCCTCGCGGACCACCGCGTAGTTCAAGGCGTGACTCTGCCTGGCGTCGGGGAAGAACTTCTCGCGCAGCCGTTCGTCGATGGCGCGCTCGATCCAGAGCAGGTGCGCGGCGCCGTCCGGCGCCACCCAGAGGTCGCCGGGCGAAATCCAGCCGCAGGTCTTGTCGCGGCTGGCGATCTCCACCCAGTCGTTGAACTGCCCGGTCGCGATGTCCGCGGCCCACGTGTAAAACAGCCGCCGGAAGTCGTAATCCCACTCGCGCCCGGTAAGCTGCTTCTTGAAGGCTCGCCGTTTTTCGTACGGCTCCACGATGTCGCTCACGCCACAGAAGTGCACTGCACGGTTCTTGAGGGCGACGTTCGGATAGCAAACCCGGATCGGCTGCGGTTTATCGTACTCAGCGCCCCACGGCCATTTGAGCCGGCCTTTGGCGGACCATTTGTCGTCGCGGTCGCGGAAGGCCCATTCAGCATGGGTGTAGTCGATGTTCTGAAACAGGATCAGCTCGCGGTTCGGCCCGTCCGCGGCGAAGCTCCGGTAGGAGTGTTCGGTGAACTTCGGCCGGCCGTCCCACTCAGGCAGGATCTGCTTCCAGGGGGCTTTGGGTTCTGCCACCGCGAACTGGAGGATCTCCGGCCGCGCCGGTCCATTATAAGTGTCAGGCGGCGTCAACGTCGGATTCGCGGAGAGGAACAACCGACTGTCCGGAAAAGCGACGAGCGGGCTTGGCTCCCGGGTGCGACCGCTGGGGTCGGCCGCCACCCGCTCCCAAACTCTCGCGCCGCGCTGGAAGAGCAGCCAACGGCAGTTGTTCAGCGGCTTGGCCCCTTTGATTGTCTCGAGGCCGCTGGCGAACACGTCGTCGCCCACGCGCACCAGGCAGGTCGAGCCGCCGCACCACATCGGCCCGGCGCCGTTGTCGGCGGATTCGTAAGTGTAAACGGTTTCCTCCAACTCCACCACCGGCGTGAGGTCCAGCGGCTTGGCCTGCTTTTCACTGGTCCGGTCAGTTGCGCCGGGGGCTCCACCCGCCAGCGGTGCAACCAGACTGCCCAGAGCCATCAACGGGATCAGGGTGCATTTGTTCATAGGTCCATCATCACAATCGTCGCGATGCCGCGCTGTCGGGTCACAGTCATACCCCATTAAGCTAGCAGCCTGAACTCCGGTTGCCAGTTGTTTTCGGCCCGGAAGAAGCCGGAAGTTGGGCTTGACGCCCAGGTCAGCAGGATGAGCTTGTCCTGCCGGGAGAATGCTGCTATTGTGGCCTCTGTTCAGTGGTGTTCACTATGAAAACCAAACTGCAAAGATCGGAGGAGCTGGCCCGCACAGCTTGGCGGTCAGGCCTGGCTTTCACGCTCATCGAACTGTTGGTCGTCATTGCGATTATCGCCATTCTGGCCAGCATGCTGCTGCCGGCTTTGGCCAACGCCAAGGACAAAGCCCAACGGACGCGGTGTGTCAATAATCAGAAGCAGCTTGGCCTGGCTACCCATATGTACGCGGGCGACAATCAGGATAAGATGGCCTACCCGAACTGGAATCCGCCCTGGGCACCGGGGTGGCTCTACTCTCCGACCAACAGCCAGGTGCCGAACCTCTTTGCCGCGCCCTACAGTTCCAACGCGATCCTGGCTTATCAGGGCGGCCAGCTTTGGCCGATCATGGGCACCGTGGGCAACTATCGGTGTGCGTTGGACAAGACAAACACCGCAACCTTTAAGGCCCGGCCCAACAAGCTCTCCACCTATGTCCAGAACGGGGCGGTTTGCGGATACGGCGCCCTCAACCCGGCCGGCAGCAGCTACAAACTGACTGACTTTGCCCAGGACGCGTTCATGATGTGGGAACCGGACGATTCCAATCCAACGCCCGGTTACGGTTACAACGACGGCTCCAGTTACCCCGACCCGTTGGTCGATGGTGGTATCGGGAAACGCCACGGCAAGACCGGTGGCATCGTTCTGGCCTTGGACGCACACGTGGAATTCATCAAATACAATGTCTGGAAGAGGGAGTCTGAACTGCCAAGCAAGAACCGGATGTACTGTAATCCGGGATCTAACAACGGCCGGTGAGCCCGTGGCCGAGTGGAATCGCCGCCGGGACCCGTGATCAGCGTCGCCATGCCACCGCTTCACCGTTTCTCGGAAGCCGCCTGTTCCTTTTTGAACTGCACACGGCCCGTGAACCGTTTTTGACTCCTGGTAGGGCGAGACTCCGTCGAGCCCTGACTGAGTCTAAGTGGCAACGCATTCCTGCGAAAGCCACGGTCACTCACTCTGTCCTGGCGGGATAGGTTGGTTGAGCGCCCACAGAATGCCGTTGAGCAACAGACGGCGGAAGAACGGCTGCTGGAAATCGGCGGGGCTGCCGAGCGAGGTGTAGAACACACGGCGGTTGTGGGTGGTATTAACCCACGCGACCGGATGCTTCTCCGGCTGTCCTTCGACCCAGCCGATCAGCAACGGCGTGATCGTGCCTCCCGGCGCCGGATTCTTGTAGAGCGTCGAGGTCGAGCGCAGCCCGTCGGCCGGCAGGCCGTTGAGCACGGCGTGAGCCGCGGCTTCTGGCGCCACGCGGATCATGGTCGGCGGACCGTTGGGCGCCGCGTTGCTGTAATGGCCCTGGTAATCGCCGCCGAGGATTTCCCCGTCGAAGTTGGGCCACGCCGCGTGCCGATCATCAGGTGGTGTGGCCGCGAAGGCGTGACTGGCCGTGCGAATCCCGACGAGTGGCTTGCCGGCATTCAGGTGTTGCCGGATCAGGGCCACCATTTCCTTTTGCGGGGTCCGGCGGCGGACACTGACCACGAGCACGTCGGCATCCTTGATCGCCGCGAAGTTGGTGAAGTCGTTCCCTCCGGTCGGAGGCGCGGTGACAAACGAACACCTGAAGCCGCGCCATGCCAGTTCCTTTCCGGCAAACTCCGGCAGGGTTTCGCCCGTGTGATACTCGCCTTCGCCGATGAGGAAAACCACATGGTCCGGTTTGTCGCCTTTGAATCGGAACGGTGCGCCCCCGAGAAAGTCGGCGCTGGTGATCGACGGACACCAGTATTTCTCGATATGTTCCACGACCAGCTCTGTGCCGCAGAAGTGGTTTACCCAGGGCTTGCGGCGCGAGTTGTACATCGAGTCGGTCAGGTCGCGCATGAGCACGACCTGCTTGTCCTGATAGACCATCTGCCGGATCGAGAACGGCCGGCCGAGCACGCACATGTTGATGTGCACCCCCATGACGATGACGTTCTCAATGCCACGTTGCTGCATGAGATAGTAGGCTTCCTCGGAATCGGTGATGGCGTCACCCTCGGCGATCTCGATCGCGGCGGTCTGCCGACGCCACGGACTGCCTTGCTGGCACTGGGGCTGGTCGTCGCAGCCGCCGTCGGAGTCGTCGATGGGCAGCGGACCTTCGCGCTGGGCATCAAGATTGCACCAGCCCTTGAGCTGCACCTTGGCCGGCGCCTTGGGCGCGGCTTGAGCCAACTTGCGCTGCGGGGTGTCCTTGTAGAAGCCCAGCGTGCCGCTGGGACAATGGATAATGAAAACTCCGCGCTGGCGGGCGGCTTTGACGACCTCATTCATGCGCGGGGCCATCTCCCCGACGCGCGCGGTGGCCCCTTGGCACCAGTGCTGGTCCCACATGTCGCAGATGACGATGGCCGTCTTCTTCGCGTCCCAGCGCAACCTCTGTTCGATCACCCTGAACTCGCCGCTCCCAGTGGTCGTCTCCCGGCGGCTGCGGGCGTGGAGTTCAAGTGTCGGTGACGCCGCGGCTGGTACGTCGGCTGCCAAGGCAGGCTCGCTGACGAGGCCGAGGCACAGGGCGGTCAGGCTCCTGGCGAGCCACCGTTGTGCAGAAAGCGGGTCCGGCTTCTTCATGGTCATTCAGCAAAACCTCCGGCTCTGCCGGAGTTCGTTGCCTACTTTGCCCTGGCCGAGGAGGTTCGAGCAAGCTATGACTGAAGCGATCAGTCCGGCAACGGTTTGCCCCTGGTTTCTTTCGCAAACCAGATGAGCCCCATGCCGGCCACGTAAACCAGCGTCACGATCGCCCCCGCCTTCGCGTAACTGCCGCCGTAAAAGTCCACAAGCTGGCCCTGGGTGATCGCGCCCACCGCCGCCAGGATGCGTCCGGCGTTGAAGCTCAGACCCTGCCCGGTGGCGCGAGATCGCGTCGGGAAGAGTTCCGGCAGATACAGCGGCAGCCAACCGTAGAACGCGGCCGTAGCTCCGCCCACGACGAATGCGCCAATGAGAAACTCCACGCCGAAGGTCGTCACCGTCCGGAACAGGACCGCGCAGGAAACCAGCGAGGCGGCGCACAACCCGAAATACGCCGGGCGGCGTCCTGAGATGCCGCCGATCCACGGGCCGATGAAGCAGCCGACAATCGCGCCGACCGACATCACGAACATGGTGATGCCTTTGGCTTCATCCAACTTGAGACCTGCCGCTTTCACCATCTTGTCCGCCCACAGCGGCAACCATTGCACGGAGCCCCACGTGCCGATCAACGCTACCGACGCGAACGCGATGGCGAGCAGCGTGGTCTTCCACAGCGTCGGCCCGAAGACCTCCGCCAGCGGATGCGTGGTGCGTTGCTTGACCGATTCCTTCCACCGCTGCGACTCCGGCACCAGCAGGCTGATGAACAACGCCAGCAGCGCCGGCGCCGCGCCCGCCAGCATCACCCAACGCCAGGAATCCGGCCGCACGGGCTTCACCCAGGTGATTAAGCCGATCAACGCGTAGCCAAAATTCGCGGCTGCTCCAATAACGCCCGCCAGCAGCGGACGCTTGTTTTCGGGCCAGCATTCCATCACCAGCGCGACCCCTAGCGACCACTCGCCGCCCATGCCTAGAGCGGCGAGGAACCGAAACGTGCCCAGTTGCCAGGCTGCCATCGCGAAGTAGCAGGCCCCGGTGAAAATCGAGTATGTCAGGATGCTGACCATCATCGCCCGGACACGCCCGGCCTTGTCTCCCAGCCAGCCGAACAACAGCCCGCCGCTGGCGGCACCCAGAAGGAACAGCGCCGTGATATAGCCCATCCAGGGACCGACGGCCTGATCGTTGGTGGTGTGCAACAACTCCTGGAGAGCGGGCCGCGCCACCACCGGGAAGATGCCCATCTCCAGCCCGTCAAACATCCAGCCGAGGAAGGCCGCCGCCAGAACCATCCACTGGCCTCGATTAAAGACTGGGCCGGCCGCTACAACGCTTTTGTCATTCAGGGTCGAGGTTCCCATGTCACGTACCAGGGCTGTGGTGTGCTGCGAGTCTCTACGCTCTGAATCCCCATTACAAGCCACTTCTGTCGCACTTCAATCACGGCAAGCTGTTCGCCGGCGGGCGTATTCTCCAGACGAGACCAGTTCCCGAGCCGATAATACTTCACACCCAATCCGCCTAACGTCCTCCCCCAAACTGTGCCGATCCCCGATGGTGATCGCTTGCTGGACTGGGGCCAGGCATTAGACCGGCCGCTGGAAACGGAGAGGCAGTTGATGCTCAACGACGCCGCGGGGGTGATTCGTTCCTTGGCCCAGGATTACCTGCCGCAGAATCACAGCCTCAACGTTCCTTGACCCGGAACTCGCCCCGCAGCCGGATATCTTCCGACGAAGCCCCGACCATTACGCGAAACTGACCGGGCTCGACCACGCGTTCGAGGTCCGCGTTGTACAAGGCCAGGTCGGCCGCGGTCAGCTTGAACGAGCAGGCCCTCGTCTCGCCTGGCTCGAGGCGGATCTTGGCAAAACCCCGGAGCTCCTGCACCGGCGTGGACACACTGCTGATGACATCCTCAAGGTAAAGCTGGACCACCTCCGCGCCCGCGCGGCTGCCGACATTCTTGACGTTCAGGCGGACCTCGATCCCTTCCGTGGACGCGATGTCGCGGGCGCTGAGCGTCAGATCACTGTAGTCGAATCGCGTGTAGCTCAGCCCGAAGCCGAAGGGGTAGAGCGGCGCCGGGTCGAGATCAACGTAAGGATGGCCCCAGCCGCCTTTCACCCAGTATCGCTTGGACTTCTTCGCGTTGTAATAGACCGGCAGTTGGCCGGCATGACGCGGAACCGTCACCGATAAACGCCCGCTCGGGTTTACGTCGCCAACGACCACGACGGCCACTGCGGCGCCAGCCGCTGCCTCCTTGGCCTTGGCGAGTTCATCGACACCCGGACCGATGACCTCGCAGCCCTTGACGTAAGTCACCTTGGTATCGGGCGATACCGTCTGCCGGATGCCTTCCAGCACGGTGACGATGTGTTGCGGGATGGTCGCAGGGATGTAGTCGCCAAGCTGGTTGCGGGACTCGTCCGCGTTCGGGCCGATGACGGCGATGGACCGCACGGTTTTCTTGAGTGGCAGCAGGTCTTTCTCGTTCTTCAGAACCACGATGGCCTCCCGCGCGGCCTGCAATGCCAGTTCCTGGTGCGCGGGTTGGTGAACCACCTCAACCGCGCGCTGCGGCTCAACATACGGTCGCTCAAACAAACTTTGGCCCGGATAATGACAGAGACCGGCGACGACCTTGTCGGGCGCGGCGACGTTGGTCCCTTGCATGGCCCGCACGATGCTCTCGGCAATGCGCGCACAGAGAAACGGGTCTTCGCTGAAGCTTGTTGAGGAACTCCGCCTGCTGGCGCGGGCCTTCGTGCAGGATGGTATTGGGCAGAGTGAAAAACCCGCCGCCCGGTCCGAAGCCGTTGATGTACGTGCCGGCGGCGAATTTCTGGACCGCTTCGGTCTTCTCCGGGATGGTGTTGCCCAAACCAGACTCGTACACACAGGGCATGTTCATTTGCCCGACCTTCTCCTCGAGCGTCATTCGGCCCAGCAGATCTTCCACGCGCTGCTCGATGGGGAGCGTGGCGTCCCGATAACGGGCGGCCGGTTCGGTCCGCGAAGTGAAGGTGACAGTCAACAGCCCGGTCAGGGCAAAAGCCCACCCTCTTCTGCGTGTGCTCATGTCCTTCTTTACCCCGAACCTGGCTACAGCGTCAACCGCGGCGCGGACCTGCTCCGCGAGTCGGGCCTGTGTCCGTGAGAACGCGGCTGACCCCAAGCGCCCGCGGGTCGGAGCACCGCGCCTTCCGAAATGGGCGGTGAGGGAGGAAGACCCCGCAGCAGCGGGCGCAAGTCCGCTCACGCTTTCCGTCACGAGTCCTATCACCGTCACCCGCAACACGCGGTATATGAAACTGCCGAGATCTTTGGTAGAGAAGCTCTGGTGCCGGTCGACTTCCTTCACTGTGGCAACGGTCTTCCCAACAGGAAGTCACCCCAGGACAAGAGCCGCACGCCCGCGATGGTGTCATTCGCACGTTCGCGCGAACAGAGCACCAGCGGCTGAAAATCCGGATACCGCCGGCAGAACTCTAGCAGCCCGCCCAAATCGCGCGTCGCGAAATGGCCCGTCTTTACCTCGATCGCCCACTTGCCCCAAGTGCCCACCAGCACGCCGTCCACCTCCAGCGGTTCTTCGCGCCAATAATAGACCTCCTGTCCGCGATTCCAGGCATGAGCGAGGCAGGCGTTTTCCACCCACGCGCCCCAGCGAGGATGCCCTTCCGACACGTCCTGCACCGCGGCCATCAGTCCGTTGTTCAAGACCACGATCTTCGGCGGCGCCGCCCGGCGACGGATCACGCGGGCCGAGTATTTCTCCAGGCCGGCGATGAGATAGGCCTGTTCGAGCACTGCTAAATAATGCGCCACCGTTTCCATCGCACTGGCGGTCTGCAGTTCGCCCACGAGTTTCTGCAACGAAATGATCTCCGCCGGATGGCCCAGGCACACCAGGAAAAGCTGGCGCAGCAAGCCCGGTTTGCGCACCGGTTCCATCATCAGAATGTCCCGGCCAATGGCCGGTTCGATGATGCTGTCCCGCAGGTAGGCCCGCCAGCGTGCCGCGTCCTCGCGCAGCGGAAACGCGCCGGGATAACTGCCCCGCCGCACCAAATAATCCAGGGCTTCGTCGTCCGCCAGCCCAAAGGCCGCCTGCAAATCCGAGGCCGACCAGTGCAGCAACTGGAGCTTCTCAAAACGCCCCGCCATCGTCTCTTTCAGCCCGCGTCCCACGAGCAACGCCGACGATCCCGATAACGCCACATTGACCGGCGACTTCCCACGCTGAAGCTGATCGGCTTTGGCCTTCATAAGGCGGTCCCACTTGCCGAGATACTGGATTTCGTCCAGCAGCACCACCGTCGGCCCGCGCTTGAGGCGCGACTGGACATCGCGCCAGATCGCCTCCCGCCAGCCCGGCATCGCCGCCTCCGGCATATCCACAGCGTAATACACCGCGTTGGGCAGTGCGCGGGCCAGTTCCAGCAGCAGCGTGGTCTTGCCCACCTGTCGCGGGCCGGTCAACACCTGCACGCGACCGGGCGGTGGCTCCCGGAGCCGGCGTTTCAGTTCGGTTGCGACTGCTTGCCGGGAATCGAGCGAAGTGTCTTCAGACATGGTCGAATAATTATTCGATTACGTTTGGCGGTCAAGGTTTCTGTGCGCGGCACTCAATCCAATTCGTTTGATCGGCAATGGCTTTGTCTGTGCGGCAACACACTCGTGTCGAGGATAAGCGTCCTGCGCCCTGTTCACGTCACGCGGAATCAGATCGTAAAGCGTCGTGGCCAAGTCCCAAGCCGGCGTCTTCGGCGTTCTGAATCAGCTCAAGGACGAATCCCGAACTGCGCGTGAAAATCACCTGCGAGACGAGCTTCAGGGCGTTCACGTAGTCGGTGGGCAGGCAGGGCAGGAGGTCGAGTGAATCGCCGACGTAGGCTTGGCCCCACTGGGTCGTGTAAACCGGAGTGTAAACCGGAGTTGACAGCGCGGCGGGCATGTCAATATTCCTCCAGGTCGTAAACCCAACTCGCCAGAATCTTCCACAGGACCATGACGGCGAAATAGACCTCCGGGTCGCGGCGGCGGAGTTGCTCGATCTGGCCGACGCAGGCTTGCTGGTCACCCCGCAGTCAGTCGGAATTCCTCTTCCGCATGGCATGGCAAAATATCACCGAGTGCGGCCGCCACTGCGAAGACGATTCTTCCAGCGATGGACACCGCCTCGCGTGTTCTCACGATGTTTGGAGGATGCGTGTTGGTCGGGACGTTCAGTCCCGGGCGTCCTTCAGTGCCCGCAACAGCCGTAACGTCTCTTCGGCGAGTTGTTCGCCGGCGCCGGGAGCAAACGAGCTGCTCTGGACTTCGTAGCCGCCTTCGTCGTAACTCGGCCGCGTCGGCACGTATCCGGCCGCGCCATTGCAGTGCGTCATCACGAAAGTGGTCCGAAACGGCGAGGCGGATTTGATCGCCTTGCCCAGCTCGTTGAACACTTCGCCGCCCAGGCCCACGAACGCGATGTCGCCCACGCACCCGAGGGTGATGTTGAACGGCGCGGACTGGCTGCTGGCCGAAGCCTGGGCCTCGCCGCGCGGTTTGCCGGGCAGTTCGATGGTTTTCAAGGCCGTCCTGATCGGGCCGTTCGTGGCGGAGCTCTTAATCCCGTCGAGCACACGCGCCACCTCTTCGCCGAGCATCGTTCCCATGAGAACCGGCTCCGGCACCCACCCGTTGTTGGTTTTGAACTCAGGCAGGACGCGGACCCACGGATCAATGTTGCCGGACGCGCCGGCAAACTCGGGCGCCACGACGCCTGGGCCGAAGTACTTCTCCAGGAATTGTGCGGCCAGACCGTGGATATCGCCGCTCACGATATAGTTGTTGGGTCCCAGTGAGGTGCTGTGGGTCGCGTAGGCAAAGAGCACCGCGGCCAACTCGTTGCCATCGATGCGCGCCAGCTTGAGCACCTGCACCTCGCGGTCGGTCACGGCCCACGGATTCCGGCCCAGCACGATCCTGGCCTTGCCCGCATTGTCCTGGACGACCTCCCGGCGGTTGACACCGACGGGCGACGAGCCGGAACCGACGCCGAGCTGAACCGGGGTGGGCCGGGCCAAAGCGTCGCGGACCACCTCTACCAATTTGCCCTGGAGCCCCTTCGTATATGCGACGTTGTGTGGGTGGCCCTTCTCGGCATCCAAGGTCAGCGCGGGCGCGCTGTGGGTGTGAATGGCGCACAGGAACAATTCGGACGGCTTAAGGCGGCACGCCTCGATGATCGCCTGCCGCAACGGGCCGGCGGTGGCGCTGTAGAAACCCAGGTTATCGATCGAGACGAGAACGAGCCGTTGCTCGTTTTGGGCAAAGGCAATCACCCGGGCCGACAGCGGGTCATGCGCGCCTTGGGAAAGGTTCGTCCGGCTCGCGTAGCCGGCCAGTGTCACGGGCTGCGTCGGTGTGATGTCGATCCTGGCCACTCCGGCGCGCAACACACTGTCTTGCGCCGCGGGCACGGGCCCCGGGAGCGTCAGGACAACTGCCCAAAGGAGGACGGCGATGCTCTGGCAGACAGCTCTTGGCATGGTGCGTGGTGAATGGGTCTTCGGGTTCATTGCATGGCCTTCCTGATGATTGCCGCCGCCGCGCTCTCCTGGGCTGGAGTCAGGCGGGAGGGGATCGGCAGCAGGATCGAGCGCGCCAACAGGTCATCGCTCTGCGGACAGGCGCCTTGCCGGTAATCATAGACGCTGTGCTGGTTTTGCGGCAGTCTCCACGGATTACCCGCCGCCGAGAGCGGCACTTTGCCCACCAGTTGGGGGATGTTGTAGTAGATGTGCAAGCCGTATTGCGCCAAACGAGATGCACTACGGAGCCCGGCGTCCTGCATCCGTTCGGTCACTTTCATGGCCTTGGCCGCATCTCCGAGAACCATGATCAGGAAACCGCCGGTGTCCCCGGCTTCGTCGTGCAAACGCCGGAAGGCAAGACCGGGGGTGTCGGCGAGCAGCGCTTTGATGCGGCGCTTGGAGGCCCGCATGTGGCTGATGATGCCAGGCAGCTTCTTGAGCTGCACCGACCCCACGGCGCCGGTCAGTTCGCTCATCCGGCGACCGCTTCCCCACGTGACGGCTTCCGGGTGCGTCTCGCACGGCGTGCCGTTGACCCAGGGGATGCCGACGTCATGCGCCGCCACGCAACGTTCGTAGAGCCGCGGGTCGTTGGTCACCATCAGCCCGCCCTCGCCCGCGGTGGCGTTCTTGTTCCATTGCAGGCTGAACATGCCGAGTTTGCCGAATCCGCCCACTTTCCGGCCCCGGAATTCGCCGCCATTAGCCTGGGCGCAGTCTTCCAGAACCGGGATGCCATGTCGGTTGGCGACTTTCATGATGCCGGGCACGTTGCAGACCGCGCCCGCCATGTGGACGGCCACGATGAGCCTGGTGCGAGCCGTGATCTTCCGTTCAAGGTCCTGGGGGTCCAGGGTGAAGCTGTCGTCCACTTCACAAAGCACCGGGATGGCGTTGGCGCAAACGACCGCTCCCACCGTGGCTACCCAGAAGAAGGCGGGCACGATGACCTCGCAACCCGGGCCGATGCCAAGCGCCGCCATCGCGGTCATCAGCGCGCCGGTGCCGCTGTTGACCCCCAGGGCGTATTTGACGCCGTAGAACTCGCGCGCTGTTTGTTCGAGGGCTTGGACATATTTGGGCTTCCTGAGACCGTAGTAGCGGAACAGCGCCCGCCGGCGCAGGACATCCAAAACCGCCCGATCTTCCCGTTGGTCCAGCCAGTAAGCCCCCGGGAACGGCTCTGGCCATTTTACTGTCAAAGCTCTCATCACTCGTCTCGCTCCTTTCATGGCGCCGGTTGTCATCGCAAAAGTGCGCCTCGTGTCAGCCTCAAAACATCACCTGCAACTTCAAAGGCATGGTGGCGAGTGTGACGAGTTCGCCGAGCCGCGTCGAGCGGTTTCCTCCGCCGCCGGGCAGGGCCGCCGCGCAGAAGCGGGAATGCAACCGGGCGAGTGCCAACCCCGACACAATGGCAGTCCTCTCACGTCCTTTCCTCGGGCTCGGCGAACGTGATCTTCTCGCGGAACCATTTCGTTTTCCGCGCCCCGTAAAGCAATCCGGTCGCCAGCCAGACGACACCGACGACCTTGGCGGGTGTGCGCAGGCTGAGCCAAATGTAGAGGCACACGGTGAACCCCAACAGCGGCGGCAGGAGATTCCCGAGCGTTCGCCGCTCGGCGCGGACGAAGTAACGAACCAGGGCCGAGGCGTTCACGCCCATGAACGCAATGGAGGCGCCGAAGTTCAGGAGTTCGGCCCCCAACTGGTAGCCGGTGATCGGCGGGCCGACGGCATTGGCGGACTTGCCGAACCACTTCAGGAGTTCGCTGACGAAGGCATCCATGTAATTCAAGACGAACGCCCCGACCAGCGCGACGCCGCCGACGAGCAGGATGCTGTTGCTGGGGATGTGCGTCCGTGGATTGAGCGCGGCGAAAAACTTGCGCGGGATCGCGTTGTCCCGCCCCATGCTGTAAAGCAATCGGCCGGCGCCCAGGTGCGCGCCCGAGCCGGAACCGATGGTGGCGATGAGCAAGGCCGCGTTGACGGTGAGCAACAGCCAGACGCCGCCGGCCTTGCCCGCCACATCCACGAACGCGGTGTCCACATCCGGGAAGTTGTTGGTTTCCGGCCAGACGAGTTGCGCCGAATAGACCTGGAGCGAGGCCAGCACGCCGGTCACCACGCAGGTGAGCACCGTGGCCAGCAGGATGTTGCGCCGCGGATTGTGCACCTCTTCCGACAGCGTGGACACGCCGTCAAAGCCGATGTAGGTGAGCATCGCGATGGAGGCGCCGGTGGAGACGTGTTGCCAGGAAAACGTCTGCGGATCGTAGAAGGGGCGCAGCCAGGCCGCCGCGCCGCCCGGCGGATGCAACCACAGGTAACGGCTGGCCGCGCCAAAAAAGAGCACGATGACCAGGCCGAGCCCGCCGGCGATCCAGGCATTGGTGCGGGCGCTGGCCTGGATGCCGCGGAGGTTCATGGCGGTGAACAGGCCGACGAAGAACACGGCCCAGAAGACGTAGGGCAATTGCGGCACAAACTTCATCGCCGACTTGCTGCACCAAATCGCGCAGATGATCGGGTTCATGACGTAGTCGAACAGCATGCCCCAGCCGACCAGGTAACCGAGCGACGGATGCAATTCCCGGCTGACGTAGGCGTAGGCCGAACCGGCGCTGGGATAGGCATTGGCCATGCGCCCGTAGCTGATGGCAGTGAAGAGCATGGCCACCATGCCGATCAACAGGGTGGTGACTACGTGTCCGCGGGCTTCCTGCGCCACCACGCCGAACAGCGGCATCGGTGCGGTTGGCTGAATCAGGATGATGCCGTAGAGCACCAGTTCTCTCAGCCCCAAAACACGGCTCAAGCGGGGCGCCGCAACGTTCGTGTTGTTAGCCATGGCGGAGTCGTTAACGGTCCGAAGTCGCCGGTGTGGATGCGCTCGAGGCGGTGGTTTCCTTGGTCCAGGGAACAACCCATTTGTAGATGGTGTGTTCATTCCGGGTGGAGTCGCCTTCAGTGACGGTCATCCTGTGGACCTGGACGGGCTTGGCCCCGCGCATGTCAAAGTCGTGCGATACAATGCGGGAACCGGGTTTGAGCTTCTGGAGTTGCGGCATGAGCCGGACGTTCAGTTCCGGCAACAGGTACAGGGCCACCACGTTGGCCTCCCGCAGGTCGAGGGTGAAAATGTCCGCCTGTTTGATGGTAACCAGATGCTCCACCTTGTTCGACTTCACGTTCTCCTGTGATTCCTTGACACGGACCGGGTTAATATCGAAGCCGACGGCCTTGACCCCATATTTTCTCGCTGCCGTGACGACGATCCGCCCGTCGCCACAGCCGAGGTCGTAAACCACATCGCCTTTCTTGACTTCCGCCATCTCCAACATCTTGTCCACGACCTCCTGCGGCGTCGGCACGAAAACCACGTCGGGTTCCCGTACGGGGGGCGGGGGATTTTCACTGGCGGCCTGGGGCGTTTGGGCCGAGGCGTTGGAGAACAAGCTGGCGATGAGATGGCAGCCAGCGCACATCGCGAGGGTTGTGATTAGTGAGCGTCGCATAACTAGGTTTCTTATCGTCTGGTCTTTCTTGGCCGACGTCGCCCGCCCGGATTACCGATGGTCCGCGAGGGCGGCTCGCCGACCGGATCGGCAAATCGTGTAACTCTTTGAGGCGTGGGAATCAAGTCCGGTAATGCGCAGCCGAAAGCATCCGCACTATTCCGCAGATTAGTTGTCGGGAATTGTCGGGAAAACCTGCTGAGTCAACGCGAGGGCATCGCAGGCAATAATACGGCCACCCCCCGACGACCGCCAGAGGCGGATGACCTGTTCGATAGATTCCAGGGACGGCGGCACTTCAGGATGCGGATCGTCTCACTCGTCAAGGCAGGCGCTCCTCCTCTCTACCTCACAGGCACCAGCTTCACGACGAAAGCATCTGAACTGCCCTTCCGCTTCAGCTGGGCCGCGCCCGCCGTGACCCGGAAATCATCCGACTGCGTGTGTCCGGCCACATAGAGGTTGCCTGCCGGGTCCACCCGAATCCCCATGATGACCTCCGAGGCCCGGCCTCCGAGCCGGGTGCTCCAGACCAGCCCCGAACCGTCGCTCTTGAGCTTCACGATGAACGCATCGTGGTCGCCTTTGGCGCTCGATCCGACGACGCCAGGCGTGGTGGGAAAGTCCGCTGACTGGGTGCTGCCCACGACGTAGATGTTGTCGGCAGCATCAACGGCCAGACCGCCTCGCGGCGTCTCATTGCCGGAACCGCCCACGTAGGTACACCAGATCAGCCGCTTCAAATCCGCCGAGAACTTGGCGACGACCACGTCCGCCTCCCCGCCGCCATACCGCCGTTGGAACGCGCCTTCCGTCGTCGGCAGATCGGGCGAGCGGGTCGTGGTCGTGATGACGATCTTGCCCTGGCTGTCCAGAGCCATGCCGTACACGTCGCGCTCCTGCCTGGAGCCTCCGAAGAAAGTGGCCGCGAGAATCTTCCGGCCATCCGCGCTGAGCCGGGCCAGGTAGCAATCGCCGCCGTGAACGCCGGAGTGGCCTGTGCCTGCGGGCTCGCCGCCATAGCGAAGCTGGACGACGCCTTCGGTCACCGGAAAGTCCGGCGACACGGTCTGTCCGCCCAGCAGCAACGAACCGTCGGCCAGCGGAATGACCTCCCGCAGGTCATCGTACTCGCTGCCGCCGATCAGCGTGGCGAAGTCAATCCTGTATCGGAAGTTTTCCGGTGCCGGTGCCTCGGCTGCGGCGACCATTCCGGCGAAAGCCACGAGGATCGACAGCCAAATCCACCAGCACGGTGCGTGGCTTCTTGGTTTCATGGCCTGATAGCTTCCGACAAGGGCTTTCAGGAAGCAATGCAGACTGAAAGAATGCGCTTGAGGCACTGGGCCGACGTGCTCCGGCAAGCTGGGCGACACCTGCGCTCCTTCAACCCTTGATCCGCCAGGACGAACTTTGGCGCATACGACAGGCATCAATCCACCGGTTTCAGAGGCACTTCCAAGACATCACAACCGCCAATAAAGCGCCACTGAAAGGCCCATCAATAGTTCTCCTCCATCACTTCAAAGAAAGCTTGGGGATGCAGACAGGCAGGGCATTTATCCGGCGCTTTCGCGCCCTCATGAACATAACCACAGTTGCGGCATTGCCACCGCACCTTGGTTTCCTTGGCGAATACCTGGCCCGATTCAAGGTTCTTGAGCAGTTTCAGATACCGTTTTTCGTGCTCGGCCTCGACTTTGGCGATCAGTTTGAAGGCAACCGCCACTTCCGCAAAACCTTCGGACTTGGCGACTTCAGAAAACTCAACATAAAGCTTGGTCCATTCCTCATTTTCGCCTGCTGCCGCCGCTCTCAGGTTTTCTCTGGTGGCGCCAATCTTTCCCGCAGGATAGCAGGCCGTGATTTCGACATCTCCGCCTTCGAGAAACTTAAAAAACCGTTTGGCATGGGCCTTTTCCTGAGCGGCTGTTTTCAAGAATATGTCGGCAATCTGCTCGCAGCCTTCGTCCTTGGCTTGCTTGGCAAAAAACTCGTAGCGGTTCCTTGCCTGTGACTCCCCGGCGAAGGCTTTTAAGAGATTCTGTTCGGTGCGCGTTCCCTTGAGACTTCTTTCCATGGGTATCGTGGTTAAGTGCGTGCCGAGATCAAAGGTTTGTACCACCCTGCACTCAAACCACGCAAGCGCATCCTCCAACAGAATGAGAGCGCCGGTTTGGCCTGTTCGATAGCGCCCCGTGGCATATCTACTGGCCACCCTTCCTGATTTGTAACCAAAGAGGCTAATCAGCCAAGTCCTCCTCCACTCCCGCCGCCACCTGGATCAACCGTAGGAGCAGCCCGACTTGGCTGTGACATCCGATTCATTCCGTGCCACCATGCCCTCGTGCCACGCGCCGCAAAAACCGATGACCGCCCAGCCGACGATTCTGGCGTGCCCTACATCTCCAAATCCAAATACCTCTGGGGCCTCCAATGCCCCAAACTCCTCTGGCACGCCTACCACGCTAAGCACCTGATCGCTGAACCGGACGCCCAGCAGCAGGCCGTCTTCGACCAGGGCCACGAGGTCGGCGCTCTGGCCAAAAAGCTCCACCCGGACGGCGTCGAGGTCGGCCAAGGCGTCAGCGCGCTTGAGGAAACCGTCCGACCGACCCAGGACGCCCTGAAGTCGCGCCGACCCCTCTTTGAAGCCGCCTTCACGCGCAGCGGCGGCTATTGCCGCGTGGACATCCTCAAACCGGCACCGGACGGGGCTTGGGACGTGATCGAATTCAAGTCCACGACCAGCGTGAAGGATGTCCATCTCCACGACCTGGCCTTCCAAACCTGGGTGCTGGAAATGGCCGACCTGCGGATCAGGCGTTGCTTCCTCTTGCACATCAACCCCGACTTCGTCCGGCGCGGGCCGGTCGATCCGAAACGGTTCTTCGCGCGGGTCGAGTTGACCGGCCAGGTCGCGAACCTGGCCCAGGTGGTCGAGGACAAACTGTCCAACCTGTTCAAGGTCATCCGCCAGCCTCAGCATCCCGACATCAAGATCGGCGCACACTGCGACGATCCCTACACCTGCCCGCTACACGATCACTGCTGGGCCTTCCTGCCGGAGCACAGTGTGCTCGACCTGTATCGCGGGACGAAGAAGGGCTTCGATCTGCTCGACCAGGGCGTCATCTTCTTGAAGGACATTCCCGACAACGCCAAACTCACCGAGAACCAGGCGATTCAAAGGCAGGTTGCGGTCACCGGCCAGCCTCACATCAGCAAAGGTGCGATCTGCGAGTTCCTCAAACGGCTCCGTTACCCGATCCACTTCCTGGACTTCGAGACGTTCGGCACGGCGATTCCGCTGTTCGACAGACTGCGGCCGTACCAACAAGTGCCGTTTCAGTTCTCCTTGCACGTCCTCAGAACACCGGGCGCGGAGCCTGAACAGGAGATGTTCCTGGCCGATGGCAGTGGTGATCCTCGGCCCGCGTTCATGCTCCAGCTGCGGGAGGCCATCGGACGCCAAGGCTCCATCGTCGCCTTCAACGCCGAGTTCGAGAAAGGTCGCTTGCGGGACTGCTGCGAGGTTCTGCCGAACTTTGCGCCGTGGCTGGCCCAGATCAAGGGCCGGTTTGTCGATCTGCTGTAACCGTTCCGGTCGTTTCACTACTACCACCCGCAGCAGGGCGGCAGCTGCTCGATGAAAGCCGTTTTACCGGCGCTGACCGGACGCGG
>Ga0315274_10005528_pt1 | contig 18492 bp, 16 predicted proteins | sample YL17G02_20_MG_FD_203700 | JGI IMG/M metagenome (GOLD analysis project Ga0315274, IMG submission 203700) | Sediment microbial communities from Yellowstone Lake, YNP, Wyoming, USA - YL17G02_20 | ecosystem: Environmental > Aquatic > Freshwater > Lake > Sediment | place: USA: Wyoming | collected...
GAAATGATTCAAATCTTTGAACTTCGAGAGGTTCTGGAGGGATTGGCAGCGCGACGAGCTTCCCTTTGCATTTCCGACGACCAGGTTCATAAGCTTCAAGGCTTTTTCAAAGGCTTGAAAATATCAGACAATGCTAAAAGTGTTGAAAAATATGCTAAGGAGGATCGGCGTTTTCATAATTTTCTGATTGAAATCGGTGGCGATGAGCTCTTATCAAGTATTTTGGGGACCTATAGCATCATTACCTTTAGTTACTTGGTAGGTTTTCGTGCAGGACTCGTAAGACCGCCCAAAGAAACCCTTCCAGAACATCTGGCGATTATCGAAGCCATCACGGGGAAGGATCCTGAAAAGTCAGAGCAGGCGGCCCGCCTCCATTTAAGGCGCTCGAGAGAAAAGCTGATTAAGGAAATTGAGGGGAAAAAAACGAAAAAGATTTTAAAAGGATAGGGTTTAGGCTGGCGATCAATATTTTCTGAGAAAGGAATCATAATGGAAATCAAACAGGCGATCATTACAGGATTTATGGGAAAATTGAAAGACCGCTTCAGCGAGTATCATGAATCAAAGACTCCTGAGGAGAAAATTGCTGCTGTGGCTAAAGTCAAAGGCGCAAAAGGGGTTGAAATCGTCTATCCCTACGAGCTGCAGGACCTCGGTTTGATCAAGAAAGCACTTAAGAAATATCATCTTGGAGTAGCAGCCGTTAATGTCAATATTAAAGGCGAACCCGAATTCGTCAAGGGATCTTCAAGTGTCAATTCAAAGAAGCTAAGAAACAAGGCGATCCAGTTCCTCTGTGAGGGCATGGATGTTGCGAAAAAGTTGGGCACAGATAAAGTGACCTGCTGTCCATTGAGTGATGGGTACGACTACCTTTTTCAGGTGGATTATCAGCAAGCTTGGAAGAACATGGTCTCTACCTTTAAGGAAGGAGCCAGGCACCGCAAAGACATTGCTCTTTTTCTTGAATATAAGGGATCGGAAACCCGGGTGAACTGTTATTTAGATACGGCAGCCAAGACAATCTGCATGATTCACGATATCGGTGAACCTAATCTGGGAATAACAATTGACGTGGGCCATTCGCTCATGGTGGGTGAGACAGTGGCAGAATCCGTATGTCTGGCTCAATCGCACGGAATCCCTTTCTATATCCATATCAATGATAATAACAGAAAATGGGACTGGGACCTTATTCCAGCAACAAGGAACTTATGGGATTATCTTGAGATGCTTTTCTATCTCAAAAAGTTTAATTACAAGGGTTGGGTCACCTCTGACATGAGTCCTGTGCGACTTGATCCCATCGAAGCCTTTGAAAGGACTATTGCGACCACAGAAAAGATGATCGCCATTGTGAATCGCTTGGATTCAGAAAAACTTCTTTCCATGATAAGGGAGGAGAAAACAATAGAAACCCTAAAATGGCTCGAGGATCATGTATTGGCCTAAGTATTTAATGGGATGGTGTCGCGATTAAACAAGAAAGGGGGTGAAAAGGAAAGGCGATTGAATTTGTTTCGGTTCAATTTCAATTCACTCAAACAAATCGATTCTATTCGAGAATGAAACAGGAAGGAGGAGGTTATGAAAAGGTATGTTGTGTTCGCAGTTTTATTTTTGTTGGTCTGTGTGAGTTGGAGCTTCGCCGCTGAGAAAAAATTCCCCATGCGGGACATCACGAATACGGTCGTCTGGGCTGCAGGCGGTGGAACGGATGTCTGCAACCGTATTGTTTCCGGCGAAATGGCAAAGATATGGAAGGTAAACATTAATGTGATTAATAAGCCAGGTGGTGTGGGTGGCTCCATTGGTATGAATGACATCTATTCCCGCCCCCACGATGGGTACTCCTGGGCGGGGGTCTCAGAATCCTGTGTCACGGCCGGAGTCCAGGGTGGCTGGGATAAGAGAATGTATGTCTGGGATTATTTCATTGTTGGTGGGTCTCCGGATGTCCTTTCCGTGACACCCGACGCACCCTATAAAGATCTTAAAGAACTGATGGAGGCCGCAAAGGCCAAACCAGGCTCCATTCGAGCTGGCGCAAGTGCCTCAGGGTCGATCCATCACCTCAACTTGCTCGCCCTCGAAAAAGGAGCGGGAGTGAAGTTTAATTACATCCCATACCCCGGATCAGCCCCGGCCCAGACGGCAGCCATGACAGGTGAGGTGTCGATCGTCATCACTTCCGTCGCAGAACAGCAACAGTTGATCAGGGCCGGCAAACTGCGGGCCTTCGCAATGCTGACACCCGCATCCTTCACGATGAAAGATGTGGGGAGCATTCCCTCTGCCTTTGCCCCTTATCCGGGTCTCTCGAAGTACCTGCCCATCATGCAAGCCATTGGTTTTGCCGTTCCGGCAACCGTTCCAGAGAATGTGAAGGGAATCATTGCAGACACATTCAAAAAAGCAATGGCGACAGACACCATGAAGAACTGGGCGGATTCAAACTACTACGCGCTTTCAGGCAAAACCGGAAAGGCCGCGAGAGACGAGTTTGACAAATTGGAGTCACTTTTTGCCTGGACCCTTTGGGAGTTGGGTGCTGCAAAAGTGAATCCTGAAACACTGAAGATTCCTAAACCATAACCCTCACTCCCCATCTTCCCTTTCGAGAAGGGGAGATGGGGAAATATTCGCGTTATTTGCCATCATCCAGTTGGTTTATACCCTAATTGAGTGAAAAAAATGCCTTCATTGAATTATTTTCCTGATGGTGAGGGCATTAGAGAGTTTTTTGAGCCCGCTGTTAAAATCCCCCTCAATCCCCCTTTATAAAAGGGGGATGACGACGGGTTCTCCCCTTTGGCAAAGGGGAGTCAGAGGGGATTTTTCTAAAATTATGGTTCAATTGGGGTTACACTTTGAATTTGAGGGGAAACAATGGATAAAACAGAACTTCGAAAAAAAGATTTCATCACCAGCATCATTCTTATCTCTTTTGGAATCTTTATGGTCTTATATACTATTACCGTTATCCCCATGAAGGACAGCTATGGAGGGGTGATGAACATCTGGTTCGTTTCACCTGGCCTATTTCCGTTAGGCATCGGTATCCTCATCATCCTCATGGGAATCGTCCTGTGCAACAGGGCTATCAAAGATGGTGGAGCAAAGAAATTTCTTGAAGACCTCTCAAGCAGGAAAAAGGAATCTTCTGGGAAGACACTACGGCTTCTGGGCATTCTACTCGTCATATGTTCCTATGTCTACCTGAATATTCCTAGGATCGATTATTTTTTAAGCACAGTGTTCTGTTTGATGGTATTTATCTCCTTTTTCTACTTTGACAGCCGCGATATCCTGAAGAAACTTTTCATCTTTTATCTTGCCGGATGCATTCTCTTTTTTGTCCTCTTTCTTGCTGGAGTTGACAAACCACTCAACGAAGTTTTCCCCTATTTTATGGATATCCTGGTATTTCTGTTTCTTCTCGCCTATATATTTTATTCTTGGATTCTGGTTCGTGGAGATAAGATCCTTAAAAAGAGATTGAGGCTCACCTTTATCATGTCCATCGTTCCTTCTCTGGTTCTCATCCCCTCTTTTAAGTATCTTCTTCTTGTCCCGTTACCAGTTGAAGGAGCGTTTATAGAATTGATGAATATCGTCCGATATTCCTTCCTTTAACTATGAAGGGTTAGTGTGTAGAAAGTAATCAAAAGGAGTAGAAAACATGTTTATTCTCGAAAGAATCTTGGACTTCTATGTGACCGTTTTTAACTTAGCCTTCAATTTAGAGAATATCCTTCTCCTATTTGGATCCACCATTCTTGGAATCATCTTCGGTGCAATGCCAGGATTGACTGCCACCCTGGGTGTCGGACTACTCACCACATTCACCTATGGAATCAATACGAGTGCAGCCATGATCACCCTTCTTGGAATGTATGTAGGTGCTATTTATGGAGGATCTTACGGCTCAATCTGTATCAACATTCCGGGAACGGCAGCGGCCGCTGCGACAGCGATGGATGGTTATCCTCTCGCCTGCAAGGGAGAGGCAGGAAGGGCTCTGGGGCTCACGACCACAGCATCGTTTATAGGGACGATGGTGGGAATGTTCTTTTTAGCAGTTTTCGCTCCTCTCATTTCAACCATGGCCCTCCAATTTACCTCCTTTGAATTCTTCCTCCTTGCCTTTTTCGGTATCATGATCAGTGGAGGGTTAACCGGTCAGGATCTCGTTTACAAAGGATGGATTGCGGGATTAATAGGGCTTTTTCTCTCAATCATCGGCAGAGATAATCTTCAATTTTTCCCACGGTTCACCTTTGGAATCTCGGAATTCGATGGAGGACTTGAGGTCGTCCCAGTCCTCATAGGCGCCTTCGGAATCCCCCAGATCATCCAGGTCATAAGAGATAAATTGTCGGTTGGCGAAGCAAAAAAGTTCCAACGCGTTCTTCCTGAACTGAAGATCATCTCCAAACACATTGGTACAATTGTTCGCTCTGCCTTAATTGGCGTGGGAATCGGAGCCGTTCCAGGAATAGGAGAAGATATTGCGGCGTGGGTCTCTTACGGCGCAGCCAAGAAGGCCTCAAAGCATCCGGAAAACTTCGGAAAAGGAGAATACGCAGGCGTCATTTCTTGCGAGACGGGGAACAATGCCTGTATCGGCGGGGCAATTATCCCGCTCCTAACCCTTGGTATTCCAGGTAGTCCTCCTGCGGCCATGCTCCTGGGAGCCCTGATGATCCATAATGTGACTCCGGGTCCCATGATGTCCATCGAACACCCCCATTTTATCACGGAGATGACAGCGATTCTGTGTCTGGCTTCTTTCGCCATGTTCATCAGCGGCATCTTCCTGGCAAAACAGGTGGTGAAAGTTCTACGGATTCCACCTCCCATCTTTATGCCAATTGTCTTGGCTCTCTGCGTCATCGGTTCCTATGCCCTCGGAACGAAGGTTTTTAACCTTTACCTGATGGTACCCGTAGGGATTATCGCCTACTTTATGCAGACGATGGACTATCCTATTGCTCCCCTTGTCATTGGTGTCATTTTAGGTCCCATGGCTGATGAAAATCTTCGAAGAGCATTAATGGTTTCGCAGGGAAGTTTGTGGCCTATTTTCACTCGACCGGTTGCCCTGATGTTATTCTTGATCATTGTATGGATGTTCGTCAGCCAAACGCCTTTCTACAGAAGATTCACTGTTTGGTTAAAGAGCAAGATATTCAAACGGAAATCCATAGAAGGCACATTGTAAAACAAATGGAATATAGGCGTCTCGGCAGATCAGGTTTAAAAATATCCTCCTTGGTTCTGGGAACGATGAATTTTGGAAACCCAACCCCTAAGGAGGAGGCTATTCAGATCATCGACCGAGCCATTGAGGCAGGGATCAATCTCTTTGACTGTGCGGATGTCTATGCTGGAGGGGAGAGTGAAAAAATTCTCGGTGAAGCCCTTGCTCGAAATGGAAAGAGGAAGGAGGTTTTCGTTACCTCAAAAGTCTTCATGAGAACAGGCCCCGGACCCAATGATCTGGGAAACACGAAACATCATATCATCAATAGCTGTGAAGAAAGCCTGGGAAGACTGAAAACGGATTATATTGACATCTATTTTCTTCATCGAACAGATTTTAATGTGCCTCAAGAAGAGTCCCTCGCAGCCTTGGATCTATTAGTGAAGCAGGGTAAGGTGAGATATATTGCCTGTTCCACGCACCCTGCCTGGAGAGTGGTTGAGGCAATCATGATCTCAGAAAGATTTCATTACCCAAAATTTATTTGTGAACAGCCTCCCTATAATTTGCTGGATCGCCGGATCGAGAACGAAATCGTCCCCATGTGTCAAACCTATGATCTGGGCATCATCACCTGGTCGCCCCTTGCTCAGGGTGTTTTAGCTTGTAGATACAGAGACCCATTAAAACTTCCAGAAGGAAGTCGAGGTGCTTTAAAGAATGTCTATGCAGAACGCATTACAGAGAAGGGAATCGAGGTCAGTTTCGAGTTGGTTAAAAAGGCAGATGAAAAAGGTTGTACTGTGGCTCAACTTGCTGTCGCATGGGTCTTAAAACAACCAGGGATTACCGGCGCGATTATTGGGCCGAGAAATCTGGAACAATTTGAAAATCTGTTACCTTCTGCGGACATCAAATTTGACGAACCCGATTTAAAATTTTGCGATGCACTGGTCCCTCCTGGGACATATGTATCCAATCACTTCAATACATCGAACTGGATGAAATAATATTTGATCACTGAGGACTTAAATTGAGCGAGATTCTTTCAATCAGCACATCTGTCTATGATGGCTATGATTTTCCGGTCATCCTTAAAGAAATATCCCGGCTCGGGGCAAGTTATGTCGAATTGGCCTTCATCCAGGGCTATATGGATTCCTTTGACGAAGATTATTTTTCTGAAATAAATGCTAAAATGATTCAAGGGCTTTTGTCTGATACGGGCCTATCCTGTTTTGCCTTCTCCGCACACATGGATCTTGCTGCAAGAGGGGCGGTGGACATTTTTGAAAAAAGAATGGTATTTGCAAAGACGGTCGGAGCAAAAATCATCGTTACGAATGCCGCTCCAAGACCTCAAGAGAAAGAGTTCATTCAGAACATTGTGGCCTTGGCCGACATCGCAAAATCATTGGATATGATCATTGCCTTGGAGAACCCTGGGGATGGGAAAGAGAATGTCGTTAACTCAGGAGAGACGGGTGCCTCCATCATTAAGCACATTGCTTCAGATTGGGTGAGGCTTAATTACGACTTCGGAAATGTGATTTCCCATTTCTTTGAAAGGTTAAGACCTGAAGAGGATTTTACCTATGCCTTACCCTTTTCTGCCCATCTCCATATCAAGGACGTGAAATCAAACGGCCAGGGGTGGTCTTTCGTTGAAATTGGGAAAGGTTCGATCGACTATTCTTTTATCTTAAAAACGTTGGCATCAAAATATCCGCAAATACCGATAAGCTTAGAGATCCCCTTAAGGATTACCCGAGATCGAGATGCTTCGCCCAGACGGGCGGCTTCACCTTTACCCCTTGATGAAATTCGAAATGTCCTGAAAGGATCTCTCAATTATGTAAAAGGGATCATCGAAAACAGGGTTGGAACGAATTGCGATGCATGAATTTATTTGAATCATGCTGAAAGGAGCACTAACGATGGATGAACTGATTATTTGTGTGGCGCCTTATCCTGGAGAAAAACAGGTGGAGAAATTTCCTGGAAAGATGGATGTTGCAGAGGAGGTCATTCGCTCCTATCACGCAGGGGCCTCCATCGGCCACCTCCATGTCCGCGACGAAAATGGCCTGCAAACCACGGATCTCAGGTGCTTTGAACGGGACTTCAAAAAGATACGCAGCGGCTGCTCCATCATCGTCGAAGGTTCCACCGGAGGAGCACCCGAACACACCCTGGAGGAAAGATGTCTCTCCTTCAGAGTTCCCGGGATCGAACTCGGCTCGTTGAATTTAGGCTCGATCAATATGTATGAGGGCGTCTATCAAAACCCGGTTGCCCACATGCAGTACTACGCCCAGGAGTTGAAGATCCGCGGAATCAAACCTTTTCTATGCGTCTTCGACCTCTCTGAGTTCTATAATTTGGACGAGCTCGAGAAGGAGGGATTCGTTACTCCCCCTCACCTTTACAACCTTGTCTTTGATACTCCGAGTACTTTGCCCTATTCCGAAAAAGTTCTCGACATTTTTCTGAGTTTTATCCCGAAGGGTGCTCCGTGGTTCCTGACGCGTCATCAAAGCAAAGGTTGGGAAAGCTTTCGAGCGGCCCTGGAGCGCGGTGGACACGTGAGGGTTGGGTATGAAGATGGTCCCTTCTTGGCCTCCGGCAAGCGAGCCCGATCGAATGCGGAATTCGTTGAGGAGGTTGGGAAAGCGGCCCACACCGTGGGACGTAAAGTCGTGGGTCCCGATAGAGCACGGGAGATTCTCGGTCTTAAACCTTTGCGCTAAGGTTTTTCATTCTATGGGGATTGCACTTCCATGACTGAAACACTTCATCTTGAACAGTATGTTCTTCCCGAGGGGATCAGCCCGGACGACTACGTGGTGGCGACTTATCTTTTCCGGTCGCGGGAGAAAGATATCCTCCAGCGGGTGGCCACCATGGCCGCGGAACAGACAACCGGGACATGGATTCAGGTCCCCGGTGAAACCAATCAGTTGAAGGAACGACATCAAGGCAAAGTTCTCGGAATCTGGGAAGTTCCCGACTATGAAACTGATTGGCAGATCCCAGGGGAGGAACGCACTCACGTTTTCCAGTTGGCTTATCCGGTAGAAAACATCGGTTCGCAAATTCCGATGTTGTTGACCACTGTCTTCGGCAACATCTCCATGATGGGAGAGATTAAATTGGTCGATCTTTCCCTGCCGAGGAAATTCGTCGATGGGCTTCCTGGTCCGCAGTTCGGCGTAAAGGGGATCAGGAAACTGCTTGGGGTCGCTGAAAGACCTCTGCTCAATACCATGATTAAGCCATCCACAGGGATTACACCGGAGCAAGGAGCCGAGCTGTTCTATCAGGCGGGCCTTGGAGGAACGGACATCATCAAGGATGACGAAGTTCTGTCGGATACCGTTTTTTCTCCCTTTTTAAAGAGAGTGGAATTGTATCTCAGAATGGCCAAGAGAGCCCACGAAGAGACGGGGCAGAAGATACTGTATGCGGTCAATGTTACCGATGAGCCGGAGCGGTGTTTAAACAAGGCCATCGCTGCCGTCGAAGCAGGAGCCAATGCCATCATGGTGAATTATCTGCCCGCAGGCATCGGAATCCTTTCCTCCCTCGCGAGAAATCCTAAAATCAGAGTCCCCATCCTTGCCCATCTTGATTTTGGCGGAGCTCTTTATGCCAGTCCCTTCCATGGAATCAGTTCGCATCTGATTTACGGAAAGCTCGCACGACTGGCAGGGGTTGACATGCTGACGATTCCCACTCCCTACGGGAAATTTGGGATTCTCCGCGATAAATACCTCAGGATCGTCGTGGCCCTTCAGAAGCCGGCGTACGATAAGGAGAGGACCTGGCCTATTGCAGGCGGGGCGGTGAAGCAAGGACATCTCCCTCAATTATTCAAAGACCTCGGAAAGGATTTTATTGTTGGAGCAGGGGGAGCGATCTATGCCCACCCCATGGGCCCGAGTGCGGGAGCCCGTGCTTTTCGTCAGGGCATTGATCTGATGATGGAACGGGGAGGGTTTCATGAATCGGTGAAGGATTATCCAGAACTGGAGGTGGCCCTTGACCAATGGGGGATTTATGACAAGGGATAAAAGAAACCCCTACCTTCTCTCCTTTTATGGCGATGATTTTACAGGCACGACCTCTGCAGCAGAGGCCTTATCGATTAATGGCATCCCCACGATTATTTTTGTCAAGCCCCCGACAGCACAGTTCCTCCGAGATCATTTTCCCAAAGTTCATGCAATCGGTGTAGCAGGTATTTCCCGCTCCCTCCCTACGGAAGACCTGGAAAAGATCTTAAAACCAACTTTTCAAAGGATGAAAACATACGGCGCCCCTTTATTTCTTTATAAAATTTGCTCTACTTTCGATTCCTCGCCAGAAATTGGCAACATTGGAAAGGCGATAGAGATCGGTTTAAACGTGTTTTCCTCTAAGTTTATTCCCATCCTCGCAGCCGCTCCCCGCTTTGGGAGATTCACCCTCTTTGGCAACCATTTCGTAGCTTTAGGAAAGGAAATATTTCGATTGGACAGACATCCATCCATGTCAGTCCATCCCGTCACCCCCATGCAGGAATCAGATCTCAGGCGACATCTGGCAAAACAGACGCAGCTCGATTGCAGTCTCATCCCGATTCTTACTTTGATCAAAGGGCGAGAAGAGGTCAGAAACCAAGTTCAAGATCGATTGGAAAAAAATGCTTCGCTGATTTTATTTGATACCCTATCTAAAGCCCAATTGAATTCGGTTTGTTCTGTCATCTGGAATTACACCGAGGATGGAAAAACGCTTTTTTGTGTCGGATCTCAAGAGTGGGGTTATGGATTAGCGGAGGAATGGAGACGCTTAGGAATCCTTCGGTTTAAGTTCGATACTAAACCCATAGGACATTCCGGAAAAGGCGGTCCCATCCTGGTTGTTTCCGGTAGCTGTGCTGCGATTGCAGGAAAACAGATTGAGTGGGCCGCTGCTCATCATTATATCGAAATTGGAGTACAAACCGAAAAGTTGTTTGAAGATATCCATCGAAAAAGAGAAATGGACCGCGTGGCCCAGAAGGCTATTTCGTCATTAAAAGTTGGAAGATCTGTGGTGATCCACTCGGCTATCGGTCCAAATGATCCACGTATCCCAAGGACAAAAAAATTGGTTGAAGACTTAGGGATGACTTCTCAAAACACGGTTGACGTTCTGGGTCAGGCATTAGGAGAATTGGCCAAAAAAATTATTTTGGCTTCAAAAGTGCGGCGACTCATACTCTCTGGGGGGGATATGGCGGGAAGGATCACCCAGACTTTTGGTATATGGGCTCTTCAGGTGGGAAGATCCGTAGGAGTCCCAGCTCCTCTTTGTTATGTATACTCGACCGATCCCGAAATGAATGGACTGCAGGTAGCTTATAAGGGTGGACAGGTAGGAGGGGATAACTATTTCGATATCGTTCGAAGAAAAGAGATGCCCAATTTTAATGAGGTTGCCATCGGTCATATTCAAAATAAGAAGGGTTGAATCAAATCTCGGATGGATGATGATAACGAAAAAGCAATATCGAGAAGCCCAAAAAAGAGCCCTTGAATATATGCTCAAGGCAGGGGTTGTTCTCTCTGAGGAAGAGAAACAGAATATCAGTATTGTTGATTTCGGATTGAGTGATCTCGAACATCAAGGCGGACAGATTTTAACCTTTTTTAATACGGATCGGATCAGTTCGAAAGTGATTGTCCTTTTTCCCTGGCAGATCCTGCCGGAGCACTGGCATCCACAGTTAGGAAATGATATCGGGAAGGAAGAGGTGATGAGGGTCAGGTGGGGAGAGGTCTATCTCTATATGCCCGGAGACCCAACTCCTAATCCGAGAGCAAAGATTGTTCCCGAAGAGAAAAAACATTTTACCGTATGGCACGAAATTATTTTGCGTCCCGGAGATCAATACATTATCCCCCCCCGAGCCGTCCACTGGTTTCAAGCAGGTGAGGATGGAGCTGTCATTGATGACTACTCAAGCACGGCGAGGGACTTACAGGACGGCTTCACTAACCCGGAGGTGGTGAGAGAAACCAAGATCGCGGATGAATAGAAGGGCACAGGGTTTTGAAAAAACCTCCGGAGGGTGTTCGTTCGGGCTTAACGAGTTCTGAATCGGGAAAGGAGAGACCTACGATGAAAAAGTTTATCAACGATCCGTTTGAGGTTGTGGATGAGATGCTGGAAGGGTTTCTCGATGTTCATAAGCATCATGTGAGGAAACTCGATTCAGCTCGGTCTGTTGTACGAACAGATGCCCCGGTAAAGGGAAAAGTCGGAGTCGTCACCGGGGGCGGTTCCGGACACAAACCCGCCTTCATCGGTTTTATTGGGAAAGGAATGCTCGACGCAGTAGCCGTGGGAGAAATTTTTACCTCTCCTCCCCCCTTGGCCATTTTTGAGGCAGCCAAGGCCACGAATGGCGGGCGGGGGATATTGTTTCTTCTTGGAAACTACTCCGGGGATGTCATGAATTTTGGTCTTGCCGCTGAGATGTGTCGGGATGAGGGAATCCCCATTGAGCAGGTGATTGCGACAGATGATGTGGGCTCCGGGCCGAAGGAGAAGGCCTCCAATCGAAGAGGGGTCGTAGGCGAATTTTTCGCGTGGAAATTTGCCGGGGCCAAGGCGGAGGCTGGCGGCAGCCTTGAGGAATGCAAAGCCGTGGTGGAAAAGGTCAACCGATACACAAGGACGTTGGGGGTAGCCATCACGCCTTGCACGGTCCCTGCCAAAGGAACCCCCACCTTTACCCTTGCCGAAGACGAGATGGAATACGCTGTCGGGCATCATGGAGAGCCGGGGACGGCAAAAATCAAGATGCGGTCGGCGAACGAGATCACCGAAAAGATGCTGGATGATGTCCTCAAAGATCTTCCCTTTAAATCCGGAGATGAGGTAGCCGTTCTCATCAATGGTTTGGGTGGGACCCCTCCTCTTGAACTCTACATCTGTTATCGACGAGTGAAGCAACTTCTGGATCAGGAAAAGATCAAGATCTACAAGCCCTTCGTGGGCGAGTTTTTCACGGCACTTGAGATGGCCGGATTTTCAGTGACCCTGATGAAACTGGACGAAGAGATGAAGAAACTTTTGGATGCCCCGGTGGATACACCCTATTACAGACTTTAGGCAAAGGACAACTTATCCTGACAGTTGCAAAACGGACACGCCTGCGTGCCGAAACGCCTGCCTGCGCGAGGCCGCTCCGGCGAAGGCAGGCACTACGGCGTGCAGGCACGGGCAAACCGCCCTTCAAGGCTTCGGAAGGCGGTTGTTTTGAGAATTTAAGGGTATCGGAGGACATCACTCCAAGTGAATTCCAGCAGGGGAAGGGGACGAGAGTGCCGATTCGGCCAAAGGTTCGCCTCGAAGCCTCTCCGAACGGCTTGCCCATGTCCGTATCGTCAAAAGTTTATCAACGTTAAGGTTGTGACTCCCGCCTGAAAGGAAGAAATCTGTGCGTTCGACGCTTTCGTCTCCCGATTTCGTCAAAATCATCGACGCCATGTGCGGCACGTTAGAGCAAGAGAAAGGCTATCTTTCGGAATTGGACGGTGCTATCGGCGATGGGGATCACGGTGTCAACATGGCCAAATGTTTTCGTGAAGTGAAGAAAAAACTCCCTGAAAATTCTGACAAGGATGTTGGAACGATTTTGAAAAATGTAGGAATGGTCATTCTCAACTCTGTGGGCGGGGCCATGGGTGCCCTTTATGGAACCTTCTTTCTCAAAGCCTCAAAAGAGGTGATGGGAAAAATGGAAGTCAACCTCGAAGACCTGATTAAGATGTTCGAGGCAGGGGAAAAAGGTATTCAAGAGATGGGCAAGGCCCAATTGGGAGACAAGACCTTGCTCGATACCATCGACCCCGCTGTCAAAGCTTTGAAAGAGGCTCAAGCCAAAGGAAGATCGTTGATCGACGCCTTAGCCGATTTTTCTGAAGCAGCGAAAAGGGGCGCGGAGTCTACTCGAGAGATGATCTCCAAAATAGGAAGGTCCAGCCGGTTAGGAGAAAGGACGATTGGCCATCAAGATGCCGGTGCCACCTCGTGTTACTTCGTCCTTAATGCTTTCTATCAGGCAATTACTGAGGAGTCCATAATTGAAAAGACATATTGTTGTGAAAATCTCCCCTAACCCCTCTTTGCCAAAGAGGGGAAATTCCTCCCTTTAGTAAAGGGAGGGGAGGAGGGATTTGGTCTCCAGTGTCTATACAATTACGGCCTTATTAGTAAGTAGAGTCAAGGAGAGTAAAATGTCGATTGCCATTGGATGTGATCATAATGGATTCAGATTAAAAGAGCTGATTAAGGAACATTTGAAAGCATTGGGTAGGGATGCCGAAGATTACGGTGTTTATTCCGAAGACCCTGTCGACTATCCGGATATTGCATTAAGATTAGCAGAAGCCATCTCCCAGGGAAAACATGAAAGGGGAATCCTCATCTGCGGCACGGGAATTGGAATGGCAATTGCTGCGAACAAAGTACCAGGAGTCTATGCGGCGACCTGTCATGACGCCTTTTCAACGGAGCGGGCGAGAAAGAGCAACAATGCTCAGATCATGACCATGGGTGCACAAGTCATCGGCCCTGAATTGGCAAAATCTCTTGTGGCAATCTGGTTAAAATCGGAATTTCAGGGTGGGAGGTCGCAGCCCAAAGTGGATAAGATCAAGAAGATCGAGGAGAAATATATGAAGAGGTAGGTTGAAACTGTCCTCTAATCTTCAGCGATCTTTGTCTTCCCCACTATTTTCGGATTGGTGAACCCATCCTGTAAATCCCTTGCCTTGCTTGAATAGTCATCGATGACAGCCCCCTCCTTCCTATCCTGAAGCCAATGGATGGTTTGAGGCTCGATGAAATACTCGTGAAAAAATTGACAGACCGTAAAAAAGTTTTTAGATTAGATATAATCTTGTTCAAAGAGGAGGTTCATTAAGATGAAGTATCGCTTTCTTGGATCCTCTGGCTTGCTCATTTCACGTCTCACTCTTGGAACGATGACCTTTGGTGTCGCTGATTGGGGTTGCGACGAAAAAGATTCACACGCGATCATCAGGAAGTATCTCGATGCCGGCGGCAACTCCATCGATTCTGCTGATGTCTACGCCGGGGGTAAGGCAGAGGAGATTATCGGAAGCTTTCTTCCGCAGATTAAAAGGGATGATGTCATTATTGCCTCAAAATGCTATTTTCCTATGGGAAACTTACCCAATCATTATGGGGTTTCGAGAAAACACATTATTGCCTCCTGCGAAGCGAGTCTGAAGAAAATGAAAACCGATTATATAGATCTCTATTATATTCATGGCCCCGATCCTATTGCACCTTATGAGGAAAGCATGCGCGCATTAGACGATCTCGTCAGACAGGGAAAAGTGCGTTATCTGGGATGTAGCAATATCTTTGGGTGGCAAATAGCTAAGGCTGTGGGTATATCGGCACGGATGAACTTAGAAATCCTTGTTGCAGGTCAATATCTTTATAATCTGATTCACCGTGAACCGGAAAGAGAAATCATACCGGCAGCAGTAGATCATGGATTAGGAATGGTCTGCTTTAGCCCTCTTGGAGGAGGCTTGCTCACAGGGAAGTATAAGGGCATGACCGAACCGGTTAAAGGGTCCCGACTCTCATTCCGTACCCAAGTGGATGGCCCTCGGTTCTGGCATCCGAAGGGGTTTGAAACGGTTAAGATTTTGGAACAGGTTTCCTCGAAGTCAGGGGTCCCCATGTGGAAGCTTGCCATCGCTTGGCCATTGAGACGTAAATTCATTACTTCGGTCATCATCGGAGTTAAGAACCAAGAACAGCTTGAATCAAACTTGGAATTAGGTGAATGGGATATGCCGGAAGATGTCTGGAATGCTTTGGAAGAGAAGACCAGGCCGGAGGAGGAGTATCTTAGCTGGTTCAATAAAAAGAATTACGAGAGGTTTTTTTCAGCAGCAGAGTTTCATGATGGGAGGTCTGAGCTTCCTTAAATCTCAGAAGCTGTGAAAAAATTAGGGGCAGCAGACCAGCCAGAGGGATATCTCCAAAACTGTAGAATGCGGACTTTGAAAATGTATGGGTCATGAGTCAGTTTAACTTATCAATCTTACATGGTTTTCAATCCCTATCATTAAGCCTGAAAGAGGTAGCCGCTCTACAGTTTTTCCGACATCCCCCTGTCCGCTCTGTGAGTCTTGGGATTTTTTCACACCTTCTCAGAATTATGTTTTATAAAAAATTTCCGGATTAAATTCCAATATAAAGCTGTATAAGTTAAGGATTTATTTTTTGAGGAGGATATCCCCGTAGTAGGCTGATTCACCCGTATTATATGTATCGGTCATAATGGCAACACCTGAGATGTCTCCTCTGATCAAGTTTTACTTGGAGGAGATCAGAGAAGCCCGAAAACGTGAGGCTGAGTAAAAGGCCACTTCTTGGAAGGGGATAGACTTTTTTTTATGAGGTTAACGGTATGACCCGCTTAGAGGTGGTGGGGCTTCTTCCAGGATAAATCGCTCCGATTCGTTCACACCCCTGCAAATTGAGAATCCTGGCTATCTCCTTGATGGAACCGGAGAAAGATTCAACATGGATGCGGAACCTTGTCAGTGAAGGGATCATCAATGGTTTCATCTACCATGGGCGGTCTCCGGAGCCATCTTGACAGTTTTGAGAAATCGATTGAAAAAATGAAAGATTCTTGATAGTCTTATAGAAAAAATTGGGGGTGAAAGGGCGATGATAAGATTTTTATTGGGAGTGACCGTTGGCATCCTCATTTTCTTTTTCTTCCTCTATTTCGGTGGTGGGAAGACCGTGAAGAGGATCGGAGAGGGTTTAACAGATACCGGTAAAAAGATGGAGGTCTTGGAAGAGACAATTAGAAAAGAAAAAGAAGATGTTGGGAAGGGAATACAGAAAAAATTCTTCAAAGAGGAGAAGGAGATCCAGAAAAAAAGTCAGTAATTGATCGAAAAATCCTCAAATTCGCCAGTATAATTCTCCCAAGTGGCGTAGACCTTTGTCACCCTCGCCTCAGATGGACCTCGATGGCACCATTGGATGATCTTCTCAACCTTGTCCTTATCTCCTTCAAAGACCGCCTCAACATGGCCGTCCCTCCGGTTTTTGACCCAGCCATTGACTCCCAGTCTAAGAGCCGTCTCGTGAGTATGGTGGCGAAAGAAGACCCCCTGGACCCTTCCTTCAACGGTCACGTGTGCCCTTGCTTTGTCCATATGAACCTAAAACAGAATGCCCTCCAATTTGCTTCGCCACACCCGTGGATGAAAATTCCCCCTCACCCCGCCCTCTCCCCCGAGGGGAGAGGGGAAGGGTGAGGGGTCAATTTAGGTTAAAATTATCACAGATTCCTCCTTAAATCAATGCGAGGGTACGGGCGACTTTAGTTGCCCCTACCCGCTGTCCACCATGATCAAGGGATTGGAGGAAAAGGGAATTTTGACTTGAAAAGGTGGAATGAAATCGATTAGAATTTTGTAATCCCCCCTCTCCCCCCTTTTTTAAAGGGGGGTTGGGGGGATTAGCTAATGGGGAGAATGGTTGAAGGGGATGAAGACACTCTATCTGGGTATCGATGTTGGTTCTGTGAGTGCCAATACCATCATCATGGATGATCATCAGGAGGTGTTGGAGGAGCATTACACCCGAATGAAGGGTCAGCCTCTCTTAACTGTTCAGAAGATATTGGAAGACATCCTCCAACGGATTCCGATCGAACAGTTTCACACACTCTCTTTTACAGGGATCGGAGGAAAACTTCTTTCAGAACTCTTGGGCGGAAATTTCGTCAACGAGATTATCGCCCAGGCAAAGGCTGTTCAAAATTTTTATCCACAAGTCAGGACGATCATCGATATCGGGGGAGAGGATTCCAAACTCATCGTCGTTGAGGAAGAAGATGGCCATCTTAAGATCAGCGACTTCTCAATGAACACCCTCTGTGCTGCCGGCACAGGATCCTTTCTGGATCAGCAGGCCAGTCGGCTGGGTCTGACGATTGAGGAGTTTGGAGAGCTCGCCCTGAAATCGACGAACCCTCCTCGAATTGCAGGACGATGCAGTGTCTTCGCCAAAACGGATATGATCCATCTTCAACAGATCGCCACCCCGGATTACGACATTGTCGCTGGCCTCTGTTATGCCCTGGCAAGAAATTTTAAGAGCAACATTGGTAAGGGAAAGATCTTTGTGAAACCCATCTCCTTTCAAGGGGGTGTGGCAGCCAATGTGGGAATGCGAAGGGCCTTCATGGATGTTTTAGAACTCTCCGACGGAGAGCTTATCATCCCAAAACATTTTACTTCCATGGGAGCCGTGGGTGCTATATTGGTCACACAGGAAACAGGAATTAAACTTGTAGGGGCGTTGAGTTTAAAGCCCCTACGTCAATATCTCCAAGAGTATCAGGAAGAGCAGACTTCATTAAAGCCCCTCAACCTCTCCTCCCGTCACCTCATTTCACCCCCACCCCATGCACCACTTAGGGTGCATGGCAGTCCTGAACCTAACATGGTTCAGGGCCAGCCCTTTTCCGATTCTATAGGTAATGAGAAGATCGAGGCTTATCTCGGATTGGATGTGGGCTCGATCAGCACCAATCTGGTCGTGATCGACCGTGAAAAAAGGGTTCTTTCCAAGCGATACCTGATGACAGCTGGACGGCCCATCGAGGCCGTTCGCATCGGCCTTCAGGAGATTGGTGAGGAAATTGGTGACCGGGTGGAAATCAAAGGGGTTGGAACGACCGGCTCCGGTCGTTACCTGACCGCGGATTTTGTCAGTGCGGATCTGGTGCGGAACGAAATCACCGCCCAGGCTACTGCTGCGGTTCACATCGACCCGAGCGTTGATACGATCTTTGAGATCGGTGGACAGGACTCAAAATATATCAGCCTCGACAATGGTGTGGTGGTTGATTTTGAGATGAACAAGGTTTGCGCCGCAGGGACCGGTTCTTTTCTTGAAGAGCAGGCGGAAAAACTGGATATTTCCATCAAGGAAGAATTTGGCGCCCTTGCCCTCTCCGCCGAAGAGCCGGTGAGGATGGGAGAGCGATGCACAGTGTTCATTGAATCCGACCTGGTTCATCACCAGCAAATGGGTGCACAAAAAGATGATCTCATCGCCGGACTCAGTTATTCCATTGTTCAGAACTATCTTAATCGTGTAGTGGGGGACCGCCGTATCGGGAATCGAATTTTCTTCCAAGGTGGGACGGCTTTCAATAACGGAGTGGTCGCTGC
>Ga0315274_10005529_pt1 | contig 18490 bp, 7 predicted proteins | sample YL17G02_20_MG_FD_203700 | JGI IMG/M metagenome (GOLD analysis project Ga0315274, IMG submission 203700) | Sediment microbial communities from Yellowstone Lake, YNP, Wyoming, USA - YL17G02_20 | ecosystem: Environmental > Aquatic > Freshwater > Lake > Sediment | place: USA: Wyoming | collected...
CGCCGCATACCGCCAGCGGCAGTATAAGGCTGCGGTGGTTCTTACGGTTCAAGAGGGCCAGGTACGTCGCGGACGTCGCCTTCCCCCTTTCCTCGCCGGCACCAACCGCGCGCTTCATGGGCAGGTCTCCGCTGTATCCCCTGGAGTAAGCCTGCCGCGTGATCTCGCCTATCACGCGTTCCGCCAGGTCATCCGCGCTGAGCGACTTTATGACGTCGCTCTTAATGGTTATGTCGACGCCGACATCCGGTATCGCGATGTTAGCGTTTTTCGCTTTGCGCGCGAGCTTCTTGATGTCCTGGTAGTTTTTCCGGACGGACTCCTTCACCTCGGTGGACCGTTCTATCAGCGGAGCGAGGACGTGTCGGGAGGCGCCGGGGCCCGTCACCCTGTAAAAACCCGCCAGCGTCAGGGTTATCAACAGGAAAAGCGCCGTGACCAGGCCGAACACCCACTTGAAGTCTACCCGCCAGAGCGGCGTTTCCTCCCGAGCCAGCTTGCGAAACTCCGCTTCTTCGATGGCAGCCGGCAGGGGGAAAAAGGGCGCGCTCTCAGGCAGCACCGGCGGGTACCCGGGCGGAGGCATGGGGGGCACGACCGGTATCTGCATTGTCTGGTCGGGTGAGAGCTGGTATCCGGGTCCGTAGCCGTAACCCGGTGGTGGATACGGCGGCGGGTACCATCCGAACGGTGTCCAGTAACCTTGTCCGTAGTAGTCGGGAGGCTGCGGCTGCTGGGGATATTCCACCTGAGTAGCGCCTTCCGGCGGAACTGGCGGCGCCTCTCCTCCGGGCACGGCGTCCGAATCCGGGTACTCGTGCACAACCGGCGCCGGGGGTGGGGCATACTCCTCCGGCGCAGGCACCGGTGGCTGTACCGGCCCCGGGGGGACTCCACCAGGAGGCGCGCCTGCCGGTTGCCTGAAACCTTCCGGCACGGGAGCTGGCGCGGTCTCCGCAGGTTCTCCGGCGGCAGGAACATGGGGCTCGGGTGGTGGGCCTGCTGCCGGCAGGGGAGGTACCGCGGGTGCCGGGGGTACTCTCGTTTCAGCGCCAGGGCCGGGCGGAATCCCCGGCGCTTCAGGAACGAGCGGCGGCGGCATGGCTTCTGGCCCCTCGGGCGGTGGCGGATAAACCTGCCTCGCCTCCATCCCTTTCGGGCGGTCCTTTTCCCAGGCGGCTTCTGCCTTCTCCGCACGTTCGCGCCTGCGCCGATCCCTACGGCTTTCCTTTTTCTCCAACCGTTCTCTCCTGCAGATCGTCGAGGCCTGGCCTCTCTACACTTATAGTATTCACGGTGCGCCCCGTTTTTCCCTTATAGGCGCAGGCGTTACCCCGGGTGCCTGGATACCTCACAAAGGGGAGTTTTGAACTGTGAGAGCGTTGCTTCCCCGTACGAACAGCTGGAACGTGCCCGGCGGAAGCGGCTGTAATTACAGATGGCGGGCCTGAGGGTCGAGGCCCGCGGGCGAACCCTACCCCGGGATTAGCCTGAGGGTGCTGGCAGCCTGCTCCAATACCTTCTCGCGCGAAAAAGGAAGGGGAAGGTAATCGACGTTGCACCAGTGAGGGAAGTGGTCCTTGTAGTGAGGGCTCAACCTGTGGCCGGACTGGCCGACGTCCAGCACCGCCCTCGAGTTATCCAGGTCGCTGAAGTCGAGCACCATCCTCAGCACCGGCCCGCCGTAAGCCGCGTGCGACTGGCAGTCCGGGAGGAGCGGCATGTCCGTGCAGCCGCCCATGGTCCCCCGGGCAAGCAGCTGAGAAAGGCAGTCGCTCGCGGGCGGTGCGGCGTTCACGGTGTCGCCCTCGCCATCTCGCGGAACGGGGCCCACGTTCAAGAGTCTGGTGAGCGGCCAGAAGAGTCCCAGCAGGTTCTGGCAGGTCAGGTAGTGGATGCGTCCCCACTTCCAGAATGTCATGTCGGCATTGCCGAAGGCCGTCTCCAGTTCCTTCACCCCCGCCTCGAGCGCGCCGAGCACCACCCCGTCGTAAGAGCCGTAACCGGGCGGGAGCCAGAAGTCGTCCCTTCTCTCGAGCATGTTCTGGATCGCGAGATTGATAGTGCTCCAGCTGCAAAGGTACTCAGCGGCCAGCGTGCTGCCCAACCGGTGTCGCAGGAGCTCTTCGCACAGGTGGCGCCAGGAGAAGAAGTATATGCTCATCGCTACCGAGTCGGCGCGGGCCTGGTAATCCCATGTCCCGAGGTAATCGATCGCCTGCTCCGCGAGCGGGGACAGCCCGTTGCCGCCGGAAGCCGCGGACACCGCCACCTTCGCAAAGCACCGGCCGGGTACGGTCAGCGCGTCGCCGTGGATAACCGCCATGTCCTCGGGGGCCCACCTGTCCTTCGACCTTAAGAGCTCGGATATGCGCCCGTTCCGGAAAGGGAGCTCCCAGTTCTTGCTGATCAGCTCCGGGTACCCCTCGCTCACTATCTTGGAGTTCGCAGTCACGATAAACCCTTCCTCGGGGTTCAGCACCCGCGGCATCCTGTCATAGGGCAGGGGGTCTTCATCCCACTCCCCCTCCCCGCTGGAGCCGTCGCAGGGTATGGTGCCGTCCCCACTCAGGCGCACGGGGACCTTGGCCGTGGCGGCGTACCCGATGTTACCTTCAACGTCTGCGTAAACCTGGTTCGCGCCCGGACCGACGAAGTCTTGATTCGCCTCAAGGAACTCGTCCCATGAATGCGCGCGGTTCTGCGCCAGCATCGCGCCAAGGGTATCGAACGAGACCTCGTGTGCGCCCCACCTCAGCGCGAGCCCCTTGTTGCCCTTGCGCTTTATGATCGGCCCATGATGGGTCCACAGCACCTTGAGCTTGCGGGATTTCGCGAAGCGTATCTTTATCTCTTCCTCGATGACCTCGGCCTCGAGCCACTCACCCTTGTAGAGGTAGCGGTTGGAATCTTCAGACTCGAACGTCTCCACGTACAGGTCCTGCATGTCGGCGCACAGCGCGGTGGACGACCAGCCGCAGTACTCGTTATGTCCGAACGCCACGACAGGCAGGCCGGCGAACGTCGCCCCGATGCTGTTATAGTCCGGCGTCTTCAGATGCAACAGGTACAGCAGGCCGGGAGCGTTGTGCTGGACGTGCGGGTCACCGCAGAGTATGGGCTTGCCCGACCTGGTCCGTGAGCCTGAAAGGACCCAGTTGTTGGAACCGTACCCGGCCGGGGCCTTGATGGTGTTGATCCACTCCGCGCCGCCGCCCTCGCTCTGGAAATCCCAGTCGACCTCCTCGGCAAGCGGAAGGGTCTCCGCGCGCACGCCGGGGCCGTCCACTTTTACGGGTGGGTTGTTGTACTCGGAGGTTTCCGGGAGCAGTTCCGTCGCACGCTCTAGTCCCAGGGTGCGGATGATCTTCTCCCTCATGAGGTCCGCGGGCCAGAAGGAGTCCAGCAGCCACGCGGTGAAAAGCCCGAGCAGCAGGATATCGGAGGCGGCCCACGGCTCCGGCCTTCCTTTCAGTACCATGAACTCGAACGGCAGCCGTTTCTTGGGTTGGGCCAGGTACTCGTTGACACCTTCGCAGAAGGAGCCGAGGCACTCGGTGGAGTGGGGCTCGAGGTTCCCGGCCAGGCTTTCTGCCGCGCGGGTAAGGTTTGCCGTCCTCATGAACCGGTCCATGTCCAGCGCCATCTTCCCGATGACCTCGCAGAGCCTCCCCTTAGCTACCCGGAGCATCAACTGCATCTGCACCATGCGGTCCTGGGCCATGACGAAGCCCAGGGCGCGGAACCCGTCTGCCGTGCTTTCGGCAGTGATGTGGGGTATGCCCGCTTTATCGTATATGACCTCTACCTCACCGGAGAGGCCGCGCAGATTGAGCTGTCCTTCTGTGCGCGGCATCGACAGGCGCAACCGGGCCGCCAGGTAGCCCAGGGCGCATACGACGGCGGCAGGTATCCCGAGCCCGAAGATCTTTTTTACTCTGTCCATCGCGGCACCTCACATATCTATGAGTGGGAAAGTTGCCTCCGATGATACCATACCGGGCTTAACAGCCACCCTGCGCGCGGCGTCGCGTTCGCGCCTGCAGCCGCGGGGGCAAGGCGGGGGTCTGCTATAATCCTGGCGGTAAGCGCGCCCCGGGGCGGGGTGCTGAACTGAAAGTGACCGGCGGGGAGGCCGAGAGATGGGTTCAGAAGGAAACGAAAAGGGGCTGCGGTGTTGATCCTGTGGATCGCCCTGGGGGTTCTGGCACTCGTCGTACTGGTGCCCCTGTCTCTTCTCCTGGCATTTCTGCTGCTGGCCCCCACGCTTGAAAAAGTGGACAGAGCGCAGGCCGAAGCGCCGTACCATGGAGGGAGCGCGAGTGTTTCTCCCGCCAGGGTCGTAGCCGGCAGCGACCCGCTGGCTATATGTGTCTCTTACAGCGTCGGCCCGGAGGGGATCCGGCGGGGTGGGGGCATACGGCTCTTCCCGGGGAGGTTGCTCCGCTTTGGCCACGAGCGCTGGAAGCTCTGCATGCAGTGGGGAAGTGAATGGGGAATCCTACAGCGCCGGCACCCCGACAGGCAGAACTACCTCGAGGTCGTGACCGGCCGGGACAATGTCGCACTTGACGTCTCGCTTGTCGAGAACTTCAGCAGGCGTGAGCCCGCGGCGTGGGCTAGGAGAAAGATCCTGCAGAAGCTCGGGTTCCGCCTTGAAAAGTTCAACCCGAAAGACGCCTTCATCAAAGACGGGACCGTCACCGTGATGGTCGCCGACGGGAACCTTATGGAAGGCGACACTATCGAGTTCAACCTGGGGCGCGGCGCGGGCCTGAAGGTGCCGGGCGCACCTCTGGAGACCGACTTCGCGCTCGCGGTCGATTCTTCCGGGGAAGGAGCTTACCGGCTGGAGGCTTCAGTGCCGACCGTGAGGGTAACAGGCGGGGCTCCCTGCCGCATCGATATTGTCGCGCCGTCGCGTGCCGCGCCCGGCGAGCGTGTCGGGCTTCTCGTTCGCTTCCTCGACTCGAGCGGTTTCCTTACCCCCGAGTTCTCGGGACCGGTCACGCTGTCCGCGCCTGAGGGGATAGAGGTGCCGGACTCATTGATCGTCCCCGGTGATAACGAAGGGGCGGTCCGGGTCGAAGCGGTGGTCAGGGGAGCCGGCGTGGCCCGTATCCACGCGGTGAGCTCCGACGGCAGGCTGGAGGGGGGAAGCAACCCGATCATCTGCGAAGAAGGGGCTTACCGGCTTCTCTGGGGAGACACTCACACGCATTCCGTCATATCCGACGCTACGATGGAACCGGCTTACCTGTACCATCGCGCCCGGGACCTGCTCGGATGGGATTTCACCTGCGTCGCGGAGCACGACTTCTGGAGCACCGCGGAAGAATATCCGAGGTCGCCCGAGGAGCTCGAGTTGATGGTTCGCTCGGCCGGGGAGAATTACCGGCCGGGGGAGTTCGTCACGTTCCCGGCGTACGAATGGACCGAGCACCGTCAGGGGCACCGTAACGTGGTGTTCGGCCCCGGCGAGCAGGTGGAGTTCCTGACACACGTGGACACTATGTATGCGACACCGGAGCGGCTGCTTGAAGCCCTGAACGGCCGTAAAGCCATCGTGATCCCCCACCACCCGGCATGGAAAACCCACGCGGGCGAGATGCGCTTCAACTACGGGCCGGTGGGGAATCCGCTGCAGAGGCTCGTCGAGGTCTATTCGCGCCACGGAAGCTCGGAATACTACCGGTGCCCGAAGCAGATCTCGCACTTCGCCCTCCTCGAGGGAGCCCGGGGGAAGATGCTGCGCTTTTTGTACAGGGAGTACGCTGGACCTGAATCCGGCAGCTACGTGCGCGACGCGCTGGCCGCGGGGCACAGGCTGGGTTTGATCGCGGGGAGCGACGAGCACCTTGGAGGGGCGGACCCGCGCAGGACCTGGGCATACGTCTACGGGGGCGGGATCACGGGCGTCTTCTGTAAGGCCGCGACGCGGGAGGCCGCCTGGGAAGGCCTGTGGAGCCGGCGGGTCTGCGCCACGACGGGCCCCCGCATCTTCATGGAAATGCTCGTGAACGGACAGGCGCAGGGGTCCGAACTGCGGGTGGACTCGAGCCCCCGCATCACCGGGCGTGTCGTGGGAACTACCGACCTCGAGCGGGTGGAACTCGTGAAGTTCGACGGTGAGAGTTACTCGGTGCCCTGGCAAGGCGGCGGCGGCGGTCGTGAGTCCCTGTTCGACTTCACCGATGAAGGCTTCCGGTCGAACTCGTTCTACTACCTGAGAGTCATCCAGGCCGATGGCCACATCGGCTGGGCCGGCCCCACCTGGGCCGACCGGTAATCAAATAGTGGGGTCAGATCCCGAAAGTTGAATTTTCTCGTCTTCCCAACCCAAACCGAGTATATAAATTCAAATTTCGGGATCTGACCCCACTATTTGCGTTTTAAAGGCCGAGGACGTTGGTGCCGCCAGGCCATATCTTCGGAGTGATGTCCTGCTCGGCGAAGTACATCGGCCTCTCGGCGATTATCCCCCTGTCGCTCCATATTTCAACGGAAACATCCTTGCCCCGCCCGACCGCGAGGGCCACGTCCACCGTTACGCGGGTATGCGCCGGCACCGGGACCGTCTTCTCCACCACGGAGCCGTCGCTCATCATGAACTTGATCCTGGCGCTCGCGCCCTCCTGCCCGGGGTTCTCTAAAGACAGCCACTCGTCGAAGCCTTCCCTGGTCGTTCCCTCCGCGAAGTACCACGCGTTCCGTGGCGCGTTAGCACCGACGGCCACGTGTCCTCCGTCCGCGAAGCCATGGTAGTCGAAATACATCGGCCGCTCCGCCAGCACCAGCGTCGTCGCCTCAACCACGATTGATACGTCCCTCCCCGCCCCCACGTCGTCGTTCACTTTCACCGTCTGGCGGCTGGTGGCCGGAAGGTCCAGTGAGCGTGTCTTCGTCGAGCCGTCCTCGAGCAGGTAGGTGATGGTCGCAGCGCCGGCGGAACTGCTCGGGTTTTCAACGCACAGGTAAGTGTCGAAACCTTCGCGGGTGGTCCCCTCGGCGAAGTACCACAGGTCGTCAAGGACCCTGCTGCCCATCGCGTTATGCCCGTCGGTCCAGCCACCGTAGTCGAAGTACATCGGACGCTCGGCGACTATCGCGACGTCCGGGCTCTCAACCTTCATCGAAACGTCCTGCCCCTCTCCGACAGCCGCGTTCACGTCCACGGTCGCCCTGCTCCTGGCGTTGACCGTGACCTTCTGGGCAAGCGTTTTCCCATCACCCTTCATGTAAGTGATGTCCACTTCTGCGTTCCCGTCGGAGGGGTTCTGCAAGGTCAGGTACTCGGCGAATCCCGTCCTGGTCGTCCCTTCCGCGAAATACCATACGCGGCCCGTGCTCGTCGAGCCCATGGAGTCGTGCCCGCCGGTCCAGCCGCGGTAGTCGAAATACATGGGGCGCTCGGCCACTATCAGCCGGTCACTGGCGACCCGCGCGGAAACGTCCTTTTCGGAGCCCACCGCCGCGTTGACGTCAACCGTCAGCCGTGACTGCGCAGGGACAGCGACCTTCTGCTCGATGTTCGCCTCCCCCGACCCCAGCATGTAAGTTACGTCGATTGCGGCCGCATTAGTCCCGGGATTCTCGATACATATCCACTCCTGGAAACCGCTCCTTGTCGTGCCTTCGGCGAAATAGTAGGTGGTGGCCGGGGGCGTTGGGTCAGGCTGCATCGCGCCGGACAATACGCTGTTGTCCGTGCCCGGGTCCCTGAGAGAGAAGATCGCGTGCACCCGCCGGTTAGCATCCGTTTGTATCCCAGGTTCCCCGCTCGCGTTGACCGCCGAAACCAGGTCGGGGCTGCTCCAGATGCCGTTGGTGGTCTCGCAGAAGTACTTCCTGAAAGTGTGGTAAGTCGCGGTGCCGGAATTGTACCGCGCGGTCTCGAAGAGGATCTGCTGCTCCCCCAGTAGGGTCTTTTCGAACGTGTAATAACTGGGCCAGCTCTCGTCGATGACGTGCACGATGTCGCTGGATCCCGGCACCACGGCCACGTTCTTGAGTCCGCTCCACTTGCCCGCGTCGAGGTATCGCGAATACAGCGCCCCGGCCAGGGGTCTCCCCGTCCCGTCCAGGCGTTTCTCAGACCATGAAGCCAGCACGCCCATGGCGGGGTTCGCGGACAAACAGACATCATCTATGACCCTGTTGGAATTGCTGCTGAGCCTGGTGGGGCTCGAGAATCTCGCCCCGCCGGAACCGGACACGTTGCTCGAGTAGTAGGCCTCGTAGTGAGAACCTTCGTAAACGTCATGCCTGTGGGTCTCGAACAGGATGTGGACCCCCTCGTTCATGTCCAGGGCGGTGTCGATTCCCAACGTATACCGATCCGACTGGTAAGGCATCACCGTAGCGGGGCTCGATGCTCCCTCTGATGTCTCGCGCACGTACTGGAGCTTACCGCCGGCCTCCTCCCATTGGGCTAATGCCGGGTCCCACCTGTACTTCGCGCTCGAGAACGCGAAATGCCAGTAACCCCATGGGTCGTAGGACACGTCGAAATCCTCGACCCCCTCCCCCTGGTTTAGCCGCGAGATGCTGAATGGCGGCTCCCATCCTCCAGCGCCGTGCCTGATCAGACAGGCGTCGAAAAACGGTTTTATCGTGTCCGTCACCTGCATATTCGACCGGAAGACCATCATCTTAAAATCCGCCCCGGTCTGCGAGTAGGAGCCAAACAAGGGCATCCATGCTGTGTTGTTCGCGCCCGGGGTAAGGCTGGCTGCCGATGACCATGAGCCGGCCGGGCTCCTCAACAGGCCGTGGGCGTTGACCCTGTCCTGCTGGGGTGCCGCCCCTTCAGCAAAGACGGAGTATACGATACACAGCTCGCCGGTCACAGGCGACACTTCGATCAGCGGCCAGTTGGTAGGCGACCGGTCTCCAGCGTTAATAGAGTAGTCCCACTGCTTCAGCGTCTTCCGGGCGCTCCAATCTCCTTTGACCCCATCGATGTAGACCAGCCTGGCCCTGTGGGAGGGTGGCGCGGTTTCCCTGTTGAAGACCTCCTGCCATGTGCCGTATATGCGCTCCCGCGATGAGACGAATGAAGAGGCGTCAATATTCCATGCGCCGCTCAGATCCGTCAAACTCTTCGGCTCGCTCCAGCCGCCATCCGGCGCGCGGCACCTGTACCACAGGTTTTCTCCCTCGTGCTGGTACGCAAACCAGTTTCCCGCAGGAAGGCTTTCGTCTCTTCCCCAGGTCCATTTCGAATAGACCACATGGACGTACCCATCGGCATCCACATCGTACCAGTGCAGGTCCGAATCCTGTAAGCCGGAGATCCGGGTAAGTGCTACCGGCTCCGACCACGAACCTTCGGTATAGACCGCGTAGAACTGCTGTTTGACGTTCTGGGTCCTGAACCCCGGGACATCCGGGGCCCGGGAGAGATCCGTAGTGGTTGTTTTGGCATAGAACTGGTGGAGCCTGCCGCTGCTGTCGAACAGGTTATCGAAAGGGCTGACCTCGTAGTTGACGTCAGGGCTGGAGGAAGGCCTGTAAGCCCTCGCCAGTTTGGTCCAGCCTCCCGCGCCGCCGCCCATCGCCTCGCCGGCATCACCCTCCCTCTTCGTATTGTCTTTCGCCTGCGGCCTCAACGAGTCGGGCAGGAACTCGGGCGGGCACGATTTCCGCACGGCCTCAAGCGTCCTGCCTGAAAGCATGGGGTTCCTCTTTGCGGCATCGGCATCAAGATAAGGCCTCCTGTTGACGATGTTTTCGATGCCACCGGGGAAGCTCCGGGGAGGTGAGCCCGGCGTGTTCGCGCCGGCGGCAGCAGAAAGGAAAGCGGGGCACAGGAGGCACAGGACGGCTAATGCCGATACCTCGGTAATCCAAAATCTGGCGGTTCCGCACCTGTTGAACATGGGACTCTCCTCTCGGTCGATGAAGCCGTGCCAGGTAGAATCGGCATGTACATGGAATCGTCCGCTCAGGGCTCAATCTTTAGGAGTTGCCGCTGCTGTCCCTGTGGGCGGTAAAGGTGCGGAAGTGTGGCCGAATACTCAGCCCTCCTCGCTTTCACTTTCTTCCTTCGCCTCGACCTCTTCGGCGGCAGGCGAAAACTGGGGCGGGCGGTAAGTCGCGAACCTCAGCTTGTTCATGACCGCGCCGGTGCTTCGGGTGAATACGTTCGGGTCTATGTGCTCGACGAAGCGGGGAAGTATTCGCTGGTTCTTGTTCATGACCTCGGCCGCCGCCTCGGGGTCGATATACCTGAACACCTCTGCCGCGAACGACATGGTCCCGTTCATGGAGTCCGCGATGGCCTTGGGGTCCAGGAAGCCTGTCACCTTGCCCATGAAATCGGCGTTCTCGTTGATCGCCTCCGCTATCGCGCGGGGATCCATCCCCTCCATCATCCCGGCCATCAACTCCTTGTTGCTGCTGAGCCTGCCGCTAAGCCTACCTATGCTCCTCATGAGTGACAATTCGGCTACCCCCTTCCCCGTAGAAACCGCACCGGCGGTGCGTGAACAAATTTCATCGGTACAAGCTTTTATATCCCAACGGGAAGGGGACGGTCAAACCGCCCGTGCTTTCAGGGTGAAAAGGAGAGTGTCAGGCAACAGCATGAGGGAACCGACCCGGCAGCCCGGGTTGAAGGCACCACATTATTGTTCCGGGCGGCATGAACCAGATCCGCTGCCGCGGTGATCAGTCCGCAGGCCCCCTGCAGTTCCCGGAGGATGTCCCATCGCAGGCACCTGCCTGTGTCCCGTTGCAGGCCCCGTCCGGACAGCTTTCACAACCCCCGGTCCCGGCCATGTCACACTTTCGCTCCCCGGCCTTTTCGCATTCCCGGACACCCGTACCAGTGCAGGCCCCCGTCTGGCTCCCGGCGCAGTTCATACCCTGTGAGTTGTAGCAGGCGCCTTTTTGTCCGTCCGCCCGGTCCCGCGGCCCGCACGTTCCACCGCTGCCCGAGGCGAAAGCCACGCCGGCGACCACCACAACGGTCACCAGCAACGCCGTACATATCAGGGCAATCGCCGCGTTTCTGCTCATTCCTTTCACGTCTGTCACCACCTTATCGATTTATTAAACTTTCAACCCTTTAATGACGATTAGTCTAGTCAAAAGCGCTTAAAAGGAACATGATAAAAGACAATCGTACGATCCAGCTTCAGGCGATCCCAGGGAGGTTTCTGATGCGCTCAACCCATAACAAGTCCAGGGTCCCCGTAATTCTCTCGATAGCGTTGCTCGTCCTCATGTTCGCGGTCCCCTCGGGGGTTCTCGCCGGCACGCCCGCGGCGAGACGTTCCGCGGCTGCCGATCCCAGCCCACCTTCCTCCCCTGCAAAACTCATCTTCATCCATCACTCCTGCGGAGAGAACTGGCTGGCTGATGGCGACGGGGGTCTCGGAATAGCCCTGCGCGATGGCAATTACTTCGTAAGCGACACCAACTACGGGTGGGGGCCTGACGGCATCGGGGATAACACCGATCTGGGACACTGGTGGACGTGGTTCAGGGGGCCGGGCAGCTCTACCTACACCGCCGCGCTTTACGCGGAGAGCGCTCAGAATTCGGAGTACTCCAGGCTTGCGACCGACCCCGGCGGGCAGAACGAAATAATAATGTTCAAGTCGTGCTACCCGAACTCGGACGTGACGAACCCTGCCAGCCCGGTGCCGGCGATCGGCAGCAACCCGCTGAAGGGCACCGGGGAAAACAAGACATTCGCCAACGCAAAGGGTATTTACATTGACTTGCTCGAGTATTTCAAGACGAAGCGGGACAAGCTGTTCGTGGCGATCACGGCTCCCCCCATGGAGACTCTGACCGAGCCTGACGTCGCCCGGGCCTGGAACGACTGGCTGGTGAACGACTGGCTGGACGGCTACCCTTACGACAACGTATTCGTGTTCGACTTCTACAACGTGCTGACCAGCAACGGCGGGGACGCCGACACCAATGACCTCGGTGATGAGGCCGGCAACCACCATCGCTGGTGGGACGGCGCGATTCAGCATAAGACCGACGATGGGGCAAATGTTCTCGCTTACCCGACTGCACCAGACAACGACCACCCGACCTCCGCCGGTAACAGGAAGGCCACCGCCGAGTACCTGCCGCTGCTGAATGTCGCGTATAATCGTTTCAAGAGCTCCGAGCCGGGACCGAATCCACCGGATCCCTCTGATTACAAGTCCATCTTCTACTTCGCGGAAGGCACGACACGAGGCAACTTCCAGGAGTATCTCTGCGTCGCGAACCCTAACGCTTCCGCCGCGACCGTATGGGTCACCTATATGTTCACCGATGGCACCACAGATGTGAAATCCTACAGCGTTCCAGCGAGCAGCCGCTATACCATTGACGTGAACCAGGTTGTCGGAGCCGACAGGGACGTCAGCATGCGGGTCGGCTCGGTCTCGGAGGGCATCGTCGCCGAGCGCCCGATGTACTTCAACTACAATGGCGCCTGGACCGGGGGGCACGACGTTGTCGGGGCAACCACGCCATCAATTTCGTATTACTTCGCGGAGGGCACGACACGCCCCAACTTCGACTCTTACTTCTGCATCCAGAACCCGACGGGGTCCGAAGCTCCGGTGAAGATCACTTACATGCTTGGTGACGGTACCACAAGGGAACAGGAGCTCGCGGTGCCGCCGACCTCGCGGCAGACTGTCGTAGTCAAGGATTTCCTGGGTTCGGCCGACGACGAGGCGCACGACTTCTCGGCTACGGTGGACTCGGTCGATAAAACACACATCATCGCCGAGCGGCCGATGTACTTCAACTATAGAGAAGGTGTGCCCGGTTACTCATGGACCGGTGGCCACGACGTTATCGGAGCCATCAAGCCGTACCACGTCTTCTACTTCGCAGAGGGGACCACGCGGCCAGGCTTTGAGCCGTACTTCTGCATCCAGAACCCGAGGGGTGATTACGAGGCGGAGGTCAACATCACGTACATGCTCGGGGACGGCATGACCAGGGAGCAAACTGTCACGGTGCCCCCCACCTCGCGAAAGACCGTGATCGTCAGGGACTTCCTGGGGTCGGCGGACGACGCGGCGCACGATTTCTCGGCGAAGGTCGAGGAGGCGAACGGGCTGGACATAATCGCAGAGCGGCCGATGTACTTCAACTACCAGGGGCCCTCCATGCGCAACTGGACCGGCGGGCACGATGTGGTCGGCGCGAACGAGCCGGATACCAGGTTCTTCTTCGCCGAGGGTACCGCGCGCCCGGACTTCGACCCGTACTTCTGCATCCAGAACCCGACACCGTACGACGCCCTCGTAGAGATAACTTATTACCTGGGTGACGGCCAGACCAGAGAGCAGGGCCTCCTCGTGGGCCCGATGTCGAGGCAGACGATCGTGGTAAAGGATTTCCTGGGTTCGGCCGACGACGCCGCGCACGACTTCTCGGCAAAGGTCATGACCAAAGACGAAACGGAAATCCTGGTGGAGCGGCCGATGTACTTCAACTACGGTGGGGCCTGGACCGGTGGCCACGACGTTATAGGCCTCCCGCAATAACAGATCAGGCCAACGCAAATCGGGGTCAAACATCCTTTTGCGTAAATAAGGCCACTTGGTTGAGCTATGGCGCATCATGTGAGGTTGAACCGACCGCCGCCGTGCGCGGCGCAAACAGCTGTTTGACCCCTGTTTGCGGACCCCAATTCGTCTGGTATGATTCGGGTATGAAAGAGTGGAAAGACCATCCGGAAAACCCCCTCATCGAGCCGCCGTGGCCCGAGTTCCTGCTGGGCGACCCCTGCGTCGTCCTTCCCGAGGACAGCCCGGACGGGGCCTGGCACATGTTCGCCAATACCCTGCTCGGCATCCACCACTTCACCGGTTCGGACGGGATCCACTGGAAGCGGCAGGGGAAGGCCTGCCCCGGGATGCGCGCCTATGTCTTCAAGGAAGGCGGCGTATTCTACATGTTCACAGAGGACTTCCGGATACCGATGTTCTTCTCCAGGATCGTGGTACGCACTTCGAGTGACCTGGCGCAGTGGAGCGACCCCGTAGTGGTCCTCGAGCCAGAGCTGCGCTGGGAGAAACGCCTGGGCCACACGACCGGGAATCCCTGCCTGATAAAGACCGCGGACGGTTACCGCCTCTATTACAGCGCGGGACTCGCGTTCTTCGGGGACCTCGGCTTTTGCGAACCGATGTACATCGGGGCCGCGAGCGCGGACAGCGTGACCGGGCCGTTCCGCAAGTACCCCGAACCCATCATCTCGCCATCGGAGGACGATTTCTACCGCAGCCGGGCAGCCGGCGCTATCAAGGTGATATACGACGATGAGAGAAAACTGTTTTACGGGTTCAACAACGGGATGTACCGCGATATAGAGGAAAGGACCCGGTCGGCCATCTTGTTGCTCGAGTCGGACGACGGCCTCGAATGGGAATACGTTTACCCTGAGCCGATAATCGCGCCGGGGGGAGCCGGCTGGAAGAAAGCGCTCGTTTACCAGTTAGACGTGAAGAGGGTCGGCGACGAGATGTGGCTCTGGTACAACGCGCGCAGCGGCTGGAGGTTCGGGAAGGAAAGAATAGGGCTGGCGACTTGCCCCCTGGACTGAATTCAAATGCAATGTGACTGTCAACCTTTGTCCATGTCCTAGGAGGGATTAGAGTGAAAGCAGGTAGGAAACGCGTTCTGTTTTGCGTGCTGATGGCCCTTGTACTGACCTCGTCCACGATCGTCGTCTCCGGGGGCGCCCCCGCACAGGGCCTTTCAAAGACCTGGCACTTCGACAAGGCTTCGGAATGCACGTTCAACAGCGAGGTCATCCAAGTGAGCGGCTCACTGGCGCGTTTGAAGAAACTACCCAGCGACAGCTTCTGGGCGAAAACATACAGGCGCACCGGCATGACTCATGCCGAATACTCCTCTTCGGCTTTGGACCCGGACCGCAACATCGTGGTCGTTGGCACCAGTGAGAACGCATCCGCGGGTTACGACCTCCTGGTCACGAAGTATGACCAGAGCGGCAACATGCTCACGGGCTGGCCAAAGTTCTATAAGCGCGCCGGAGTGGCTGACAGCAATCAGAACATCAGACCCAACGACGTTCACGTGGACTCAGGCGGTAACATCACCATAGCCGCGAACGATCAACACAACATTGCCGATTACGACTTTGCAGTATGGCGGCTCAATGCCGGCGGGAGCGTGCTCTCCGGCTGGCCCAGGTTTATAGACGTAGGCGGCACGAATGACTACGCTGAGGGTGTAACAATAGATAACAACGGAGACATCGTCGTGGTTGGAAGCGTTGCCGGAGTACCCCTGCGGTTAATACTCATGAAATACAAACCCAACGGAACGCCCGTTTCGGGCTGGCCGAAGCTCTTCGACAACGGCGGAAGCTCGATGGGAGGGCGTGAAATCATCCAAGACGCCGAGGGCTACTATGTGGTCGCCGGAGGCGCAAACACCCCCATGGACGGGATGCTGGCCAAGTTCGACGCGGGCGGGAACACACTCTCCGGATGGCCCATATTTTGGGACCGCGGTCTGAGTCCCTCTCAATACGACAACTTCTATTCAGTATCACAAGACACAAACGGGGAATACTGCTTGACAGGTATCAGCTATGATGGTCCCGTCGGAAACCCGGACATCGTTTTAATCCGGTACAATACGGACGGCGGGGACGTCGCAGGGTGGCCCGTGATCTACGATAAGGACGCGACCGCGCCGTACGACCTGATGTCAGGATGGCGTGGGCACGTTGACACATCCGGGAACATCGCCGCCTGTTGCGATAGCGCAACCACGGGCTCCAGGGACTCCTATACCCTCAAGTATGACAGGGCGGGGGCGCCCTTCGCAGGATTCCCCAAGCATTACGCAATAACCGGAGGGACAGAATTCAGCTTCTCCGCCGAAGTCGATGACCTCGATAACATATTTACGACGGGCTTTTCAGATCTCGGAGGAGCAGTCCAGGACGCCTTCATCGTGAAGTACCCCCCGGCCGCCCGCTCTACGGGACGACCCTTTATCGTCAACGAGACAGGCCTTCAGTATTTCAAGATCAGCGGGTTCTCCGAGAAGCCAGGCTCCGGTAACCAGGGGAGTGTCGGGTACCAGCTCTCGCCGGACGGCAACAAGTTCTACTACTTCGACGGCACCAAGTGGGCGGAAGCCATGGACAAGTTCAGCACGAATACTGCCGGGGAGGTAAGCGACAACCTCGGCTCCTACAACACGACTGTGGGGCCGGGAAACCTCTACGTCCGGGCTTACCTTGTGAGTGACGGGTCGCAGAAAGTCGAGCTGGACTCGATAACGGTCGACTACGAGGCGGCCACCACCTGGTACCTGGCGGAGGGTTCCACCGGATCTGACGTCGCTGGCTCGTTCGAGACATGGGTGCTGGTGCAGAACCCGGGGGATGAGGACGCATCCGTCAAGCTCTTCTACCAGACCCCCGCGGGAGAGAAGAAGGGGCCGGAGTTTGACCTGAAGGCGCACACCAGGCAGTCGGTGAGCGTGGCTGAAACGGTACCCAACGAGTGGTCTGTTTCCACCAGGGTTACCTCGAACCAGCCGGTGATAGCGGAAAGGGCGATGTACTGGAACACCGCAGTCGCCTTCAGGCAGGCGGCTCACGACTCTATCGGGGTGACCAGTCCCAGCGAGACGTGGTATCTCGCCGAGGGCTCGACGGGCTCCGGGACGGAAGGCTTCTTCGAGACGTGGGTGCTGGTTCAGAACCCGGGGGACTCAGACGCGTCCGTCAAGCTCTTCTACCAGACCCCCGCCGGAGAGACGAAGGGTCCGGAGCTTACGCTGAAAGCTCACACGAGGGAAACGGTCAACGTCTCCGAGACTGTTCCGAACACCTGGAGCGTTTCCACCAGGGTCACCTCCGATGAGCCGGTGATAGCGGAAAGGGCGATGTACTGGAACCCTCCGGATTCGGTACGCACGGCGGCTCACGACTCGATCGGGGTCACCCGACCCAGCGAGACGTGGTATCTTGCCGAGGGCTCGACGGGCTCCGGCGTGGAAGGCTCCTTCGAGACATGGGTGCTGGTGCAGAACCCCGGGGACAAGGACGCGTCCGTCAAGCTTAACTACCAGACCCCCACCGGGGAAACGGCAGGTCCCACGCTTGCCGTAAAGGCCCACACCAGGCAGACGGTGAGCGTGTCAAACGAGGTGCCCAATGCCTGGAGCGTTTCCACCAGGGTCACCTCCAACGAGCCGGTGATAGCGGAAAGGGCGATGTACTGGAACACCTCTGCCGCCTTCAGGCAGGCGGCTCACGACTCTATCGGGGTGACCGCTCCAGCGAGCGCCTGGTACCTCGCGGAGGGCTCGACGGGTTCCGGCCCGGAAGGCTCATTCGAGACCTGGGTGCTGGTGCAGAACCCCGGGGCCAACGGCGCGCGCGTGAGCCTTTTCTTCCAGACAGCGTCAGGCGAGACCCCCGGCCCGGTGCTCAACCTTGCTCCCAACACCAGGGAGTCTGTAAACGTAGGCGAGACGGTGCAGAACGAGTGGAGCGTATCTACCCGCGTCAGCTCTGACCGGCCTGTGATAGCGGAGCGGGCCGTGTACTGGAACGCTCCGGGTGTGGTGCGCCGGGCGGCGCACGACTCCATAGGTTTCGACCCGTGATCCGTTATCGGGTCAGTCCATTAACCGGGTTTTCTTTGAGTCACGGTGTCGGGATTCAGCCTGACCCCTCGATAGTTCATGCGGAGTCGGGTGCCAGGTCTGGAATAAATTCACGATTCAAGACCTGACCCCATTGTGTGGCCTTTTACTCGCTGCCGAAAAAGACGACGGCCCACTGCCCGCCTTCCTTGTTGGCGACTATGCGGCCCCGTATCTCCGTGCCGGCGTTGTCGGGGTCCACCTGGGCGGTGATGGTCCCGACAACGACCGCCTCAGCGTGGGTCCGCTCGTTGTTCATGGTGAAACCCTCGAGGTGCAAGTTTGCGAGCGGCTGCGAGTTTGCGGTGGCATAGTCGAGCATCACCTGCTGGCACCTGGTGATGTCCTGCTGCCTGGTCTGCTCGTCCTGCTTGTTCTTCTGCTCTTTCTCGTACGTCGCCCTGCGGGCGTTGCAGTCGTTGATTATCGATTGGGCGGAGTCGTATACTTCGTTACATTCCCCGACCGTGCCTGCCTCTTCGAGCTGTTTCTCGTCCCTGTCGAGAAGCCGGGTGAGGTCACCCGCGTTGATCCCCAGCGCGATTATCGATTTCACCGCGTCGGTTGCTTCCTTGAGCTTCGCGGCCGCCCTCTTGCGGGCCTCTTCGAGCTTGATCTTCTTGCCCTTGCCCTCGGCGGCTGTGTAGGTAAGGCTGCCGGTCCCGGTGATCGTCCTGTCCCCCACGGTCACCTCCAGTTCGGCCCTCGCTTCAACCGGCTCACCGTTGCCCCGGTCCATGGAGTACTCGAGCTCTTCCGTCTGAACGTCCCCGCTGGACTTCACCTGCCATGTCTCACCTGCGATCTTCTTTCCGTCGCTGTC
>Ga0315274_10005530_pt1 | contig 18486 bp, 21 predicted proteins | sample YL17G02_20_MG_FD_203700 | JGI IMG/M metagenome (GOLD analysis project Ga0315274, IMG submission 203700) | Sediment microbial communities from Yellowstone Lake, YNP, Wyoming, USA - YL17G02_20 | ecosystem: Environmental > Aquatic > Freshwater > Lake > Sediment | place: USA: Wyoming | collected...
GGTGTTTTGGAGACCATCCGAGAAGTCCTTCTTACCCCTCACCCTGCCCCTCTCCCCTGCCTTCGCCGAAGCGGCTTCGCGCAGGCAGGCCCAAGGGGAGAGGGGAGATAACTTTTGACAATACGCCGAGGAGTGAAAGGAGGAAGATTATGGGAAAAATTATTGTTATTTATCACAGCCAGCAGTATGGGAATACCAAGATGCTTGCAGATGTGCTTGCGGAGGGGGCTCGGGAAGCTGGAGCTGAAGTCAACCTCATTAACACAAACGAGCGGCGGGTAACCCAAGAAGAATTTTTGGCCACCGATGCGGTTGCGATCGGCACCCCTGACTATTTCTCATACGTCGCGGGCACCATCAAGACCTTTTTCGATGATATCTACCTGTGGGATCAGTCGGGCAAGCCTGTCAAAGGAAAACCGGCTGCACTTTTCTTCTCCTGTGGTGGTGGTGGGAAAGTGAGGCAACCTTTCGAATCCCTTGTTCAACGCTTCTTCCAGCAGGTGGGGGAGACGGTAGGAAGTGAACGTCCCATTAGCAATGAAGCGAAGAAAAAGTGCCTCGCGCTGGGCAAGGAACTTGTGAAAGCTCTAAATAATAGGAGTTCCAAAAAATAAACTTAATTATTCGTATCAGTTTAGCCTTTTGAAAAATGAATTTCAAAAGCCAAAAAAATTAGAAGAATCACTATAAAATCCCCCTCTATCCCCCTTTTTCAAAGGGGGAAGCTAATATCTCCTCCCTTTGGAAAAGGGAGGCAGGGAGGGATTTTCAAAGCGCTAAAGTATTACAATTATTCGTAAGGTATAAAATAGGTGGAGACTGGTCTCCTTCCCCCGTAAAGCAAAAAGGAATAAATGGACAAGATAAGAAGCAAGTGGGAATTTCTGATTCAATGCAGGCCAAACGTAAGAGGCATGATAGGAAACGCCAAGTTGATTGGCGGCGACACCGGCCACAACAGTAACCACGACAAGATTTTCAACTTTATTACTACAATAGGCACCTTCTCTTATAATGAAATGACGGATGAATTTAAAAGTAAATTGCAGATTCGTTAAGGCGATATAAAACCATTTAGTTGGAGGTTAATTTGGGATGTTGAATTGGGGACGGGTTTTGTCCTTATAGAAAGTCATCGAGAACTATAATGGCAATGCCTTCAGCCTTAATATTTCTGAGGCGAGTGTCGTTCGTCAAGAAAGCCTCTGCCTTCTCATGGTGTGCCGTGGCGACAAGCAGCGCATCTGGCGTTCGAATCCCGTACTTGGCACGCAGGCGGGCTGCCTCCTTCGTGATGGGATAACTCGGCGGTATCAAAGCGATATTAGGAAGGGAAAATAGAAACTGCTCGAAAGCTTCAATCCGATCCTGCTGTCCCTCGGCGAAAGGGGAGACTAAAAGTTCCGTTACAGAGATCGTGGAAAGTATCGCAGCCGGAGACCCCTGGGCAATGGCGGCAAAAATCTGTTCGGTCAAATCGGCGTAAGGCTCTACGTCTTCAAGATGGTAGATCAGAATAGAGCTGTCCAGTCCCACTTTGTGAAACTTTCTAAGTTCAGCGACAAACCTTGTTTCCTCTACTTCCATGAGCGGCGTTCCCGTTCAAGATAGCCCTGTATGGTCTTTCGACTCCTGCCCCATGTCCCTTTCAGCAGGCCTCGGGTTGCCCGGGCGTATTCATCCGGTCGTGTTAACACCACTCTGACTCCCTCAAGGGTAACGAGGATTTCTTCGCCCTCTTTCAACCCAAGCGCGTCACGCATCTCCTTGGGAATCACAAATTGCCCCTTTCTGCTTAGTCTTACTGATTTTGTCATATTCATACTAATCCCTCCTGAGTTTGATTATAAATAAATGGTATGAATATGGCAAGTTCTTTTTTTCCGAATGTCATTGATAGTTAATGGATCCGGATGAAAACCTTATTTTCGTGAAGTCAATCAAGTTGACCCTTTTGGCGGGGAAATTACTAAGGAGTCCATAATTGATTAGACATATTCTTCTGAAAATCTCCCCTAACCCCTCTTTGCCTGTCCATGACAGGAAAAGGATTACCAAAGAGGGAAATTCCGTCCGGCGCCAGAGTCCCAATGCCCGGATTGAAGTGAGTAATGCGGCTCTGGACGGCGCCGCCTCCCTTTCGTAAAGAGAGGGAGGAGGGATTTAGTCTTCAGCGTCCATACAATTAGCTTGAAAATAGCACCTAATATACCTCCTCTCCCCTCTGGGGGAGAGGATTGAGGTGAGGGGGCAAAGGCTTTGACTCACCCTCACCCCCCCCTCTCCCATCAAGGGAGAAGGGGAAACCATTTTCATGGTTCGAGGGTGCCCTCGGGGCATGGGGCATTATGGACTGATTAGTAATTGGAAGTAACAACCCTATTCAATTCATTAGGATTCCAAATAGTAAAGAGCCCCGCCCACAGGACGGGGTTTCCAGGCGTGATCTTAATAAATCTGGTCGGGGAGACCGGAATTGAACCGGCGGTCCGGCCGCCTCACCCTCTCGGCGGCGTGCCTGCACGCCGTAGTGCTTCCCTTTGTCGGAGCGGCTTCGCGCAGACCGACGTTTCGGCACGCAGGCGTGGCAAGAGTCACTCCTTATTCGTCGAGACGCCTTCCGGCCGGCTCACCAACTCGCCGGCGTGCCAAGAGTCGTTCCTTACTCGTCACGACGGCACCCTCTTGGTCCCGATGGAAGTGTGCTATCAAGATGCGTTAGCCGCCGGTGTATCTCCTTGCCTTTTTTCAAATTATCTAATACCCCAATTGAGCGAAAAATATGTCGTTTTCTAAAGTTAATGAATTCGGTCCTTAAAGCCCAGTTGCCTTATTTGCTTCGTCATTTATTCAGAATCAGAAGATTTCTTATCTCACCTCCTTCCCCCTTACGATGGGGGAAGGAGGTGATGGGGGTGGACATCGTGGACATCCCCCCCACCTTAATCTTCCCCCTCCGAGGGGGGAGGAAGTTATTTTTTTTGACTCAATTGGGGTAATAACAAGAATAAGCGTATCAGTTTAGCCTTTTGAAAAATGAATTTCAAAAGCCAAAAAAATTAGAAGAATCACTATAAAATCCCCCTCTATCCCCCTTTTTCAAAGGGGGAAGCTAATATCTCCTCCCTTTGGAAAAGGGAGGCAGGGAGGGATTTTCAAAGCGCTAAAGTATTACGAATAAACAAAAGTGGTCGGGGAGACCGGAGTTGAACCGGCGACCTCTTGGTCCCGAAGGAAGCTCTACCTTCCAACCTACCATTGTAGAAGTCCTTAATAATTCAACAAGTTAAGGTTATTTTCTCACCCAATTGTTTAATGCTTAAGTATAATTCATATTATTTGAAATTACAGGGGAATTTTTAGGGCGAATTAGATTAGTAGTAAGAAGTTAGTAAGAAGTTTGGGGTCATGCTTCTTTTACATGGCCCCCTTTTTTTCATCGTTCGAACCCTCCAAATCTCTATTGACTATTCCATTTTGGTTTCATAGAATACCCTCAAGATAGGTGTTCCTCACGAAAAACCCTTAACCCTTAACCCCAAAAAGGGTGATATGGACAGAAGATGAAATTAGACCCCATTCCTAATTAAAGGATGGGGTTTTGTTTTACAGGAAGGTTTCTGAGGGCTTGCCGGGAAGTCAAACAGGGTCAGCAGAGAGAAAGGAGTGAGGGAGATTATGCTACTAATGAAAACCGTGATGATAATCTTGATGACAATTTTATTTAGTTTATTATTCATTTCCCAATCTTCTCATGCAGAATTCTATAAATGGGTAGACGAAAAAGGAACTGTCCATTTTACAGAAGACCCTGCAACGATCCCAGAGAAGTATAAGGACAAGGCAAAGGGCCGTCTGACGGAGGAGGACCTCATGACTCCAGAGCAGAGGGTCAGAGAGAGGGCGCGGCATGAGAAAGAGGCTGAAGAAAGGATGCGCCAGCAGAAGATCAAATACGAAAATGAAACGGTAGAGAAAAAGGCTCGGAAGGACGCTCAAGATCAGAAGAAGGCCGCTCAGGATCGGCAGAAGGCCATTCAGGAGCTTATCGATAGTGGGAGGTGCGAGATTGTGGCATACTCTCAGTTCGATAGGGCAACAGGAGGAGGCACTGTGAGTGGTGGATCTGTGAGTGGTGGAAGGATGATTCCCGGTAGTGGTGGAGTTGTGAGTGGTGGATCTGTGAGTGGTGGAGTTATAACCGGGAATACGGAAACTTGTGTTGACGTAACCATCCAAAATAACACGCCGGAAACCAAGACCATTCAAAACAACAACCTCGTTGCCACCACACGAAAAGGCAACAAGGTCAGCCCCAAACAAGGTTTAATGATCCGTCTGGCCCCTGGGGACACTTATCGGGGTGACGTATGTTTCGGACGTGACCTTTCGGCCATAGTAACGCTCGAACTTAAGGGAATTTAGGTCCTCTATTTGTTGGTGATTAAGATGGATGAGATGGACAAATACTACCAGATATTGGGTCTCAATCCGGGAGCATCAGAGGAGGAGATCAAGCAAGCCTACAGGGATTTGGTAAAGGTATGGCATCCTGACCGATTCGTTGACAATCCCCGTTTGCAAGAGAAAGCCAATAAGAAGTTGAGATACATCAACGATGCTTATCAAAAGTTAAAATCATATATTGCGCAGACAGAACAATATACAACATCAGATAAAGAAAGCGACAGTGAGTCGAGACCACCTCCACATGAACCCCCACCAAAAACAGATAAAGAAGAATATACCAAGACAGCAGATGAAAGTTATGGTGGGTTTCAACCGCCACCCGAACAACCTTTCGATCAACCACCTCCTCATGTGAGTCCAAAACCACAAGAGAAGCAAACTATTTCCCATTCCCCTTTAATGTGGGTTTATATGTTGTTATTTGGTGCGGCAATTGGCGACCTTGTTACAAAACATATGCACTTTTCCACACCTGGTTCAGCATTTATTTATAAAGGTGCGGTTCATGCTATTTTAGCCTGTGCGGGGGCCTCAATTGGAATTGCAATTGCTAAGAAAATAAATGGAATGAAAAAACCAAAGAAAACCAAGATTAAATGGGCTTGGGCCGCCGGTATTGCCGGTCTGCCTTTATATTGCTTAATTGCATTCCTTTTCTTATCGATTGTTCAAAGTTTATCAGGAGAGCAAGGATCTCGAAAAATTGACCTCTCATTTCTTCCGGATCAGCCTAAGCATGGGAGATATGTCTTTGAAGAAGAACCGAAATCTTCCTCGCCAGATCAATTGAAGCAATACAGAGCAGAGCGAGAGGATTCAGAGAAATATCGTGTAGATGAGAAAACTGGATTAACTGCTATGGATTGGTATAACAAAGGGCATTCATTATTTGCAGGCGGGCATTATAAGGATGCAATTAATTCCTTTAATAATGCTATCAATTTAAAACTCAGTTTCACAGAGGCTTATCTCTATCGTGGAATTACCCATTTTAAACTTGAGCTCTTTCAACAAGCGATTATGGATTTCAGTGAGGTGATCGAACACAATCCTAACAATGAAACTGCTTATTTTTTTCTTGCTGATGGTTTCTTTAAACTCAAAGACTATACAAAAGCTATAGAAAATTATAACCGAACCATTAAACTAAACCCCAAAAAAGCGGTCAGTTATAATAATCGTGGTGTAGCCTACCTCGAACTTAAGGAGTATCAACACGCAATCACGGATTTCGATAGATCTGTCGAGCTTGATCCTAAAGTTGCTTTTGTTTATATCAGCCGGGGTATAACCTACTTTCACCTCAATAAATATCAAGAAGCAATCAGAGATTTCAATTTAGGACTTGACCTTAATCCAAATAATGAATTAGCTCATAACTACCGAAAAGCCGCTTACCAAAAACAGATGTTCCAATATTACGACCGGGCAGCTAAGTATTTTGATAATAATCAATATGAATCGGCCATTGAATATTTCACTAAAGCCATTTCCTTAAACTATGATTTAACTTTAAGTGGGGATGCTTATTACTATCGTGGGATAGCCTACAGGAAAAAAAGGCTATATGACGAGGCAATCGGGGATTTTACTAAAGCAATTTCTATGGGTGTTGGGTACTCTGCATACCTGAACCGTGGAAATGCATATGAGGATAAAGGCGAATATGACAGAGCGATTCAAGATTATAGTGAAGCTATTCGACTAAAACCAGATCATGCAGGGGCTTATAACAATCGGGGGGGTATTTATGTAAGTAAAGGCCAATATCAAACAGCAATTGAAGATTTTACTCTCGCAATTGCGAAAGACCCTAATTTAGTTCAGGCTTATTACAATCGAGGAATTGCCTTTGATAAAAAAGGGGAAAGAGGAAAGGCAATAATTGATTTTAAGAAGGCTTGCGAGTCGGGAGATAAAGATGGATGTAATGAGCTAAATCGTCTAACCAAGAAATAGGAGGGAAATTATGTTCATATTTTCCAACAGAATGTCAATCAACACGGTTAGACATGGCTTGACTTGTTTTCTGCTTTTGTGTTTCTTGTTACTTATTGAACTTTTCCTTCCAACGATTTCAAACGCACAGTATTATAGATTAATTGGCAAAAGGGGAGCCATTTATTTTACGGACACCATTTACAGATGGAGTCCTGGGGGTGAGGATGTTTTTATAACCAATTACATCGAATATTGGTCAGTTGAAGAATATCTCACAATGACAGGGCAAAATTTGAGGGAAAGCGGATCTCAGCCAGAATATACCCAAGCTCCTGCTCAGACAAAGAGCAAGGCTATTTTGGATTCGACGAAGACCCAAGTAATTGAAAAGCACTCCTCATATCCCAAGTGATCTCACAGGAAGCCCTCGCCGGATGGAGAAAGGAATAATTACCAAAGAAGAGTTTTTGGAGATGGTGAGGGCGGTAGACCAAGATACGAAGAGGAAGAAAAAGGGGAAATCATGAATCAATATTTTAGAGGATAGGATGAACTCCCTTAAAGGAATAAATGGACAAGATAAGAAGTAAGTGGGAATTTCTGATTCAATGCAGACCATATGTTAAGGACATGATAGGAAACGCCAAGTTGATCGGTGGGCATATCGGCCAGAACAGCAACCACGAGAAGATTTTCAACTTCATTACTACAAAAGGCACTTTCTCTTATAATGAAGCGACAGGTGAATTTAAGAGCAAATTGCAGATTCGTTAGGGTAGTATAGAATCATCGAAACCGGCCTCCATAGGGCAGATCACCCGACAAGCCGGGCTTCCTCACCCGGGAGGCCTTAATTCTGAGGGCATGAGATGGAGATGGAAATACGCAGAAAACTTCCTATTGAATGGGAATGGAAGGCATTTGAGGGAGTAAAGGAACACATTGATAAACTTGAGAAAAACGATATTGCCCACCATAAAGGCCGCAAGACAGAAAACGAGAAAATACTTGGGGTGTTAAGAGATAACAATATCCAGACGGTACGCCTGTCTTGGGAAAAGGGAAAAGAAACACTTTCCAAATTAATCTATGACATTTACGACAAAATAATCCGCGAGAGTCCCATTCTTGTAAGGCTGTTTCTCTACAATATTATCTCGCCTCCAAACATTGAAGCAAGAGAATGGCTAAAAGATTACTTGCCCGATGAATTGCTCAGTCCCTATCGTGATATATTGAGTTTTGATTTGTTGAAGGGCAGCAAATTAGTAGAAATAAGGGGCGAGATCCTTGATGGCGTCCCCACAATGTACTTTGTGGTTGGACAGATCTTGAGGGACTTATTTGATGATTTCGATCATTATAGGCTTATCGACGAGGTTAAGAAGACCGGAGCAAAAGAATCCATTGAAGAATTGAGAAACACCAGGGTCCACAAAACTGAGAAAGGGACTGTTTGGGATTATTCACCTCTGATCAAACAGGAATTTTCGACTCACGGCATCACTGTTGAGGTTTTTACAAAAGAAGACTTTGAACGAGCAAAAAAAGAAAAAAGAGGTTTCGGACAGAAGATTGACAACATTCTTTGCGCCTATATTCAAGACGCATATGCGGACCCAAGGCAGAATATTTATTTTGGAGATAACGTCGAACCCCCCTTTAAATACACAGTTCGGTATGGCAGTAAAGAAGAAACAATCCCCCTACAGCTATTAGCTAAGTATAACAGACTTATCCGAAAAACTTCTAAGAGCCATTCATTAACGAAGCTGGCCACACGGAAGGATATCCCAAGCATCAAGGAGGATTACTTCAAGGAAGACGAAATTCAAACTGCCCGTATCGGACTCTTGGAAGGAGCGAGAACATGGAACGAAATAAAAAGCCCAGCTACTAATTGGCTGAAGGAAAAAATTAAATTTGAATTGGGTCATGATGCCGAAAAATTATCAACTGAGATGATGAAAAAAGAAAGGCTTGAGCGAGAAAAATTCGAACAAGGTGAGGGATACGATACAGACCGATGGTTTCAAAAGAAAATACTTATGGAAGATATGGAATCCTCAGGGGGTCGTCTTGATAATCCAATAGAAGAAATTGGTGATGGGGGTAAAATTGAAGGTGATGAAACATATAAAGACCTCCTTAAAATAGAAGATCCCCTTGAAATAGAAGATAAAATTGTTCTTTCAGAGGTATTAAAAACTGAACCCCGAATGAGAAATATTCTGAAAAAACAAACTCGCGGTGAACCCCTTAATAGCAACGAGAGGCAGATTTACCACAGAATAACAAACCGCCTCAAGAAGAAATATCGAAAGAATTGATTTTAATCAATCCTAACAAATCCAACCCTGAAAAATTCCCCTTACATTCTGGAATCTAAACTCCCAGCTAACTATCTAATTTTCTTAATTAAAATTCAAATTGGGTTTCGATATCCCGCTAAAACAAATAATTTTATTTTCTTTGTCACGAAATCACCCCCTCTTCCGTACTTTTATATTGACCCTGAACGCCGATATTAGGCCACAATTGGAAATTGAGATTGAATATGAAAACCTTCGAAACTCATGACCTCTATTTAGCATCTGCACTTAAGATTCACGGCTTCAAAATCATCGACATCAAAAAGAATGGCAACGGACGGGGGATCTTCGTTTTTGAAGATCAATCCAATCGATCCAATTTTGTAAGGGGTTATTTCTCAGGCGAACTCACAGGAAGCCTCAAGGGTTTCTCAAATGCATGGGCTGATTTGAAAAGTCTAATAAACGAGATGGAGATTGAAAAGTCCGATGGAAAACGATGGTAAGCCTACCAATATTTTTGGCCTAAGAATTAGCAATCTGGTAACAATTCAGAACGCGTCCGAATCTCTGAGGGGAGAGATAAGAAATCGCCTCACCATTTTCAATTCGGTGTGGGCAGAAAACGAAAAGATGGGAAGATGGAATGGGAACACCCCGCGCTTTCTCCATTACTATGAAGAAACCTCTTCAGGATTGATCGTCCCACGTGGTTTCTTCCCTCAGTTGATTGGCATAGCTAAAAGACTTGGTGAGAGATTTCAGATCGAGGATCGCCGGCGTATTCTTCCATCAGTGGAGTTCAACTTTCAAGGCCAGTTGCGACCATTTCAGACCGAAACAGCTAAACGAATGCTCTTCAGAGACATGGGAACCCTATCAGCGCCTACAGGCTCGGGGAAGACCGTCATTGCCCTCAACATGATTGCTGCACGTAAACAGCCAGCCTTAATCATCACTCATACGAAGGAACTTCTTAACCAGTGGACAGACCGCATAGAAGAATTTTTGCGAATTCCGGTCAATGAAATTGGACGGATCGGAGATGCGGAACGAAGGATCGGGAAAAAGATCACCGTGGCTCTTGTCCAAACCCTTTATAAATGCGCTTCCCAGGTTTCTTCTCATATTGGTTATCTCGTTGTTGATGAATGTCACAGGACTCCTGCCAGGACCTTCACCGAAGCCGTGAGCGCCTTTGATTGTCAGTTTATAACGGGTCTCTCTGCAACTCCTTGGCGGAGAGACCGGCTTTCAAAATTGATTTTTTGGTATGTCGGGAATGTGATTCACCAGGTGAGCAAGGAAGACTTGATTGATACCGGAGACGTTTTGCGGGCCGAAGTGATAACCCGAGAAACGAACTTTCGGCCATATTCGGACCCTACCTCTGAATATACCAAAATGCTGTCAGAGCTCACCGAAGACCCTGGTAGAAACAGGCTGATAGCTCAGGATGTGGCAAAGGAGGCCCGGAACGGCGGCGGTATATGCCTTGTCTTATCGGATCGGAAAACTCATTGCAGCACCCTTCAGGGTCTACTCACACAAAAGGGTATCAAGTCAGAACTCTTGACCGGGGATCTTTCAAACGATGATCGGGAAGCAACAGTTGAGGCTTTGAATTCAGGCCGCGTCAAAGTCCTGATAGCCACAGGACAGTTGATCGGTGAAGGGTTCGATTGTAAGGCACTCTCAACTCTCTTTTTGACAACTCCGATTCGATTCGATGGCCGTTTACTTCAATACCTTGGCCGGGTTCTTAGACCTGCACTAGGGAAGGATAAGGCGCGGGTCTTCGATTACGTGGACCCGGTAGGAGTGCTACAAGCGGCAGCAAGGGCCAGGAGAAGAGTTTATGCTCAATCTTAATCCCAGTGGAATTCCAGAACAGCTGATAAAACACGCGAACTGGGTCAACTGGACACTTCAGGAACGGGACGGAAAGCTTACTAAAATTCCTTTGAATCCGAAGACCGGCGGGCAAGCCCAAAGTAACAACCCATCAACATGGGCAAGTTTTCAGAAAGCTCTTCAAGTGTATAAATCCTGTGAGAATGAACGAATTGCGGGGATCGGCTTCGTGTTTTCAAAAGCCGATGATTACTCCGGCACGGACCTTGATAAATGCAGAAATCCACAAACTGGGGAAATAGAACCGTGGGCTATGGAAGTCATTGAGACCCTCAATTCCTATAGTGAGATTTCTCCGAGCGGGACGGGTATCAAAATTTTCACCAAAGGTAGTCTTCCTCTTGCCGGAAGTGGATCCAAAAACGGCAACATCGAAATGTGTCACAAAAAGAAGTTTTTCACTCTCACGGGATGGCATCTTGAAGGAACGCCTTTTACTATCGAATCGAGGCAAGAACAACTGAAACAAATTTATACGAAGTATTTCGGGCACAGGAAGGCGTCCCCAATTAACCCAGCCTCCCCAAGCCGCGTCAGTGCTTCCGATTCTGAACTCATTGAAAAAGCAAAGCAGGCCTCCAACGGCGATAAATTTACTCGCTTATGGGAAGGGAATTGGAACGAGTATCCTTCACAAAGCGAGGCTGATCTTGCTCTTTGTATGATTCTGTCATTTTGGACTGGGAGAGATCCAGGAAGGGTCGACAGGCTTTTCCGGCAATCCGGTTTGATGCGTGAAAAGAAATGGGATGAACGACACTTCTCGGATGGCCGGACCTACGGACAGAAAACGATTCAAACAGCGATTGAAGGGACCGTAGAAACATACACCGGACCAAAAACCGGGGATGAGAATGTCACATCGAAAGCCCAAACGTCTACAATTGGGGAAGTCCGGGGACTGTCCTATCAAAATCTTAACCTCCCTTCCTCTCTCGAAATCTCCAAAATGAAGATAGAGGTTGATTGGGTTGTCAAGAACTTAATCCCAAAAGAATCTATTACTCTACTTCATTCCATTGGTGGGGTCGGCAAGAGTTACCTCATGTACGGGATTGCAAAGGCCGTGGCCGATGGCGAGTTCTTCTTTGGTTTAGATGTGATGAGAATTCCCGTCTACTATATCGACTTTGAAAACCCTCTGCCTGAGATAGTGGACCGGATGAAGAAAATGGGCGGGTCCGAAAATCTAAAGATATGGCACCTTGGCCATGAACCGATGCCCATTAGGTTTGATGCCGACAAATGGGAGGTATACAAGACATTCCCCCCGGGCTTATTCATCATTGACAGCCTTAGAAGCTCACATCTCCTTGAGGAAAACTCTTCAAAGGATGCCTCTTTTATAATGGCGCATCATAAAGAAATTCGTGCTTCAGGATCCACCATCATTCTGATCCACCATGAAAATAAAGTAGGCGGTTACCGTGGCAGCACAGCTTGGTTTGACCTATCAGACCATATCTTGAAGTTTAGCCGAGTAAAGAAGATCGGAAGTGATGAAGACGTGGAAGGAGATGACTTCGACCTTCCTATCAGATTGGGGCTCGGGGGGAAAAGTAGATTCTCGTCTGCCATGGATCTGAGACCAATGTATTTTAAATTTGAAGATCACCTATTATGCCGCGCCGATGACCCAGACGATGAAACTCTGGAAAAAATGGCTGGATTGCTTGACCCACAAAACCCGCCCTGCAGGAAAGAATTTGAAACCCTGGTGAAAGATAACTTTGGATTCAAGCGTAAGGTTTTCGATCGGCTATTAAAGGCCGGTGAAAAGAGAAAATTATGGAGAGGCAGGAAGGTTGGAGAGAGAAATAAATTGGGATTTTTTAGGGTGAGAAATGGTGATTCTAATATGTTCAAATAGCCGGTACATTTTACCTTTTTTCGCACGTAGGAGGAACATTTTGAAATTTCTAAAGTGTTCTTATTGCGTTCAAAAAATGTTCAACAGTTTTGATTATTTGTCCAATATGTTCCTAATCTGTACTCACAAGAGGAACATACTGAAAAATCAATATGTCCAATCTGTACCCCCCTATACTATAGGGGGTACATTGGACATTTTAAACACATTGGGGATTTTGGAAAAAACCGGAGACGTGCTGCAGAGGGGGGATTATATCTATTTAGAAACGTGGGGAAGCCATACCCCGTTCACGACTTGGGGGCATCCCCCCCTCGCGTGTTGTGAAAGCGGACCGGTTCTGCAAACGAATAGCTGAGCCAATGCAGGAAGACAGAATGATCCCTTTCTTAACAGTCGATGATCTCTCGAAAAGCTTACGGGTCAGCCCGGTATGGATTTATAAGCTGGTCCGTGAGAAAAGGATTCCATTTTATCACATTGAGAAGTGTGTCCGTTTCTCTCCTTCAGAGATCGAGAAATGGCTTGAAGAAAGGAAGAATAAAGAATGGCATCGTGACAAAAAATAAGGTGTCCTCTTGGTGCCGTATCAAGAGAGCGGGGATAGGCAGTTGAAACTAATGAATTAAAAAACGACTTCTTACCGAGTTCTTACTACTAACATTTATGTGATTCATAGAACCATACTTTAAAAAGGAGGTTCAACAATAATGGGCGAAGGGCTTGTAATCCAGTCTTCGTCTGGACGTCAATTCTTTTACGTGGAACAGTATTTCAGAAAATACCAAGCTGTCAAGGCCGAAATTGAAGAAAGTGGTCTTTCTTCAAACCGTGTTGATAGACTCCAGGGATTAGCCAACGAACTTCAAAGGGAGCTTGGTTTGGATTGTCCGGAAGACGCCAAAGCGTTCTTGGATTCCATGAAGCAAAAAGAAAAACAGACGTGAGCAGAGTGAAGCCGGTCTCTCAGAAATTTTCGGGAAGAATCAAGCGCGTGTCGATCGATCAACCCTCAGGGCCCCTCTTCAGGCCTCTTTCTATTATTTTCGAGCCGGAATGAGATGGAGATTCCTTCAGCCTTGAGGTTAACTCATTAACTAAAATTTAACCAAGATTTAATTAAAATGCCTTAAAATGGCCAAGAAAAAGATAGATTTAACCCAACTCGATCAATTGATAAAAGATGGTAAGTCGGCGAAAGAGGTACAAGAATTCTTTCGGGTGTCACCCGTAGCGATCTGGAAAGCGAGGAAAAGGCTCGGGTTAACCATAGCGAAGACTCTGACCCCCGAAACCACCCAAAGAATCATCGAGGGCGATTTGGATTTTTTGGGCCGGATGAGAAAGCTTACCCAAACAATCAATGATCAATTGAAAAAGGCAGAGGCCGACGTTCTCACCAGTACGGGGGCCGAGAAAAGAGCATTTCAAGAAATCGTGATAAAGCTGGCCTCCGAAGGGAGGAAGCAAATCGAAACGGTCCTCCATGTCGCACAAATTTGGTATTCGCACCGCGCTCTTGCGGATTTTATGGAGGAAACATCAGATTATCTGGACGACTTGAGTCCTGGATTTCGGAAGAGAGTAATGGAAGGCCTTCAACAAAGACACGCCCTGCGCCTATCCCAAAAAAAGGAGGAAAGAAGATATGGATCAAAAACAGCTACCAAAGGGTGATCAAAGGGTGAATCCCATGGTTCTCTCTATACACGGGCGCCAATAAGCCTCTCCAGGCGTCTTCTGTGAACGTGTACGGCGTTCCCTGACGTGATATGCGTGCTCCTGTCATAAAACAAGGGGGATAGATATGAAAGAGGATTATTTCACGGTCAATGAGCTGGCAGAGGAATTTTGGGTTGATCCTAAGACGATTTACTGAGTGGCGGTAATAAGTTAAAGCGGGATGTTTCCGTCCTCCCTTGTTCTTTGACAACTGAATACTGATACCCATTTTATCCCTCGATCCCTGTCCTCGATTCCGGCCCTTGACAATCGAGAGGCAAATATCTATCATAGGGGAAAACATAACTTCATTGGAATGATTAAACATGACAACCCTTGTGGCGTTGGCAACGAAAGATGCCCTTGTAATGGGATGCGATAGTCTGGGAACGGTAACCAAGTCTCTCTTGGATCCCCTCGACTTACTTGACCGGTTTTTTAATCCTGAGGATGGCAACCTGAAGATTGATGGACAAGGAGCACCAATTCTCAAAAACTTCTATGATATTTATGGGAAAGCCCAAGAGATCCCATTTAATCAAATGACCCATGTTGGCAAATTGCATCCGCTAACTCCATTGCCTATGGGAGTTATGAGCACTGGTATTGCCTCGATTGGGAATAGAACTATAAAGAGCCTCATTAATGAATTCAAAGAAAAGAGAGGGACGGTGAGGAGGCCAAAACGAAGAAAAGTCCCGAACACCACCGAGGGGATTGCGAATGAATTACTTGCTTTCATAGCCGATTATTACGTTAAGGAGTACGAAAAATGGCAGGTGAAACCTTACCTTGAGTTAATGATCGGTGGATATAGCCAGAGAGAGCCGTTTCCAGAAATTTTTAGGATCTTCCTCAATCAACCGAACGTGGTGCGAGCTTTTACAGCTGACAATCCCTTCGGAATAGTTTTTGGTGGACAAATGCAAGAGATACAAAGAATCGTGTTTGGAACTGATTACCTTAATAGCCTTAGACTTGAGGCCCGAGTCGAAGAACTCATTGAGAAGTATAGAAAGCTGTTGAAGGATCTTTTGAACACAAAGGGTATTGGGGAAGAATTGCCAGGGTATGCAGAATATAAGGATGAACTTTCTCTTTTCAAGGATTGGAGTTTGAATGGCTTCGATGCGAATTGGGGTGACTTCTCAGAGCAAAATGCGGTTGAATGCGTGGACTTCTTTGTGGAAGTCATGGCAAGATCACAACAGTTAAGTAGCCACCTGCCAACGGTGGGGGGCGAAATTCATATAGGGTTGATAACGAAAGAAAAAGGGTTTAAATTTATCTCGAAGGAATTATTGGTACATAAAGGGCACGAGACTATGTTGGCGGGGGACTAAAATGCATGAAGTGAAATATATGACGATTGAACAATGCGAATTATACCGGAAACTGGCTGAAAAATACCATTTGAAAGGCAATTTCTTACCATCTTCGATTATATGCTACCCCTTGTATAAAAGAGGGATTGACAAGCCTTTAGAACAGAAGCCAAGTGGGCGAAGGAAGTAACTTTCAGTTTTCGGCTCTCTAACAATTCCGTTTTTGAACCTCCGCTTAATAACTTTTTCCTCATTAACGATTTAGCCAAATATTTCAAGGTCAATCCCAAACACCATCTATCGACGTTTATAGGCAAAGTCAACTCCGACTTACAAGGCCGGAAGGGCCTGGAGGATTGCCCGGAAGGATATCATTTGGTTCAATCAATAGGTTTTGTCTGCCCAGTAAATCACGCATCGAAAGAGAAAGCGGCTCACGTTTTCCTAAGTTCTTTTGCAGACTTCCATTAATCACTATATAATCTTCTATTTTTAGCTTGACTTTGTGATTATTATAGTATAAAATAGAAGAAATAGAAGATACAGGAGGATATGAACATGGAACGTATCGAAATTGATTTTGAGGTCTTTAAAGCCCTTACTAATCTCCGAAAAACCGAAGCTACCACCTACAATGATGTTTTGAGGGAATTATTAAAACTAAAACCTGTAGTGACCGAGGCAAAAGTAATAGCCTTTGCTAAGCCCTTCATGTCAAAAAGGGTTACTTTTCCTCATGGAACGGAGTTTCGTGGTAATTATAAGGGACAAGTTCATACCGCTAAGGTTGAAAATGGAGCCATCGTTGTTGATAACAATGGTCAGAGGTTTTCTTCATTATCAGATGCCGCAATGTCGATCACTCATTATGCGGTTAATGGCTGGGTGTTTTGGGAATGCAGGAGACCAGGAGACACATCCTGGAGACGATGTAAAGACCTTCGTCAGACTTAATGCGGACGCAACAAGAATGTTTAAAAGGAAATGAAGCACGGTCGGCAGCGATCTATCCCGAGAAGGGAGATATTTCTATCAAACCGAAAGGAGGTGAACCCAATTAACCCTAACCGGCTAATAGCTCAGGCCATGAGTTAATGACTTGGGACCTATCAGACAAGAATGAAAGGAGGTTACTCATGAAATCAACACAACAGTATTTTCAGGATTTCCTCCGAAGGCAAGAGAGAAAGATGAAGGAGAACAAGGATAAAGAACGATTGGAGAAAAAGAAACGCGGTCAACCGAAAGGAGCGCTGTTTCTCGTTACAGAGATCCAGATAAATGAGGCATTATGCGTTTCTCCGGGAGGTCAGTGGTTTCTGTCCGTTGAGAAGGATCTTTTAAGCAAAGATTGTAAAGAAGAAATTATACCGTTGACTTCGGAGGAAGCTCGGGACTGGCTTGCGAAAAATGACCCTGATTGTATTTGGGAGGAGGCAATCAGGGAGGTTAAAGAGTTCTGTGAAAGGAAAAAAGCGGCTTGATCGAATCCAGAGAAGGAGATGATACTCATGGGCCGGAAGAAGAACCCAAAGGTTGAATTAACAGATTTAAAAGAGCTTCGTAATAGGGTTAAGGAAATCAGAAAACGGAAGAATGGGATTTACAAGAGGTTCACAAATCAATCGAAGAAGAGGAGGTGATTTGAATGGGGGAATATATCAAGACGCATTATCCAGGGATTTTTAAGTATGTTGGCGCGAACAAAACTGTTTATGGAATCGACTACTATGCCGGAGGCAAAAAGCACCGGGAAATAATTGGTTCTCTTTTAGGTGAGGCCCAGGAGAAGTTGGCAGAGAAGAAGGGCCAAGCAAGGAGGGGAACAATTCTTTCAGCTTCCGAGAAAAGAAAGATCACGTTCGAAAAGTTGAAAGAAAAGTATTGTGAACTCCAAAAGGGGGAACGGTTCTTTGAAACCTCAAAGAAATATTTCGTCAATGCGATATTAGACTTTTTCAAGGATAAGAGACTTTTCCAAATCACTCCATTGGATATCGAGCAATTCAAGAAACAAAGGAAGGAGACCCCAGTAAGAGGGGGGAAGATCAGGTCAGATGTTTCCGTCAACAGGGAACTTGAAGTCCTTCGCCATATGCTCAATAAGGCTATTGAATGGGGTATGCTCGATCAGAATCCTTTTACCAGGTTTAAAGTTCCTCTCTTCTTTGAGGAGAGAAACGATCGGGTAAGATTCCTTGAAGAAGATGAGATCAAGAAACTCCTTGATGTTTCTCTACCCTATCTTTCGAATCTCATCAAGGGAGCTATTTTCACCGGATTAAGGAAGGGTGATCTCTTCAATCTCAAATGGAGTGATGTAAATTTGGAAAGGGGCTTTCTCAATTACAGGGAGCAAAAGAAAAGGGAGAAACTTGGATTCAAATATCTGAATGGGGATATGATTAACCTGTTAATGGAGGTCCACAAAGGCAAAGATGATTATATCTTCCATGGACCGGATGGGAACCCATTGAAGGATATTAAAACGTCTTTCAAGACAGCGTTGAGAAAGGCCGGGATCAAAAATTTTCGCTGGCATGATCTAAGACACACAAGCGCAAGCCATCTCCTTATGAGGGGCGCATCGATGAAAGCAGTTCAGGAACATCTTGGACACACCACCATTGCCATGACTCAAAGGTATTCACATTTGAGCAAAGACTTTCAGAAGGAAGAAGTCAACCGCTTGAATGGGCTGTGTGGAGAAAATGGTAAGAAATTGGTAAGAAATGAGGATTTGGTAAGAAATGAAGCGGAGGTCAAAACTCTTGCAACTGCTTGAAATCCTTCCTAAAAAAATGGTCGGGGAGACCGGAGTTGAACCGGCGACCTCTTGGTCCCGAACCAAGCGCGCTACCAGGCTGCGCTACTCCCCGAATTGGCTATGAGATAACGTGACCGTGTCCGTTATCTGTGAATCGCCGAA